>Ga0065711_1043851_pt1 | contig 14475 bp, 14 predicted proteins | sample Hoacrofraction12_FD_59098 | JGI IMG/M metagenome (GOLD analysis project Ga0065711, IMG submission 59098) | Hoatzin crop microbial communities from Cojedes, Venezuela - Epithelial fraction 12 v2 (version 2) | ecosystem: Host-associated > Birds > Digestive system > Esophagus > Crop | place...
GAGGCGAAGCCTCTCCCCCTCGCTGGCGAGGGGGCGTAGGAATGCGCAGCATTCCGAGGGGGCGTGGATCCAAGTACACCGCCCAATAAAATAGAAATAATCAAAAAAACAATCAATATGAAAAAGATCCTCACAATCACGCTATTGACCCTGCTGATCACAACAGCCGTCAAAGCCCAGATTTCCGACTCCCAGCTCATTTCCGTGGCCAAGTCAGAGATGCAGTCCGGTACATCCGAAGCCGACCTCGCCACGAAACTCATGCAGCGCGGAGCCACACTCGACCAGATCCAGCGACTGCGATCACAGTATGCCAAACAGATCAACTCCAAAGGTCTCGGTGCCACCGCCGACAACTCCATCGACGTGGCAAAGGAGCGGCAGCGCCACAACAACGAGAAGAAGAGCGAGGGCGACAACAGCCTCTCACGCTCCGGAGGTGACATGGCAGACCAGTCGACAGCCGCTATCGTGGCCACAGAGACCGGCAACCGCACTGTCCGCAAGGTCTTCGGTCGTGATATCTTCAACAACGGACAGCTCACCTTCGAGCCCCAGATGAACATCGCCACCCCGCAGGACTATGTCCTCGGCCCCGGCGACCAGCTCGTCATCGATGTCTACGGAGCCACGCAGGAGAGCGTCACCCTCACCGTCACTCCCGACGGTGATGTCATCGTGCCCGACTACGGTCCCATCGCTGTCAGCGGTCTCACCGTGGCTTCGGCGCAGTCTCGCATCCGCAGCAAGATAGGAGGATACTTTTCCAGTTCGCAGATAAAAGTCACCGTCGGACAGACCCGTACCATCTCCATCAACGTGATGGGCGAGGTCCGCACTCCCGGTACGTATACTCTCTCGGCCTTCGCCACCGTCTTCCACGCCCTCTACAAGGCGGGAGGAATCAACGACCTCGGTACGCTCCGCAATATCAAGGTATACCGCCAGGGCCGGCAGATCAGCGTCGTCGATATCTATGAGTTTATCCTCAACGGACGACTGGCCGGCAACGTGCGCCTGCAGGACAACGATGTCATCCAGGTAGGGCCCTACGACGCCATCGTCGACATCTCTGGTATGGTGAAGCGCCCGATGTCTTACGAGATGCGCAAGGACGAGAGCCTCTTCACTCTTATCAAGTATGCCGGAGGATTCACGGGCAACGCCTACCGCAAGTCGTTACGCGTGTTCCGCAACAGCGAACTGATGAAGAACGTATATAATGTCGAGGAGTTCGACTTCACCAGTTTTGTGCTTAACGACGGTGATGCCGTCAGCGTCAGCGCCCAGCTCGACCGTTACGAGAACATGGTCGAGGTGAAGGGTGCCGTATTCCGCCCCGGTATGTTCCGTCTGGGCGAGAAGGTGACGTCGGTACGCTCTCTCGTGGAGTCGGCCGACGGACTCACCGAGGAGGCTCTGGTATCGCGCGCCGTGATCCGACGCCTCAAACCCAACCGCACGCAAGAGGTAATCTCCGTCGATCTCGAGGGGATCATGAACGGCACCGTGGCCGATGTGCCCCTGAAAAACGAGGACGTGCTCTTCATCCCCACGATGGCTGAGCATCAGAACCTCCGCACGCTGACCATCGGCGGCGAGGTGATCTTCCCCGGTACTTTCGAATATGCCGACTCGATGACGCTCGAAGACCTGATCCTGCAGGCCGGAGGACTCACCGATCTGGCTTCCACCGCCAAGGTCGACGTCACACGACGCTTCCGCGATGCCTCGGCGACGACGTCGGGCCTCGACCTGGCCAAGACCTTCTCCTTCTCCGTCGACAAGGACTATAAGGTCGACGGGGCCGCACGCGAATTTATCCTCGAGCCCTACGATATCGTGCAGGTGCGCCGCACTCCGGTGTTCCAGGACCCGATAAACGTGTCTGTAAGCGGTGAGATCACCTTCGCCGGCACTTACACTATGGAGAAGAAAAACCAGCGTCTGAGCGACCTCGTCAAGGCTGCGGGCGGCATCGTCGAGGGGGCTTACGTCCGCGGCGCCCGACTGGTCCGCCACATGACTGATGCCGAGCGCGCGAGGATGAAGGAGGTGATCCAGATGGCGCGGCAGAACCAGGATCAGAAGGATTCTATCGCCCTCGACAAGCTCGAGACGGCGACGACGTATACTGTCGGCATCCATCTCGACGAGGCGATCAACAACCCCGGCAGCACGAAGGATGTGGAGCTCGTGGACGGCGACCAGCTGATCATCCCGAGATTCAACCATACAGTGAAGATCAATGGCGATGTGATGTCCCCGAATACTGTGGCGTTCGAGGAAGGCAAGGGATATAAGTATTATGTCGAGCAGGCCGGAGGATTCGGAAATCGTGCGAAGAAGAGCAAGGCATATATAGTATATCAGAACGGAACGATGGCCATGGCGAAGAAGGGCAAGATAGAGCCCGGATGCGAGATAATCGTGCCGTCGAAACATGAGAGACAGGGAGTCTCGCTTGCGCAATGGCTTGGCATAGGCTCTACAGCAGCATCCCTCGCGACAATGGCGGCAACTATTTATAATATCCTAAAATAAAATTACTATGTAGATTATGTTATAATGTGTGAATTATGGAAGAAAAGAAGATAGAGAATCTCGTAACTGAAGATACTCAGAATTTGAATTCTGCTCCTCAAACAAGAGAAAGCAATGATGCAGACTCTGCAGTAGATTTCGGGGCAATATGGGGCGCAATAAAAAAGCATAAGAGTTTGTACTATAAAGTTTTGCCGATAGTTTTTGTCGTAGCTTGTATTTATATGTTGGCAATACCGAACTATTACACTGTTACAGTAAAACTTAGCCCTGAACTTTCAAGTTCGTCATCTAAAAAAAGCAGTCTAGCAAATTTGGCAAGTACATTTGGCGTTAATTTAGGCACAGGAGTAACAAGTTCTACGGAAGCTCTCTTCCCGACTCTTTATCCTGATTTGATGAACTCGGTAGACTTCAAGACGAGTCTTTTCCCAGTACTTGTACATAAAATTGATAGTACAAGGACTATGACTTATTATGATTATCTGAAAAACGAGCAACAGGTTCCTTGGTGGAATTCTGCGGTAGGCGGAGTCTTTAAGGCTATAGGTTCTTTATTCGGGAAAGAAGAAGAAGTAATACCTTCAAAGATAGATCCTTTTAGATTGACTAAGGAACAAACAGATATCGTAAAAAATGCCAGTGAATTAATCGTCTGTGATGTTGACAAAAAGACTATGGTAATTACAATTACAGTAACCGATCAAGATCCTTGGATTGCTGCTACAATGGCGGATTCTGTGAAGACTCGATTGCAGAAATTTATAACCGACTATCGTACACAAAAGGCTCGAGTAGACCTGGAATTTCAAAAGAAACTATATGCAGAGGCAAAACGTGACTATGATCGTGCAGCAGCCCGTTTTTCTGGGTATTCTGATTCCAACCAGCGTACATTCCTGCAGCGGGTAAATACGCAAAAGGATAAGTATCAAAACGAAATGCTCCTTCAGCAACAGGCTTATGCCCAAGTTGCAGCTCAACTTAAAGCAGCAGAGGCGAAAGTACAAGAAGACACTCCGGCATTTACAACTCTCCAAAGTGCAACTGTTCCAGTCAAAAAGACAGGACCAGCAAGATCTAAAAGTGTCTTGGTAGTGTTATTTCTCGCATTCATGGTTGTTACGACATACGTTCTATACAAGGAAAAATTACTGAAATCAATTATTGGTATGACCTAAATAAAACAATGCTTATGGGTGTGATTAAAAAAATCTGGGGATATAGATGGGTATTGCGCTCTCTGCCGCAAACAATTTGGTTTAATTTTCATTATTTGCCATTCTTCCAGGCCATCAAATTACCTATTTTGTTATATAAACCACATTTTGTGAAGACAAAAGGTTCCATATCCATTTCGGGGGGGGTAAAATTTGGTATGATTAGACTTGGATATTTTGGGGTTTCTATATATCCGAACAACGGTGTGCAATTGGAATTACAAGGATCGATTGTATTCAGAGGTCACTGTCACATTGGTAACAACTCTTTTATATCAGTTGGTCCGAAGGGGCGTTTAGTATTAGGAGAGGGATTCCGTGCATCAAGTTCTTTAAAGCTTGTTGTTTGTTATAGTGTTCTAATTCATGATAACGTTCTAGTAGGATGGGATTCCATAATAATGGATAGTAATTTTCACCGATTAAAACGTCTGGATGGCAAATCTACTGGTAAGGGATATGGATCAGTTGAAATAGAAGAGAATGTTTGGATAGGAAATAATGTGGAAGTCACCTCAGGCTCAATCGTGCCTCATCATAGTGTTGTTCAGGCATGCTCATTAGTCTTAAAACGTATGGAACAGAAACCCTATTCGATATATGGTGGTAACCCTGCAATACTTGTAGCTGAGGGATATTTTTATGATTTAAATGATGATGTTATTATTTATCAGTAATTAAATAAAGAAGATCTTTAATTTATTGTGAGGTTAATTGAAAAGATAAAAACTTTTTTTTCAGGCGATGAGAGATCATTGCAATTGAAGAAAAATATCATTGGCTCAATATTGTTACGTGGTGTCAGTATTATCACCACTTTGATTCTCGTACCATTAACAATAGGATATGTTTCATCTGAACTTTATGGAGTTTGGATGACCTTAGCCTCAATTATAACTTGGTTGGGGTTTATGGACGTGGGTTTCACACAAGGGTTAAAAAACAAACTTGCTGAAGCTATTGCTCTAGGAGATTGGGAGCGTGGAAAGTCGCTTGTTTCCACTACATATTTCATGATGCTGATCATTTTTCTCCCTGTTTGTTTAATATTGGAATTCGTTGCACCGTATATTAACTGGAGCGAGTTACTCAACATTGATGCAATATATCAGGATGATATAGTAAGTACAATTGGAGTCTTACTAGTCTTCTTCTGTATTCAGATGTTCGTAAATGTCATCGTTTCAGTAGCAGCAGCATTCCAACGAGTAGCCTTGTCAAACTCATTCAACGTCATTGGGAATGTTCTCTCTCTTCTCACAATCTGGATTCTTACTAAAACAGCAGAACCCTCGCTAGTTTATTTGTGTTTTGCTATATCTGCAATGCCTATATTTGTTGCCATTATAGGGAGCATTATCTTATATCGTAGTAAGTTCATTACCATAAAACCATCAATTAAATATATTCGGTTAAACTTATGTAGAGATCTGTTTAATCTTGGATATAAATTTTTTATTATAAATATACAAGTTGTTGTCCTTTACCAATCAACCAATATTTTAATTTCAAATATTTCAACACCTTTGATGGTAACATCGTACAATATTGCCTATAAGTACTTAAATGTAGCTATGATGCTTTTTTCAATCATCCTATCTCCTCTATGGCCCGCCTTTACAGATGCCTATACGAGAAAAGATTTTGATTGGATGATTCGTATAAAACGTAAAATGGACAGGTTATTGATGCTTTCTATTGTAGTATGCATATTACTTGCTATTATTTCTCCCTGGGTGTATAAAATTTGGATTGGAGATAGAGCTGAGATTCCATCATTAATGACATGGGCTGTGACTCTATATGTTATAGTTTTTTGCTGGTGCAATCTAAACGGTACAATAATAGCTGGTATCGGTAAATTAAAATTATTGACAAGAATATGTCTTATTGGCTTATTTTTTCATGTACCATTGTCTTTGTTTTTAGGCAAATTTATGGGAGCCTATGGAGTTTTGGCTTCATTAATTCTTATAAATGTAATATATGCAATCTTCCAGAACGTTCAAAGTTATAAAATCTTGTACAATAAAGCAAACGGCATTTGGAATAAATAGTTTTTTAAAAGTATGATCATGTTAAGTCTTAAAACAGCATTCTATCGATTGAAGTATAAAGAATTATCACATATAGGTAATTCTTCTACTGTTATAAATAGTAAATTTGAAGGACCAAATTCGATTGGTCGTCATTGTGTTATTCATAATGTATTCTTAGGTAAATATACTTATGTCAGTAATCATACTAATCTGCTGTATACAAAAATAGGGCGCTTCTGTAGTATAGCGGACCATGTTTCGGTGGTTTTGGGAAATCATCCACAAAATCTACTTACTACACATCCTTCTTTCTATTATGATACAACATCTCAAATAGGTTATACTGTATGCACAGGAGAACCAAAGTATGATTCCATATATAAGATGCCATCTGGTGAACAGAATTTCCATATTGTGATAAAAAATGATGTATGGATTGGTAGCCATGTTCTGTTGCTTGAAGGAATTACTATTGGAGATGGTGCAATTATTGCCGCAGGTGCAGTCGTGACGAAAGACGTTCCTCCCTATTCCATTGTGGGGGGGGGTACCAGCTAAAATAATAAAAAAAAGATTTGATGATGACACGATACGCCAATTGTTAGAACTTGATTGGTGGTCAAAACCGATAGATGAAATAGAGTCACTATTCAATAACTTTAAATAAAGTAATTTTATGAATATATTTTTGAGAATTAGGGCTATTAAGCATCTCATGTATCAGCTATGGAACCGATATTGTATTGCTTTCGACAGAGATTCTTTCGGAAAAATTGGACCTTTTTCCGAGGTGAAATCTGATTCTATTCTTGTTCCCCAAAATATTTTTATAGATGATCACGTACTGATACAAAATGGAATTAATCTTATTGCTTCAAAAGGTCGTTTGATAGTGAAGAAATATTCTGTAATATCGTCTGGGTGTACTTTGATTCCTTCTGCTCACAAGGTGACGGTTGGGATTCCTTTTTATCTTACAGCAAAAACTCATATAAATGACATTAATCTCGATATAATTATTAATGAGGATTGCTGGTTGGGAGCTAACTGCGTTGTTCTGCCTGGCTGTGAGATTGGGCGGGGAGCAATTGTAGCTGCGGGAGCAATTGTAACTAAAAATGTTCCTCCTTATGCAGTAGTGGCTGGTTGCCCTGCTAAGATAATCGGCTCTAAATTTAGCCGAGAAGATATTAAAAAGCATGAGGAATGCATATATCCGGATGGTGAAAGAATGACAGATAAAGAATTAGTAATGCTTTTCAAAAAATATTTTATTGATGTGAAGGCAATAGGTACATCTTCGCTTTCAGAACAAGATAACAAACTGTTGCGCGAAACTCGATTAAAATATGGTATTGAAACTTATTAGTATATATGACCTCAAATTATATAAATACATTAATATGAAATTCGTTACATTTATTCAACATCCCTTTGAGAATACTACACGTTTGATTAGGTTCTTTATTTATAAAATATCCTTTCAGGAATTTCATTGGACAGACCGTATATGGTCGCCAACTGTACATTTAACACCAAGGTTTATAAGGTGTATGGGGGGGGTAAAAATTTATACTAATGCGAGAATCGAGGGAATTAGAAAATATAATAATGTTGAATTTAGCCCATTAATCGAATTTGGATCGGGTGTTTCTATTCAGCAGGGCGTACACATAACTTGTGCAAATCATGTGCGCGTGGGCGAAAATACAGCGATAGCTGCGTATGTAACAATCACGGATATACACCACCCATACGATGATGTTGAAATTCCAATTGAACAACAGAATTTGGAAGTCAAAGAAGTCATTATAGGGAGTGATTGTAAAATTTATAACGGAGCTGTAATTCTTCCAGGCGTTCATATTGGCAATCATGTTACAATTGGAGCTAATTCTGTTGTTACTCATGATATTCCAAGTTTATCGGTTGCTGTTGGTTCTCCTGCAAAAGTGATAAAACATTATGATCCTGATACTAAAGTTTGGGTGAAAACATAATTTTTTAATGCAGTTATTTAGGGTATTTAGTGCTATTGGCATTTTTTTTACGTATGCTAACCGATTAAAATTAAAGGCTTTAGACGCATATTATAGAGATAAGATTAGACGAGTAGGTCAATTCTCACACCTAACAAATCCCCTTAGGATTCAGGGGCCTGAAAATATCATAATCGGCGAGCATACTATAATAGGCCATGGTGGATGGCTAGCGTCGACGCCTATTGCAGAAGCTGAAAGCTCATTGCTTGAAATAGGAAACTACTGCCATATTGGAGATTTCTGTCACATATATGCAGTTAAACATATAAAATTGGATGATCAGGTACTTATCGCTAATCATGTTTATATTACGGATAATTATCATGGTTTTGAACAAATCGATGTCCCAATCATCAAGAACCCTATTCATTTTAAGAAAGAAGTTTATATTGGGGAGGGATCTTGGATTGGTGAAAATGTTTGTATAATATCTGCTAATGTGGGAAAGCATTGTGTAGTAGGTGCGAACTCTGTTGTAACTCATGATCTTCCTGATTATTGTGTTGCTGTAGGCTCTCCTGCAAAGATAATAAAAAGATATAATTTTAAAAATAAGAGATGGCAGAAAACAAATTCTGACGGCTCGTTTATATGATTATGGAAAAATCGTTATTGATAGTATTGTGTATTCTTGTTGGATTGTTGTATTTGAAATGGGCTCTTATTCTTATACTGTTCCCACTACAGGTTTTGTATGCTAATTATCAGAATGATAAGTCCAATTTCCTAAAAAAGATTTTCGCAAGTCCGTATTGGGTACTCGAACACTTTGTCTTTAGACATGGTTGGTCAAGATATATGTTGTTTCAAGTGTCAACAATTCCGTCTAATCATTTTCGAAAATTGATTTATAAAGCATTGGGGGCTCATATAGGTCCTAAAGTGGTCTTTCACTTTCAAACCGAGATAAGATCTGTCAATAGACTTTTTGTGGGGGGGGGACTATTATAGGAGACAATGTTCTTCTGGACGCGCGGAATTGTATAGAAATAGGATCTAATGTAAATATTTCCAGCGATGTTTCGATATACACAGAACAACATAATCATCGCGATCCAGAATTTCGATGCAATCAAGATATGCCTAAAAAGGTTACAATTGGGGATAGAGTGTGGATTGGCAATAATGTTATAGTTCTTCCCGGAGTTAATATCGGCGAAGGGGCTGTTTGTTGTGCTGGTTGCGTTGTTACTAAGAGTGTTGAACCATATGCTGTTGTTGCAGGTATCCCCGCAAAGAAAGTTAACGAAAGACCGCGCTACTTAACATATCAGTTTAATGGAAAATCATGTAGGTTTTACTAATAATCAATAAATAAAATGAGATATAGCAATATTTTAATTACGGGTGGAGCTGGTTTTATCGGCTCTAATGTCGCTCTAAAGTTAGTCGAAAAAGGTTATAATGTAACAGTTCTCGACAGTTTGACAAAGCAAATCCATGGTGATAATCCGGAAAAGACATCTCCTCTTTATCAGTCGATAAAGGGTAAAGTGCGTGTTATAAGAGGATCAGTAACTTCTCGTGAGGACTGGATAAACGCACTCGAAGGGCAGGATGCTATTATTCATCTTGCAGCAGAAACCGGCACAGGGCAATCTATGTATGAGATTGAAAAGTATGTGAATACTAATATTGGAGGTACCGCCCTAATGCTGGATATCTTGACCAATTCTCATCACAATGTAAAACGAGTACTTGTTGCCGAATCTCGTGCCATCTATGGTGAAGGTAAATATCATTGTGATAAGTGTGGAGATGTATATCCTTTGGAACGTAAAGATGAATACATGAGTATGGGCGATTATGAATGTCGTTGTCCTAAATGTGGAGGGCATGTTACACTCGTTTCAACAACTGAAGATTCGGCTATTCATCCATCGTCAGTATATGGTATAACCAAGCAATTACAGGGTCAACTCGTTCATTTGGTTTGTCCTTCTATTGGTATTGACGATGTGTCATTCAGATATCAGAATGTTTACGGCCCGGGTCAATCTTTGTCTAATCCATATACTGGTATCCTTTCTATATTCTCTACTCAAATAAAAAACCATCATGGTATAAATATCTTTGAAGATGGGAAAGAGACGCGAGATTTCGTTTTTATTGATGATGTTGCTGATGCAACAATACTCGGCTTGGAAGTTCCGGATGCAAAAGGACATGTTTTTAATGTTGGAACGGGTGTGGCTACAGATGTTCGTACGGTAGCAAAAACGCTTTGTAAAAAGTATGGTATTGATGTGCCTATAACTGTTAGTGGTAACTATCGTATAGGAGATATACGACACAATTTTGCAGATATATCACTAGCCAAAGATATCTTAGGCTTTGAACCACATTGGACTTTTGAAGAAGGAATTGCCGAATTCTGCAAATGGGTCGATAAACAAGAAATACAAGAAGATAAATATGAAGATTCAATTGAAGAAATGAAAAAGAAAGGGTTGTACAGATGAAAGTATTGGTAACTGGTGCAAATGGCTATATCGGTCGCCATGTAGTAAGAGAATTACTGGATGGAGGGTATGATGTCATAGCCTGTGATCTTCATATAAGTGACGTTGACTCAAGAGCAAAGTTTGTTGAAGCCAATCTTTTTGGTGATTTGGCAGATATATACAAAAGATTAGGACGGCCTGACGTATGTATTCACATGGCGTGGAGGGATGGCTTCGTTCATAATAGCAATAACCATCTCGGTGATCTTTCTGGACACTATAAATTCTTGACTGCAATGATTGAAGGGGGATTAAGGCATTTGGTGGTAATGGGCACTATGCATGAAATCGGATATTGGGAAGGAAAAATTGATGAGAATACTCCATGTAATCCACTGTCTATGTACGGAATTGCCAAAGATGCTCTTCGGCGTGCAATGATTCTTTATTGTCAGCAACAAGGATGTATCCTTCAATGGCTTCGTGCTTATTATATTTTGGGTGATGACACTAAGAATCATAGCATCTTTACAAAACTACTCGAAGCTGATAAAGAAGGAAAATCACTATTTCCTTTTACCACAGGCAAAACGAAGTATGACTTTATTACCGTTGATGAACTTGCCAAAATGATTGCTTCTACATCAACCCAAGTAGAAGTAACGGGCATTATTAATTGTTGCAGTGGTAATCCCGTGAGCCTAGCAGAACGGGTAGAACGGTATATCAGAGAAAACAACTTGCGTATAAAACTTGATTATGGTAAATTTCCGGACCGGCCGTATGATTCACCCATTATTTATGGTGATGCAGCAAAAATAAAGAAAATTTTAAAGCAAATTTAATTTGATGATTAATCAAAGGATTTTGTTTATAGCTCCTTCTTATATGGATCTTTATAAAGATATCATAAAGGAGATGGAACGGCAGAATTATGTCGTTGACTTCATTGAGGAGAAGAGCTTCAAAGATGACCCTCTGAATAATAGGGGAAATAAAAGATTTGGCAAAATATGGGTAAATACTTCTGATTTTGAAAAAAAAATTGATTCCTATTGGAGAAGTGTTCTTAATGAGGATAGATATTCTTACGCATATGACATTCTATTCGTATTAGATGGCCAGTCGTTAAGAAGTGTCGTCTTTGAGATATTAAAACAAAGAAATCCTAAAATAAAGACGGTAAATTATCTCTTTGATTCGACAGGAATATATCATTTTGAGCAAAATTTTGACAATTTCAACCATGTGTTTACGTTTGATCCGGCGGATGCTGATAAATATAAATTAACATTGCTGCCAATCTATTATGTGGATGAAAGTCCTTGTGATCACTTTCATTATCACATATTTGGAATGGGAGCTATCAAAGAAGATCGATATCGTGTATTTAAGGAAATCGTTGACATCGCAAAGAAAAACAATTTGACTTATTTCCTAAGGCTTTATGTCTTTTTTGATATCAAGAATAGGAGCCTTTATCGCCTAAGATGTAAAATATATAATCTGTTGGGCTTGGATAGTATATCTTTGGAGGCCATAGACTCAGAATTTGCAACAAAGCAGACTATTTCTCCACAGGAATTCAGGACGTATACATATAATTCTGATGTCATAATTGATACTTCTGCTGTTCATCAAAAAGGGCTTACCGCAAGATTTATGTGGGCATTAGGAGCAAACAAAAAAATTGTTACGACGAATCGTGCTGTAATGGATAATTCTTTTTATGACAAAAATCAGATTTATGTCATGGGTGAAGACCGTACTTTAGAGAATTTTATTAAAGGTGCCTATGAACCGAATAAAGAAAATTTGGAAATCATTAATCGTTTCAGGATAGATAACTGGGTTCGTCAGATTTTAACATTTGAATAATCCCTATAGATATATTGGCTATGAACGAATTACGGAAACGAGGTGCGATACCTTCCAAAGAAGAATTTTTTGTGATTATCTTTATTCTTCTTTGTCTACAGTTCTTTAATTGGTCTTCTATGCCTTTGGCTATACGGAAAATCAGTCTTTTCGTAATGCCGATTGTCATAATGATGCTGAGTCTAAAGACCTTCTTTAAGAAAAGCAATGACGGAATCATAAAACTAGTAAAATTACTTGTCTTGTCCGATGTCTTAGCAATCTTTTCTGCGTATGTGTTTTGGGGACAGTCCTTTACTCTTAGCTGGAGAAGTTCGGCTTTGGCTTTTTGTATCTTTTTATTCTTTTATTTGATTAAAATAGATGCGAATATAGACTTCTTAAAACGCGTCATTTTGTTGTTCGGCGGGTTGTATTGTATCTTATGGGTATATGCTATGAGCAGATTCCCTGACCCTGTTTTTAGTACAACTGCTGATGCTGAAATGAGTGAGAATCTAACAAGAGGTATTTACCGTATTAATTTTTCTGGTGAAACTTTCATTATTCCATGTTTTTTCCTTGCATTAAATAATGTTTATACCAAAGCAAAAAAAAAATGGCTTTGGCTTCTACTGGCAGCTATATTTTATTTGTTCATAATTTTACAAGTAACAAGACAGTTAATCCTTTGGACAGGTGTAATAGCTGTAATATATATATATGTAAAGAATAAAAGATTGGTAGTGACAGGTCTCTGTGTTCTGCTTTTGGCATATTTTTTATTTTTTGCCTCATCTTTTAAAATTAGTGATGAATCTATTTTGGGATCAATGCTTGCCGTCACCGAGAATCAGATAGATAATGGTTCCTTAGAGGGCGAAGATACCCGTACATTGGAATATAAATATTTCTTTAGTAAGTATTCAAAAAATATAATCACAGACCTCATTGGAAACGGTATGCCTCATGATGATTCCTCCTATGGAAAGCGGTATTTAAGTATAAAGGATGTTGAGGATTTTTATCTGAGCGATGTAGGCTATGCCAGTATGTTCGCTGTTCAAGGTATTTTCGGATTGATTATTTATTTGCTGATTTTTTTGAAATCATCTTTGGCGAAGTTTCCTCCGGATAAGCAATGGTTACGGATGTATATGATATTTATGATACTTGCCAATATAGCGGCTAGCTGGTATTTCACAACAGATGGCCAGCTTCTTATAGCCATCATTACTTATCTTGTATACAAGTATAGGCTTCCTAAAAAGACTATTGAAAATGAAAAATAAAAAAATATATTATTACCCATCCTCTCCTCGCAATGGTTATGGGAATCCATACTCTCTTAATGTTAAAAAGGCTCTTGAGGAGTACTTTGAGGTCCTTGATGCAGACAACAAGCCATGTGCTGCTTCATCCTTAGGCCTTTTGAAGCAATGTTTTAAAGCTGATATATATGTTTTAAATTGGATTGAAGGGGTCGGTTTCCTGAAATTTCCATATTTACAATTTTTACTCGTATTATTATCCCTTTTGGTAATTCGATTGCGAGGAGCAAAAATATCATGGACGTTTCATAATATTCATCCTCATCGTGGTGAAAATTTTTTCTCCAGATTTATAGGCAAGTATTTGTTCGGTCATGCTGATTTGATTGTATGTCATTCTAAGGATGCGCGTGACTATGCAATGCAATTTGCCAAGTGTGACGTCTTGTATATATGCCATCCTTTAAGTGCAATAAACATTGATGCTGATGTCGAAGAATATGAGCCTGTTGATTTGCTCATATGGGGAGATATCCTTCCATATAAGGGAGTTCCTGAATTATTAGAAAGTCGGGCAATACGGGATAGTAATTTAAAAATAACAATTATAGGAAAATGCTCAGACACTAAACTGTCACAGAGAATATTATCTTCACTGACATCAAACATTATTTTTGAAAATCGTAGAATTGATTTTCAAGAGTTACATGATCGCATCAGAAAATCGAAATATGTCATATTTCCCTACATTGGAGATAGCGTTTCCAGTTCTGGAGCTCTTATGGATACTATATCTTTAGGCGGTATTCCTTTAGGTCCAGATGTAGGAGCATTCAAAGATTTAGCTAAAGAAGGCGTTTGTCTTACATATATGGAATATAGAGACATAGTTGATTTAGTGACTAATAATCATCGACTTGAAGATAAAACAAGAAAAGAGTTTATAAAGAATAATTCTTGGTCTCATTTTGCTGAGCAGTTGTATAACAATAGTTCGTTAAAAATTTGACAATTACGCCGCGTCAGCGACGCCATAATATAAGAGTTCTTTGAAATCG
>Ga0065711_1043852_pt1 | contig 14475 bp, 8 predicted proteins | sample Hoacrofraction12_FD_59098 | JGI IMG/M metagenome (GOLD analysis project Ga0065711, IMG submission 59098) | Hoatzin crop microbial communities from Cojedes, Venezuela - Epithelial fraction 12 v2 (version 2) | ecosystem: Host-associated > Birds > Digestive system > Esophagus > Crop | place...
CCCCCGGCCGGTGGGACGGGGCGCGGCGCTGCCGGGACAGAGCCGGTCGCGATCTGTCGGGGAAGGGTTTTTGTTATTTCCCTTGCTGTCAGCCATCCCTAAGTAAAACCGCGGGTGGGAGCGTTCTGCCCCGCAACTTTCCGGCGTCGGGGGGGGAGGGAAGTTTGAAACTACCGAAATACCGGTTTTCAAGCAGGGCAAGCTCTGTTGTAAACGAGCATTAGTTTAAAACAAATTTATTGTATAGTTCCTTGTTTTCAGCTCTCTATTTGTACGCTTTCTTACAACCAATAATTTGTATCCCTTTATTTGGTTTGGGAAACTTTAAAAATTGTCACTGTGCACTCGGATGAGAAAAACTTCTCCTGGTATAACTTACTGCGGGCCCAGAAGAAACGTTTTCTCTCAGCTTCCACTGAAGGACGGCAAGTGGGTTCTACCAAGACTGAAAGAGAAAGAATTCTTGATTACAAAATCTAAAACTTTTCTGGAGGAGGCACCAGCTTCTGCTGCGTGGCTGCAGGGCTGCTGTTGGGAGTTTAGGTGCTGTGGCAGCGCTGCTACCGAGACCCACCACGTTTGCCTGTTCCTGCTCCGTGGTGGCTCCCTGTAAGCGTGTGCCGTCAGCGGGGGTGATAACGCCCTGCGAGCATCCTAAATTTGTCCGGTCTTTAGTACAGTTCGTGAGCATTAGCAACCAGCACAAAGCTGTGGAGTGGAGGAAAGAGGGCAGGACCACTCCTTTCGCTAGCAACCCCTAATTAGAGTGGTGCAAAGCAACACCGAAAACAAAGCCTTGGTGGCTTGCTGGTGGCTGTACAGAAGATCTGTGCCAGCGCAGAGGAGAATGGATGCTGGCCCTACGGGCGCGCAACCGGACGGTTGCTGTTCTTTGTCCGAGCGGGGCTCCTGCTGTGCACAGCCTCCGTTCTTCCCTTTCCTATCTTCATAAACCCCATCAGCAGAGCTGGCCGGTTCCCCTTCAAGGTTTGAAATGACTCAAATTCTGTTGAGGTTGAGTGACCTCTAGGAGAGAAGTGTTAAAGGTTGGGTCCTTCCTGTATCCCAGTGGGGCGTGTGCTCTGCGGCTCGGTGTTGGGTGTTCTCACAGCCTCTCCCTTTTCTCTAGGCTCGGATGGAGGTAGATGCTGATGGAAATGGTGCTAAAATATTTGCTTACGCTTTCGACAAAAATCGCGGGAGGGGATCCGGCCGTCTCCTGCACGAGCTGCTTTGGTAGGTATCGTAAGGAGAGCTGAATACTTTGAAGGCTTAGGGGGGGTTTGCTGCCACCGACTTGTAGGTGCTTATTTCTCTGTCTGTAGTATTTTAAGTCTTCTCAGGAGGCTTGCAGCCACGCTCAGTTGGAAACCCAGCACAGGGGGTGCCCGTAGATCTTACTACAGTTTGGTTTTGCAGTGAGCCTTCAAACAGCTGAGTCTCTGTAAAAACGTTATTCCCAGGGAAAAGAGGGATAGGTGAGTATTAGTTTGGTAGAGACTGTTCAAGTCTGTAAAATGCTGCTGAAACTTCAGCTAGGGGTGGCGGAGCAGGGGACTGGCTCCATTTAATCGCTGAAGACTAGCCTTTTGAGGTTTGGGTTTTTTTTTTCTCTCCCATGATAATCAGGGCCGTCTTATTGGCACCAGTGAGAATTGGCAGAGCACTGGAGAGAGATAGAACCTCTGATAACTTAAAACTTGGGGGGTTTTGTTTCGCCTTCTGGAAAGCTGCCTCAGGTGGCGCTGATGGTGCTTCATATCAGCTGCTCTGTCTTATTTTCTGTAGTCTAAGAATCGTTGCTCGATATCATTTTTACCAGCCAGTTTTGATTGAGAGGCCAACTTACTCTCTTGTGAGAGATTAGCTCATCCGGTGAGCTAATACATTGCTCTCTCTAGATATGTTCATGGGTTTGTAGAGAACATGGGTATGCTAAAGAGAGTTGTTACTTTCTTTCAAAAGCCTTTTTTTAGGAATTAAGCTTGTTTTCTATTCAGTTCCATAAACTATACCTAGCAGTCACAGTGCCCAAGATGTAGCTGTGCTTTCCTTATTGTTCCAGGTTACTTTTTCTTCCCCAGACTGGTCTCTCTACAAGAGCAAGGAGACAGGAAGGATATCAGAGATTTACTATTATTTATGATCTGCTCATTAAATATGGATTTTAACCTGCATCTGTTAATGTTTAATTGTGTTGCACATATAACTCTGTTGAAAATTATTATGTAGTTGGTTACAGTATGTGGGGTAAATCACTGTCAGCTACTGCTAACTGTGAACCTCATACAGTAATACTTGTTGTCTGTAAGTAGTGCTAAACAGCACCTGAAAATTATTCCAGCTGACTGTGGAAGGCTCTGTGGATGATGACAGTCCAGCTGTTTGCTTGTCACATGGCCCAGTCATTGCCTCTTCTGGTTATTTTTACTTAAATTAGGAAAGAATTCTAACATACTCAGTTAGGTGATTCAAATTGTGTCGCTGTAGCACGCACTAGTGTGGAAAAAGTCAGACTGTATGCGTAATAGAGATTTTTGAAAGTCGTAAAGGCAGGGCGTAAACTGTCAGGCAAGCGGACCTGCAGTTCTGAAGTTGCAAAGTCAAATTCTTCGACTAGAAAATATGAAATATGTCAGCTGTTTCTGTAAATTCAGCCTGATCCCTTTGAGGGTGTACGATTTGCTGTGATCTTTAATTACAAGTGCAGTGCAGGTTAGTATACCTTCGTGGCTGAGCCTCCCAGTGTCTTTAGAAAGCCTTTTGGCTGCAGGTGCTGTGCCATTACTGCCCCTTCTAAATGGGTGAGTTTTACTTTCCTGCACTGGGGACTGCTCTGAAAACAAACCAGAAATATATTTTAGTGGCAGGTCCTTCCCTTTGTGAGAAGCAGTAATGCTGCAGGTTTTGGAGCCTTCGAAAGACAGGAGAGGTGGGCAGTAGCAGTCATCAGTCTTCCCTGTGCCAGCCTTGCTTCTTGGGTAAATTAAAAGCGAAGAACTTGAATTACTGCAGGTACAGGAGTGTGATTCAACCATTCTTCCCCAAACATACCCCCAAAAATCAGCTCGCTCTGAAAAAATTAACCTGACTGTGTGCTTCTGGTTTAGGATGAAGTGAGTAGGCTTGGGTTGGATGCTATTGCAAGTAAAGCGGATTTAATTTTTTAAGTGTTTTGAACTTCAGTTAAGCAGGTTTTGTTCACGTAGTGAGCCCCTCGGAATACGAAGCCTGTAGCTACTGAAGCTACCGCAGTGAGAGGGACCTGCTCCCACTCTTCCCCCAAAGCCCTCCTGCTGGCCTCTGCAGAGACTCAACTGCGGTACTAAATGGGAACCAAGATCTGAAAAATAGCCGCATGTGCTGCAGATATTCTTCCAGGAAGAGCTTCCTGCAGCCTCTTGTGCTTGCTGTGTTTTCAGGGTGGACTGTTCGCTCCTCCAAAGCAGGATTCGAGCGTCTCTGCCTAGCGACCTGTAGAAGTCTGTCATCTTCTTGCCCTGTTCCCTGTATAGAAATCCCAGCTTGCTGTATTTTGGCTGGGTGTAGTGATGTTCCCTGGGGAACAGCAGCGTCGGGAGATTAGTCAGAAGTATCACTAACTGCATGTTCAAAAAGACATCTAAGATGTGATTTCTTTTTTTTTATTTTAGAGTGCTTACTGTCATACAGCCTCTAACCTACTCAGTTATGGTTCGCTTTGACTTGAACTGCTGTTGTCTGTACTTGGCACTTGTATTGCAGGCCTCGGTTCTGGAGTTAGCTGCTGAAATACAAAAAGAACAGTATCCAGTTAATTCTCTGAGAAGTTTTGGGTTGTTTTGCTTGGCATCTTGTAGGAGCTCAGGTGGGAGGGGGAGGTGGAAGCTACACCTTGGCAGGAGAGTTGGCTGTGTTACTGAGGCTGTTTCTCCTCTGTCCCCTTCTGCAAGGGATAAGGCAGGTGCCTGCGTGAGCCTGCACTGCTCCGCACGCTTCTCGTTAACTTCAGGAGATGGTCCATGCTGCACACTTCGAAGTGGAGCTCTAGCGAGAGGAGGAGTGCTTGTGCGTTCAAAGGTTGCTTGGTTATGTGTAGAGAAAAGGGACTGCTCTGAATCTGCCAGTACTAATTCTGGCAGCTCACTCGAGTGGTGTTGCGTTAACACTTTCACCGGTCATCAGCAAGGCCCCATTTCCACTTTTACTTTGGCCTTTGTCACCTGAGGTAACAGAAAACTGACAGCAATGCAGGCAAATGTGGGTTTATACAAAGTGAGGAAGACAGGCTTGCTGGGGTAGCCCGTTTTGTCAGTATTTCTGTATGGGGGGTCGTGGGAGCAGATCCAGGCTTTGTAGGAGCAGTGGTGGGTATGTGCTGCTCGGATGGGACTTTGTGGTGTCACGAACGATCCCTTGTGATCATCTCTCTTTCCCCAAGTCCAGCCTTTCTTGAACTCTCATTATCCAGTCCATTTCAAAAATACTTCTTAACTTGGTCTTAGACTCCCCTCTTCCCTTTCCCCCCCTGCACAGTGTGCTCTTGCTCTGAACTTCTGTCTCCTCCTCCCAGATTCCTCGTTCATATCTATCCCATCTCATGTTGGCACTTTGTCCTAGTCTCCGTCTAAGAACCTTAACTCCTTCCTTGTCTCCATATCTGACTGATGCTCACCGTCGTGTCCTTGGGTCCGTGTGCCCCCTGGGTTCCCATTTTTAGCCCTCAGGATTCCCAGTTTCCTTTGCCAGACGCTCTGGTAGCCTTTGACAACTCAGACCGAGCTTTGCCTCTTGTAGGGCATTTCAGCAGACTCCCTTCCATAGTATGTTCGCTTTTGTGTGTTTGGGTTTTTTTTCCAAAAGAAGAATTTTACTCCTTTTACTTTCAAAGGGGCGAGCTTCCCCCTGTTCTGTGGTGGCCCAGAAGACTCCCTCGCAGGAGGCTCCGCGCTCTGTTCCTGTGCGGGGCTGCTGTTACGGGAAGAATTGGTTTGCAAGGGCTGTGTGTGGGTGCTGCGTGTAGCCTCTCCAAGGGAGTTTTACTCATTAAACTCTAGGAAGTTTTGGAGTGTATGTGAATTGCAAGTGTCTGTCTTTCCCCCAAGGTATATAATTTAACCGTATCTGGATGGATTTTGACAAAGAAAACAAAACACTGTCTTTTTAATTGTCAGTCACATTGAAATGAATTTCCCTGTTATGCTGGATAATGCTAGAGCATTGTAAAGGGAAAAAAAGTGGGAATTTTTAAACTTGGGCAAATCGTATCTCTTCAAAATTGGGTGAGCTGTTTGAACTGAAGTGTTCAGTAAACACTGGGAAGGAAGCAACAGCCCAGCTCGACTTAGGTAAAGTTGTAATTAGCTGCTGGAATGGGCTCCTAGAAGCAAAAGCTGGGCAACCCTCGGACAGCACTGTCAGTTTTACATTGTCCTTCTTGATTGCTGTACGTTCTCTCTGCGCTGTGGAATTAATCATTGCACAGCAAACACACCAGGACACGATCTCTGTCCAAGCCTTATGTTTCAGGTGGGATGGGGACTGCCGCAGGAAGCTATGTGGAAACTCGTCGGGGCATAAGGGTGCTTGACAGTGAACTTGATACCTCATGGCATAGAGAGAGGAGAGATGAAAAGAAGGTGGAGTGGGAATGAAAACTGTTAGACGGCAACAGGGAAGAATCGCAATGGGACTTAACGTGCAGACTCCTCCTTGCTAATAGTCCTGCTTTGCTTTTGAGCAAGTTTCAGTAGCTGTCTCTTGGTCGGTTGTGGAGGCATTGCAGCCTTTCTATGTGTTACGGAAAATTAAGAGTCTAAAAAGCATTTGCATGCTTAGTGGTGAAACCTCTGTCCTGTTGCTTTTTAAGAGATATTTCTTCATAAATAACAAAGTCTGTGACTTCACACCGGTGCCAAACTTGCATAAATGTGTCTGACAATTTCCTATTAAAATGATAAAACAGTTTAGCTCCTTTCAAGTCTGCTCTGTGGAACACAATAATTGCATAGATGCTCTTGCAGGAACTGGAGCCGTAGTCTCTGGAACTTTCTTTGAAACATGCTTACAATTAAAATATACCATGATTGTCTTTTCCGTTGCAGAGGAGCTGAATCGCGTAACCTCCTGGAACAAGTCTCCTTCTTCAGGGAGCTGGTATATGTGAAACAGCCACTCTAGTCTGTTCACAACCCGAGCTTTACTGTGACTGTTTCAGTGACACCAGACAGTGTGTCTTCTGGAATTAGTGTGATTCTGTGCATTTAGCTATGGAGTCTTGTCCATCGCTGATCTTGAAGTGGATTTTGTCTCCTCCAGGGAGAGGCACCGGGGAGGGATTGCTCCGGGATTTCAGGTGGTACATCTGAATTCGGTGACAGTGGACAACCGCCTAGACAATCTGCGCCTAGTTCCTTGGGGATGGAAGCCCAAAGCTGAAGAAATCTCTAGTAAACAAAGGTACATCAATATTTGGCAGGAGGTTGCCATCAAAAACTTAAATTTTATCTTAAATTGTTGTGTCTCCTTGCTTTAGTGACTTTTCATCTTGGCAGAGCCTTTTTTATTTGACCTTGGGCTCCTTGCGCATCACTGTAACCCTTAGCTTCCTCACCTGGGGAATGGAGCTAACGCTCATTGTTCGTGCTGGCTGTGAAGGGACCACCTAACCCGTGGTAGTATTATGGAGAGATCCTGCTGTGCCAGATGTCACTGCAGCGAAGCAGTAAGCCCGCGTTCCCTTCTGCTTGAGTGATGGCATCTGGGCACACCGAATTCAGTCTGCAGATCTTACTGGCTTGTGGCTCTCGTCCTCAGGCACCAAAATTCTAACACAACCCGCAGAAGCCAGCAGCTGCGAATGCTTACACTTGTAATTGTGTATTTGGGTTGAAAACAAAATGAGTTCCTGGGATCAGCTTCCATCGCCTTTGACTAGCGGGTTGTGGGAAGTTCCTACGTGCCGTTTTGCATCAATGTTACTCAAAGTACATGGAACTCTTGATGTCAGGGTGGATTTGGTTAAGCTATGATGTAACACAGACAAGTTCATTTTTGGTGGGAGACCCATAGACTTTTAACATCACAGTAGACACTTCTGAAACACCTGCAGCACCTGTGAGATAGGGCTGTTCAGAGCTTATTAAACTGATTTTGAGAAGATGCGGTGAATGGCAGTGATGATACAATGATGCTCCCCATGATTCTGGGAGTTCAGGAACAAGAAACAGACTTCACACCGTTTACACAGAAATAATTTTGCTTGATGTATATGTTTCTCAATAGGTGCTTTTTAACTTTTTTTGCCTTTAGGCTAAAATAACCCTAAAAAGATCCAATATATGAGGCATATGTCTAGTCTGAGGCTTAACATGCTAAATACAATGTTAATCCTACTTAATTAATTTGGAGTCAGTTTCCCTTTATGCTTATTATGAATTTATGGACCATATTTATGCTTGTTTCTTACAGGGAACAAAGTCTGTATTGGCTGGCAATCCAGCAGCTTCCTACAGATCCTATAGAAGAGCAGTTTCCTGTGCTGAATGTAACGCGATACTACAACGCTAACGGCGATGTTGTGGAGGAGGAGGAGAACTCATGCACATACTATGAATGTCACTACCCCCCATGCACAATGATTGAAAAACAGGTCTGTTCAACAGCGTGGAAGTGTGATGACGTGGGCCACCGTGTGTGTCCAGGGGTCTGTTCCTTAAAACAGGAAGCTTTGCACAGGCCATTCAGCTGCTTAAAGTGATAATTCTTTTTAACTCGGGGTTTTTTTGGCAGGAATTTACAGACCCTATGATAATTTTCTGTTTGAGAGAATGTAGCTTTGAATTGGAACAGGAAATGACCTGGTGGTTTACTGGGAGGAGTGTGATTTCTACAGAGTGTACAGAAAGCCAGGTGGAAGCGTTCCTCCAGGGACACAGAGCTGGAATGAGCAAGCATCTGTATAAGGCAGGAGAAAGCATTGTAAGAGGTTTTGGGCAGTAGTGGAATAAAAAAAAACATGCTTGCCCTTTCATGAGAAGAGGGTAAATTTGAGTGGCCTTTATTCAGTGGAGAAATGGGAGGAAAGCTGGTTCTGGTTATTTGCCGTGGGTAGGTGAAACAAAGCAATGTACATAGAGAATGGTAGAGAATGAAATGTCAAAGGGCTGTGCCTCTTTGTCAGACAGATGTCCTTATCGATGAATAGTAAGGGCTTTTCTTGCAGTAACAAATGCTGAGTAGGCTAAAATCATTGTGTTCTACTTTTTACTTTGGGGAAGGGAGTTTGCACGAATGGTCTTAAATGCTCTCTATCTGAAAAAGAGTGATCTTTGTCTTTTATGTGGGTCTGCATATGAAAGCTTCCTGGACAACTTCAGTTTGGCAGCGGCTGAGCTTGTGCAGCTCTCCTAGGCATTTCTGAGTTGAAGATGTTTGTACTTGAAAACAGAACTAAAGTTGGCAAAACGGTAGCAGTGTGAGAACAAATGTGAAGTGCTCAAATATTTTGTCCATTAGGCTATAGTATCATTCTGCAAGAGCAACTGCAAAATCAAACAAATGCAATTGCTTCAAAGCCTGTTGCTACTCTGACACCTCTGGTGGGATGTTCGTATTTGTGATGGGTGCAGACCTGGTCATACACCTGCTTGGGAAGTGATGCTCCTTGGCACTGGGCGGGCTCACTGACGCTGTCTTGTGTTCTTCCTAGTTACGTGAATTCAACATCTGTGGCCGATGCCAGGTAGCGAGGTACTGTGGGTCGCAATGCCAGCAAAAAGACTGGCCTGCTCACAAGAAACATTGTCGGGAGAAGAAACGGACCTTCCAGCAAGAGCTTGGACCAGAACGATGACCGGGTGGCACAGGCCTCTTAGCAGCAGGATTCCTTCTCAAAGGCATTGGACTCTTGCTTTTGCACAGTAATGACAGACTGCTTATTGAAGCCAGAGGCACTGAAGAAGAAAAAACCCTGTGATGCTTGAGCAGAACGGCTGACTGGACTAAGCCAGCTCTGACTGGTGCTGTGGAAAGGGATTGGGTCTACCTTTCCAGTATTATATTCTCAAGCAAAAAGACTACTGTGGAGGTTCCAGGCAGGAAGCTTCTCATTATTTATATGTTAATATGTTTGTAAACTCATGTACAGTTTTTGTTAGAAATTCTTGATAGGACTCATTAACTGTTAATGTTCAGATGAGAACACATTGTTGGCCTAAAAGTTAAAAAAAAAAAAAAAAAGTCATGTAGCAAAAGCTTTTCCTCCCATGTGGCTAGAAGTATCTGTGGCTGTGCCAAGGCCAGAAGGCAGGCTCCGACATCAGCAGTTACTCTGGACAACTCTGCATGGAAGTTATATTTAAAAAAAAAAAAAAAAAAGAAAAAGAAAAAAAAGGGGCAAACAAAGTAAAGGTTGGAATGAATCATTGTCTACTCTCTAGTTTTCTCCCATTCCCTCCCAGCTGCTTCCAGAGCACAGTCACACCTGGACGTTGGAAATGCCTACTCAGTAGGAACCAGTGCACCGGAAACTGGAGCCGAGGGTAGGGGACCATCTGGGAGCTGTGTGTAAGGGCAAGCTGTAGCGTGTCGCTGCCTTTGGAGGAGGGCTGCTGGAGATCCCGCTTTAAGCAACCAGTATTTCAGAAAGCTGAATTAGCTTGCTTGTTATGAAACCTTTGTATATAAAGTAGTTGTAGGGAGGCTCAGGTAGTCAGCTGTGTGTGGATGAGGTTGCCCTTGTGGCTTCCCTGTAAGCATAGCAAATAGTGATGTGCAGATATGTTTAAATGATCTAATATTTGGTAGTTTGAATTATTTATCCATCTTTTTAAAGAGATGCCATCAATCCAAGAACCGAGTTTTGATTTTTTTTTTAGTGTAGTAATGAGTAAAATAATATGGGAGGAGGATTTGACTTGCAGAGTACATGCCTGTTTTGCTTTTCCAAGATTTTGTCATGTATAATCTGAAAGTTTTTTCTTTTTAATTTTTGACTTAGAAATATAAGGAGTAGCAACTGAGTTTCCTGAAGAACTAAATGGAAAATTTAGTGCCAGGTGTTAGTCTTACTTCACAGTAGAAGAAAGTGAGCTGCCGAATGCTTAATGCAGAGCCTTTCTCGGAGTGAAATAGGTATTTAATTTTTTTTTTGTAAAAGCCATTAAGAATTTAATTTTTCAATCAGGATTCACTTTGCCACTTACTGCTGCAATATTGGTCTTGCTTGTGTTCAATTTGTTAGAAAAACCAAACTGCTGTGGACTTCCGGTATTACATTATGTTTCTAATATCTGCACAGGAAGTTCTAAATTATTAGTATTTGGATGGGGTTTCATACTTTGGATTTAAGCATCTTGGGAAATAACAAAGAACTGAAGCTTCCTGCTGGAAGTTCGCTAGGTAGGCATGTTGTCAACTCTGAATTCATGGTTATACTGTAACTTGTCTGTTTAGGCAGCCTAAAAAGCCCTTACGCATAAAGAAGTTGAGCAGGACCTAATCAAATTTTCCTGTAATGGGTGGTATTATTTTTTCAGGAAACATTCAGTTATTTGCTTTAAATGAACTGTGCAGTTTTTGATTGATATGAAATGGGACATAAGGAATATTTTTTTTTATTCAAGGTAATCCATTGAAAAGGACAGAAGTATTGAGTCTTTTTTTCCTTGCTTTTTTAAAAGGCTGCTATTTGTCATGGCAATCTGCCATTGTATTACCTGTAATCGTGTTCAGCAAACTGAAGTGCAGCCTTGGAGTGTTGGAACACTTCTGCAGCCCTGAGCAGGGCAAACGGTTAGTCCTAGCGTGTGTGATGCTGCTGCGAGGAGAAGTGGGGGCAAAGGTAGACTGCAGATGAAGTCCTGATGGGGCAACAGGTAGATTCCTCTTGAGCAGGAGGTGAAGGGAATGAAGGAAGGGTGACACTCGAGCTAAAGAGTCTGCAAAACTAGGATGGTGTGTGCTTAGGGCAGTCCTGATCCCAGGGAAGGGGGAGGGAAGGGGACGGGAGGAAGGGATGAAGCAAGTGGGAAGGTGCTCACTGGGTTTGGGGTCTGTTAGACCATCAACCGGATGAAAAGTAACAAATTGCCTGGACATCCTGAAAGGGCTTGGTGAAATAACACAGGTTCTGGCCTCAGTGTGTAGCCATTGACTCCAGCCTGTCCTTGTGCCAGAGGAGGGAAGTGGCTGCAGGGATTTTGACTCTTGGAAAGGTCCTGGGGTCTGCAATAAGCACATCACTGCCTGCGGAACAGTTTTTCCTGATTGGTGAGGGAAGTTGTGTGGTCAATGACTCTGGCAGAAGATCTTTGTAACTTACAGAGATCTTCGCTTACTGTAAGGTGTGTCAAAAAGGAACCAGTTACACCTGAACATGGCAGCTCCGCTTCATCCAGTCTGAATGGCTTTTCAGAAGATGAAGCTCTCATAAAGCACCTCCTTTCACCTCTTAAACAAACCAGGCTGACCTGGATAGCCTCATATGGACATGTATATAAAAAGCACAGGGTTAGAGTACACGGTCATTTATCGTGGAGCAGGCCTGTCAGTTCTGCTAAAAGAACTCACTTTTCAAGGACTTACCCTGATGGAGATGTTCTGTATCTAAGAAGTTTCCCGCAGGGGTGAAAAAGCCATGCATCTACGTCTTTGATCCCTTTGTTCTCCAAAGCACGGAGCATTCTTTGTTTGTACACACCCCTGATTCAGCCGTGGACCAAAACAAGGCTGTATGAGTCAGGTTTCCTAGATAGGAACATCTGGAAGAGGAGCTCCAGAAGACTTCTAGGGGGAAATGTGGTCGCACTTGTTGGGCTATGAAGAGTACGGAGACAGAGAGAGAGAGAGAATGAGCACAGTGGGTTGGGATCAGGGTATTCTGCACCTCCACAGCATGTTGTACAGCCATCTGTCTCTGAGCTGTGATGCCTGTCCAGCTGCTTGAGGATCTGCTGATTCGTGTGCTTTTGGGAGATGGAATTTGGCTCTTCAGGCCACTGCAGTCCTGCTGGCTTGGCTGTGCCAGCAGCCGTGCTGCTGTGTCTTTGTGAACGCACGTGGCACCTTGCGCAGCTGATGGGGATGTCCAGGCCTGAAAGGTTCCTGCTGGTGGGTCTCACTGGGTGGTCTTGTGTCTCCAGGTGCGGGTGAACATCTGTCTGGTGTAAGCCAGTTCCAGGGGGAGCCCTGGGGTGTAACAGAGGGGTGCACACACCATGTAAACACACCATGAAGTGTTGATACTTTCCCCTGGGTACTCTCTTTCCTATCTAAGTAGGTGGTATTGCCAGTCAAAACATTCAGGTCACAATTCGGACTGACACAGATCATGACTGGCGTAAGGAACGCAAAATCTGAAATCATGTGTTGCAGGGCTCAGTGTTTACCTTTTGATACTTGAGCCTTTAATACACCCATAGGATTATACTTTTAAGTTTTTCTCTGTGGTGATGATTTAATTTTAAATTAAACTAGTGAAGGCAAAAGGGGCAGCTAAAAGACTTAGACGCTTGAGGGTGGCATGGAGACACGGGCCAGAAGCGAATGTTTACCACCCATCAGCACAGAATTGAGACAGGATGAAAGGAGGCTGGTGGGATTGAACAGCGGCGTGTGGGATGCTCACAGGGTGAGAAGAAACCCTTTATCAACTGAACTTGTGTCCATGTGTAGAAGATGGAAAGAATTAAGATTTCGCAGCTGAAATGTGGAAAAAAAATTAACAAAAAACCCCCAAAAATAATGCAAAGGAAAATGGAATATGAAGAACATTCAAGTCATGAAACTTGCACAAATAGTTTTGAAAAACTCAGGAGCAGGGAGACTGCCACAGCCAGGAGATGTGATGCACAATAAAGGGAAGGTCTGACCTGAAGGTGAAGTCCCAGCAGGAAAACCACAAGTGAATTGTTTGCTTATGTGTTTGCTGTGGAAGAGCTGGGGGAGCTCTGATGGAGTACTTCCATACGGAGAGCTCAACAGAGAATCTGTTTAAAACTGCAGTGCTTTTAGGAGAGATTAAAGTTCAGATGAAATGAGCAGTAACAAGTTGCCACCTATGAGCTCTAAGGGAGCCTGAGGATGAATGAGTGGAGCTACCAGCTGGGATGGTAACCTTTCCCTCGGTACCTGTGGCAAACGTGACAGAAGCTTCTGAAATGAGTTTTAGGGCACGTGCAAACTGCAGCCAAGTGAACATAGCACTCGCTCTTAGCAGATTCATAGATGCTCTGATGCAGCACCAATGGCTAAATATTGGGGAGTGAAGGCAGTTTTTGTACAGGGAGGTCGTGCTCCAAACCTCTATTGAAATTGTTTTAGTGGCATCAACAAGCAGGGGATAAAAGGGATTTTGTTGGTATAGTCTGCTTGAACTTCCAGAATACACTTGATCGTGACTTTGCTCAAGGCACTTAAAGAAAAAAGCTGCTATGGGAAAGGGGGAAACGTCACGTGGACAAACAGGAAAAAGACAGGAGTTAAAGGGAGGTTTTTTTCAGTGGAGGGAAGTCAATGTTTGGATGCCCAATATATTAAAAAATAATTGAGGAGAAAGTAATGAATCGGGAAAGTGACAACATCCACTGATGAAATTATTCAGTGTAATAATAGTATAATAAAGGCTAAGTGAAGAATTGCAGAAGGATCTTATGAGACAGATTGGTAGGTGAAATTCAGTGTCAATAAATGTTGTGTTGCTTATGGGAAAATATCAAAAGGCGAGCCCTTAGCTGACTCTTTTCACTCTGCAATGAGACCTTTGGTTGTGAAACACAGTCCTGCAGGAACTTCTGCTTGGGGAACAGGAGCGACGGCAGCAGCAAACCAGGCCGAAGGACGGGAGAGCAGACCAGCACCACGGCATAAAGCGGCTGGGTGCCGTATCCTGAGCATGCAGCTCTCACCCTCCATCTCGGAATGGTCTGTGAGGAAAGGGGAAAGGCTCTGGGGCAGGGAACGGGGTCCCTCTGTGGTCTGGAACAGCTACATCAACCACATCTCTGCTCTGGAAGAGAGATGAGTGACAGCGATATAGAATCACAGAATGCTTTGGGGTGGAAGGGACCTTCAGAGGCCATCCAGCCCAACCCCCTTGCTATAAGCAGGGACATCTTCAGCCAGACCAGGCTGCTCAGAGCCCCGTCCAACCCGGCCTGGAATGTTCCCAGGGATGGGGCCTCCACAACCTCTCTGGGCAGCCTATGCCAGGGTTTCACCACCCTCAGCGTAAAACATTTCTTCCTTATATCCAGCCTAAATCTCTCCTCTGTTAATTTAAAACCATTACCCCTTGTGCTGTCGCAACAGGCCCTGCTAAAAACCCTGTCCCCACCTTTCCCACAAGCCCCCTTGAAGCCCTGGCAGGCCGCAGTCAGGTCTCCCCGCAGCCTTCCCTTCCCCAGGCTGAGCAGCCCCAGCTCTCCCAGCCTTTCCTCCCAGCAGAGGGGCTCCAGCCCTCGGATCATTGCTGGGGCCTCCTCTGGCCCCGCTCCC
>Ga0065711_1043853_pt1 | contig 14474 bp, 10 predicted proteins | sample Hoacrofraction12_FD_59098 | JGI IMG/M metagenome (GOLD analysis project Ga0065711, IMG submission 59098) | Hoatzin crop microbial communities from Cojedes, Venezuela - Epithelial fraction 12 v2 (version 2) | ecosystem: Host-associated > Birds > Digestive system > Esophagus > Crop | place...
AGAAGAGAAGAGAAGAGAAGAGAAGAGAAGAGAAGAGAAGAGAAGAGAAGAGAAGAGAAGAGAAGAGAAGAGAAGAGAAGAGAAGAGAAGAGAAGAGAAGAGAAGAGAGCACTTCTAAATAAGCAGTGCCCTAGGAAGTAGTTGGAGCAAAGTCCATGGAAGTGAGGTTTCCCAGCTGCCTGGTATCTCAGGAAAGCTACAGCACCTCCTCATTTTCATCCATGGCATCTTCCGAAGGTTTACTTCACACACAGACAGGAGCACTAGGAATATTTTTTCCTTTGAGGATTTATTGGTTTTTTCTTTTTCTTTTTTTTGTGTAAAGGGCAATACTATGAGCTGTGTGCAATACAGGCCTAGAAGTCTGCTCAGCTTTCATGCCTCTACAGCCACATTCAGAAACACATAAGGGCTATATCTACTCTGTGGCAACAGTATTGTGGGAGACCTTTAGACTGACACAGACTGCCATCTCTCCTTTGCATTCAAGGACACAGTGATGACTCAGTTTGGGATTATTTTAAATTATGTGGAAAGCCATTACCCCAAGACACCGAGCTGGAAACCTTGTGACTTTATGTCATTTCTCTTTTCCCTACTTATAAATTTCTCCCTTCTTTCCCTCAGCCCCCCACTCCTGCCTCTCCACCCTGACCTGCTTCTGTGCTCTCCCGGAGGTGAAACTGAAGAGCCGCAGTTATGACACTGCAGTTCGTGTGTCATATTGTAACTGGGTTTCCACATCCTCCTCACTCTGTTGTAAAAGCACTCGAAGAGGAAGAAGGGCAAATAATGAAATATAGGAAAGCAGGAAAAGAGGAAGCAGCCAAGAGACACCAGCCCAACTGAAATGGTAAGAATTATGGAGAAGTGACAGAAAGGGAAGCACAGACCAGGAATTATACTTGGTGGCTTAGCAGAAAAAAATTTTTAAACAAACAAAAAGTATATAGGCTTAGCCTTTTCTGCCTCTGAAGCAATCTTGTAGATTACTATTCCTCTCCGACTTTTGCCCATTTGACCTGTATTCCCCTTCCACCTACTTTAAGACAGTTACCAAACTGTGCTGCTCCGAGTGTGGCTGGATTTCACCAAACCTGAAAACCCCTCCCCCCCCCCTTATCTTCATATCGACCAAGAGGAGGGACTCCTCAAATCCCTCCCAGAAAGAAAAGAGGGAAATCAAACACCAAGAAAAGGCCTAAAAATGCCTGGCCTCAGGGTGACAAGGCTCGATTAGGCAATGGTCCTATTTGCTGAAGGCAACCACAGAGGAAAGAGTGATGGAAGAGTACAGAAGGAAATTGGCTAAAGCAGAGTAGGGATTGCCTAACTGGGCAATCCTGCCTGGCTGCCAGCGGATGGAGCAGACAGTTTAGGAAGTCCTTCCACTGAGATCATGTACCATTCTGTCCCGCTCGTTCAGAACGAAACTTGGCCACAGAAGAAAGCGTTTGAAATTCACATAAAGATTTTTCTCTTCTCCATTTGCAGGCAAAAGAGATACAAAGCAGAACATGAACCTCTTTACAAACAGAGTGGGACCCAGCTTTTTGCACTCTCCAATTGCTCAGGGACTTTTCAGCAAGAATTTGTCTGATAAAGGGCTGAGTAGAAACTAAAAATTTGATAAATGACCCTTTATAAATACCACAACACTAGTAGTTACGCATCCCTTTTGAGTCAAGCTCCACTCTTTATCTCCTCTGGTGGTGAACTGAATTTTGTAGTTTCTCAGGAAGACAGAGGTGAAATCTCACATGTAAATGAAGACAGGAGTGTTACACAAAGGTGTACTGAGGTATAATTATTTGTTCATCACTGCATGAAAGCTACCCCATTGGAAAAGCTTGTTCAAAACCATTTGTGGCTATTCCCTCACAAAGGAGGCGGTCAGGAGGTGATAAGAAATGGGTATGAGTGAGGCTTCACTTTCTTTGAAACCCTATTGCAGGGAGAATACCAACAGGCTCAGCTATTTTCCCTACCATTTATCTGTGAATTAGGAAATATCTTCTGGGTCACTCGATCAGCTTTTAGTTCTTCAGCTGAAGTTACTGTATTTTGGGACATGCGGGACAGTGAGGAGACAGCTTTACCTGTGCAGGGAGGAGTCAGCAGTTTCCTCTTGCGAATGGCAACAGTCCCTGAGACGTAACGACTGTGGGAGACCTGCACTGCACGGCCCACCCGGCAGCTCTGACTGCTCTCCCACTGCCCTACAGATAAAGCACCAATACCTCTAGGTGATAGTGGCATAGTTTATACACTGCATTATTTTTCTAGGGATGGCAGGGTGACCGAGCTGTGTAATACCCATCTACACGTATGTGAGAGGGACTATGACTGAGGTGAAGGTTTTCCCTAGCTTGTTGTGTCCTAGCTGTTACGGAGAAGGGCTGGTGTATATTTTTGATTTGAGGAACATGACCTGCCTTCTTCTGGCTTTACTAGTTCTGGTCTGGCTTTAGCTTCAGTGGTGCCCCTCTTGATTTAGTTCAGCATTTCCAAAGACAAAAACCAGTCATGCAGCTGTTCAAGAAACAATGCTATGTCAGGTCAAATGAGCATTGTGAGAGAGAACTTAGATATGGAAGTTCTCCACAGGAAATGGATGAAATTTTTCTGTTTGACTTTGGATGAGAAATGTCAAGCAAAAGAGCAGAAATACGATAATTTTCCTGTCAAGCCAGTCATAAAGTTACTTACTGTTAAACCAGGATAGCTGGAAACAGCTAAGCATTGGCCTCTACTGCAATCTGAGCCATAAGGAAAGACATGAGTAGTTTGCTTGGTTAAGGAGCAATACCACAAGGGGATTTTTATGCTGATGTAAACTTGGAAAAAAGAGAACATTAAATAGCAACAGAAATGGGCCATACTTGGTCCAGAACTATTCTCAGTTTCTCACCAATTATAAATAGTACTTGTCTTTTAATAATTCTCCTCCTCACAAACAGTAGCCTTCTGCTTCACCCTACAGAGAATTGGATAACAAAGAAAATATTATGGCCTCAAAGAGGGACAGGGCAATGGATGCAGACTGAGGAAATCTAGGTTTAATTCCTAGGTCAGCCACAGACTTCCTGTGTGGCCATGGGAAAGGCACTTAATCCATCATGTGCCCTTACTTCCCTATCTGCACTTTTGTCAAGTCTTTTTGAATGGGGATAAGACTTTTTTTTTCATTAAGGGGGAACCTCAAAAGCTATGTTGCTGTCTAGAATGATTCCTGCGTCTGGGTACATGTCTTTCAAGTGTCCTAACACACGAGGCTGAAATCTGGTGCGGGATCAATCCCAAAGGCAACTACCTCAAGAAAAAATAGCATCATCTGTTTAAAATATCCAAACCAGTTTTTAACTTCCCGCCACACTGCAGCCAGCATGGCAGAAGTTATCCGTGGTCTGAGAAAGGAAACAAGAGGGGCTCAGTGGGCACTTTTTTTGTAGGAAATGACTAAATACTGAAAACTGTGTCATCTCCAGTTCAGCTTTGTAGCTCTTCTTATACATGTTCAGTTATGAGGTGTGAAATTTCACTCCAAAAACAAATTGCTAGAGGGTTTTTTTCTTTTTCTGTAATGCAAAAGATCTTCAGAAACATCTCAGCAAAAAGAAAAGCCTGGACAAGAGTATGGATTTGACCACCTGAAATTTGGGTTTACATCCCAGCTTCATCCTCAGCTGCCCACCCTCCAGGACCAGCCTCACTCACTGCTCTGTCACACCAGCACCAGGCTGTAATTTCACTCATTGCACTGGCACGACCTGGGACTCCTGTCTGTACAAATCATCACAGAGCTGGAAATCAGCCCTCCCCTTTTTCCAGAAGTCCAAGTGATACAGTGAATTCCTCCACTGTACAGAGATCTAGACTAATTAGAAATCAGAAAATTAATTACTTCCAGTTTTCCAAAAGGAGCTAATCATTCACTGTCAGTATTTATTTTATTTCTATATGTACCGTCACCAAATCCTTCACTTATTTGTGTTTACCTGTTTTATATTTTTGATCTCACTTTTCAAGCTAAGGATACACACTGTTTAAAGCAAAGCTGAGTACTTTGAACCAAACCAATCCCACTGCACCCTGGAAGAACACATAAGACTATTTTGCTGCAGCTGTTAGAAAAAAAAAAATTTGGTCTCTGGTCTGCAGAATACTATTTATGGTTTCGATTCCAGAGCACAATTGGTTACATCTCATTGTGCCCTACCTTGGCTTAGCCCACTTACCTCAACTAGGAATTGTAAGGCTTAATTAACCAATCATGTATATATAGCCTTAATTAGATTGCAAGCTCTTTGGAGCTTGCTGTTGGTGTTTGTGCAGTGTCTAGAGCAACAGAGCTCCGCTCCTTTTCCAAGAGCCCTGTGTTACAAATTCATAGATAAAAACAGCAAAACAATTGGAGAGAAATGGCAGTAGAAACATCCAAAGCTTAATTCAGTCCCCTTCCCAGTCTTACACAGACAGTAAGAGCTAATATGGACAGAGGACACGCAATCATATGTATCTAGAACAAGACCTGTGCTGTGAAAACTGGTGCCAGGCATTCAGAGAGTGATCAGAACTTGGCCTCCTACAAGGGCTGATGATCTCCTCTGACCATCAGCATTGACATTTCCCGCCCTCTCAGCATTTATGGAATATTTGAAAGTGTCTAGCAGGCAAAGTTTCTGTCAAACTTCCTCTCTGCTCCTAGTCGCGTGTCCTAGGCATTGTAAGTGCCTTTTACTTGGAGTAATCCTTTTGTCGCTTTTTAAAGCATCTGCCCAGCTTCTGTTTACAGCACTTTTCAAATATTGCAAAGAAACAGACATTGCGTTGCAATTTTACCAAACACTAAGGATTCTAAGAGTAGAAACACCCAAACATGTGTCCTAATGTGCTATTACACATTAGGAAACCTTCTTGTTTTCCATGATCTACCAAGCTGCAACTTCTTCTTGCTACCAAGCCAGCGAGAGCGCATCAGTACTACTCAGTCCAGGATCCATAATGCACCTAAATTTCGTGCTAACAGCCAGACAGTGTGGCTGGGCTATGAGTGAGGCAAATGGAAAGTGTGAAAAATCTTCCCCATTAAAATGCAAAGCAGCTCTGCAGATGTTGCTATTTCTTCTTGGCTAAGGTAAACTTTGATATCTGTGCCATGGCTGTGCTGCACTGTGGAGTACGGTGTGAGGTCAAGAAAGCGAATGAAGTCCTGCTAACTCTACCACCTAGGAACACATCCACCTGGAAATACAGTTTGGGCTGTTGGGTTATACAGGCTGAACCAGGTCATGCCCCAGGCAAGTCTGTCAGAGGCTGCAGCAACTGTGCAAACTTGGTCTTCAGGATATTAACCTTTCCCTGCTGAACTAGTCAGCAACCAGAGACAAAAACATGAGACTGACAAATGATGCTTTCTTCATTTGGAGGTGAGCATCTCAAGGAAATTTGCTTCTGCCTTGTCCTTCACAAAAAGACAAAATTGTGCTGGCTGAATATTTCTGAGCGCATAAGGCATTCAAATCCCAGTGATCTCAGTATCCTACCAGCAGGTCTTTGGACTGTTGGAGATGGTTAGTCACCTGGTTTGTCACTTGCATCAGAGCAATGCCAAGAGCTCTCCTTGACACCAGGACAAATGAAGCATGGCTCATCCAAGGCTTCAAATTCGTTCACCTCAAAGGCACATAGAATCATGGAACACTTTGGGTTGGAAAGGACCCTTACAGGTCATCTAGCCCAACCCCCCTGCAGTGAGCAGGGACATCTTCAACTAGACCAGGTCGCTCAGAGCCCCACCCAACCTGACCTTCAACGTTTCCAGGGAGGGGGCATCCACTGCCTCTCTGGGCAACCCATTCCAGTGTTTCACCACCCTCATGGTATAAAATTTCTTCTTTACATCCAGTCTAAATCTACCCTCCCTTAGTTTGAAACCATTACCCCTTGACCTGTCACTACAGGCCTTGCTAAAAAGATTGTCCCCATCTTTCCTACAGGCCCCCTTTAAGTACTTTAAGTACTGAAAGGCCGCAACAAGGTCTCCCCGCAGCCTTCTCTTCCCCAGGCTGAACAGCCCCAACTCTCTCAGCCTGTCCTCGTAGGAGAGGTGTTCCAGACCTCTGATCATTTTTTTGGCCCTCCTCTGGCCCTGTTCCAACAGGTCCATGCCTTTCCTGTGCTGAGGACTCCGGAGCTGGACGCAGGACTCCAGGTGGGGCCTCATAAGAACAAGTAGCGGGGCACAAACACCTCCCTCGACCTGCTGGCCATGCTTCTCTTGATGCAGCCCAGGATACGGTTGGCCTTCTGGGCTGCGAGAGCACATTGCTCATGTCCAGCTTTTCATCCACCTGTACCACTAAGTTCTTCTCATCAGGGCTGCTCTCAAGCCCTTCATCCCCCAGCCTGTATTGATAGTGGGGTTTGCCCTGACCCAGATGCAGGACCTTGCACTTGGCCTTGTTGAACCTCATGAGGTTCACACAGGGGCACTTCTCAAGTTTGTCCAGGTCCCTCTGGATGGCATCCCATTCTTCTGGTGTGTTGACTGCACCATTAAACTTGGTGTCATCTGCAAACCTGCTGAGAGCGCACTCGATCTCACTGTCCACATCATTGTTGAAAATATTAAACAGCACCGGCCCCAGTACAGACTCCTGAGGGACACCACTAGTCACCGGCGTCCATCTGGACTTCAAGCCGTTGACCACTACCCTCTGGCTGTGACCTTCCAACCAATTCCTTAGCACCATGGAGTCCCAGAAAAGCTGATGAGAGCCACAGGCTCACACCTTTGGGGTAACGTGCTTCTCAAGTGTTCGTAGAAGAGAACGTTAAACGTTTCATTTTCTGTTGTCATCTTTTTTATCGAATGAATGTGCAGCGGCTGTTAGTAGTGCGGGACGGTGGCATGCTGCGGCAAACCTTCCCAGCAAATCTTGTGAAATTTGTTTCTACTGATGCAAATGTGCTGTTTGCTAGAGCTCCCCATTGCTATCTGATGAACTCCCATCCTATGCCTGAACATGAAAAACACAACCCGCAGCCCAGAACATGTGGATCACTGTGTTCTCAGGAAGTGTGCAACTAATATAACTATTTGTTCTGTGTCTCACTGAGAGTAAAATAGAGGGGTGAAAAAAAACACCATTGCACAGCAAACACCACTCCGCAGACCGGAAGGCTGGGGACTGCATTTTGCTCAACTAGCCTGGCCTTTCTGAGGGGTTTTTTGCACTCTGCTGTAGCTCCCTGAGACGTGCATAAGGAAATACCCTGTATATCACTGTCACTTTCTGGGATGGGACAGCAGAAGGGTCGGTCACTACATCTGTTACAGGGTTTTTTTTAATTGTGCTTTTCTATTTGTTAGCTCAGTTAGCTACTGAAACATCTCTAAGAAAGTTATCGAGTTAGGCATGCATCAGCTTTCAGCAGAAAGCTGTATCTCAAATGAGAGATATGAGATATTGTATCTGCATTTTCCATTAGATTATTTCAATATGTCAGCCATCTATCCCTCTGCCAGATGTCCCCCAACACTTCACTGTGCAATCCTTAATTTGGTGTAGCGCTGTAAAAGAATCTTCTGGAAAAAACATTTCGTCAACATATCCCTCGCTCTCCACTACAGAGCTCACCTGAATAACACTGTAAGAAATTAAGCGAATAAAGCATCCGAATGCGGGAAGGGACAGCACTTACGAACTGCGGGGCGGGGGGATCCGGGGAGCCCATGTACCCGATCACTGCTGAGCCAGCAGCGGCAGGCAGGAGAGCCGAGCTGGGGCATCGCCCTGGGCAAGGAACATCAGCGGGAAGGACTGAGAGGGGTTGTGTGTCCCTTTCTTCATGAACTCCTTGGTGGTCCTTTTAGTATCATGACCTCGTCTGCCTTCACAGCCGTCTCAGCCCGGCACCTCTACATAGACTGTAAAAGCCACAACGGGTACAAGTGGGTCTTCCTCAGTGGCTGCCCACTTCCCAAATGGAATTTACACTTGGGTTTCTTATAGGGATACAGACAAATTAGCAGGAACTAACCTTTTCCTCTTTTAGGTTTGAAAAAAAATATTTTTATGACAGGCGTTTTTTTTGCAGAGCATATGTTTCATAGGTCTTTTCTTTCCCTCTTAAAAAGAATGAAAAGCTCAGCTTTCAAGATAAATGCTCTTTTGCATACATGTGCTGTTTTTTAGTTTTTTACACAGACATACACGCAGAAGAATTTGACTTTGCAGGCATATAATTTTATGTGTGCTGACAGACATATCTTTGTATGTACATCTGTGTGTCTACATGCATTTACACATGTAAAAGAATGAAAATGGAATAGACAGCTCCTGTTGGCTGGAAAATCGTAGAATCATAGAACGGTTTGGATTGGAAGGGATCTTAAAAGTCAGCTACTACCAAGTCCCCTGCCATGGGCAGGGGCACCTTCCACTAGACCAGGTTGCTCCAAGCCCCAGCCAGCCTGGGCTTGAACACTTCCAGGGAGGGGGCATCCACAGCTTCTCTGGTCGACCTGTGCCAGTGCCTCACCAACCTCATAGTGAAGAATTTCTTCCTTACATCTAATCTAAATCTATCTGCTTTTAGTTTAATGTCATTACCCCTCGTCCTATCACTACATGCTCTTGTAAAAAATGTAAAAACACATTGCAATTTTGAACTTCAAAGGGATTATTAAAGAGAAGAAAAGAATTAGAAAAAGTTTTAGAAATTAAAAATATTTTTGCATTGTCTCCTTAACACCAAGAGATAAATGACACGTTGTGTAAGTCAGTTTCTTTCATGGCACACAAGAAAGAGCTTATTAGCAATGGTTACACTGTATGGCAAATGTAAAGATCATTAATGTGTAATTACAGAATAAACAATATCAGACTTTTCTAGTCTGTTCTGGAAGCAGAAAAAAAAAATCCAGTTAACACCACAATAAACCCGTGATAGGATACCAATTTTACAAGGATCTGCTAGCAATGTGGTGGTAAGATTAGACAAATGTGTTGCTACACCAGAGGTAATGCCTCACTACCATTATTCGTTCCTCGTCTTTTACATATGTTGGGCCCCAACGTGGCTGAAGTGTATTGCTAGCAAAATTATCATTTCCCATTTTTATTTCTACTTGTCATTATGTGGACAAATGGGCAGGAAGCTCAATCTCTCCCCAGAAAAGCCTAGTTCCCATTTGACTTCTAGATAAATTGTTGTAGGTCCACACCTGCAGCAGACAAAGTCCCAGTGACCACGCTGGCCATCAGGGCTTCCCCACCTCCCCTCCAACATCCAGCAACGGGAGGTGCCAGTTACAAAATGATTTGGATTCTGAGAGGAAAAAGGACCAACGCTGACTTGGAAAAGAAGGAAGGCGCCATGTCAGTGCGGAAGAGATGTTCTCACCCATTTGCTCATGGCTTCAGCCTGGGGAAACCAGGAGGGGTGCTCTGCTCAGGAAAGACAGAGGCATTCACAGCCTGAAATGTAAATACAGTCAGCTGGGGGTCAGGGTAGGGATGTACCATGGACAATTCGACACCTCCCTTGGCCACACAGATGTTTCTTTCCCTTTGGACATCTGGGCACAAAAACTGAGCAGCGGGTCTCAGTCCACCCCGCAACAAGGCAAATAAATTTTTCATAGTGAATTCTACATGTGCATGTGTCGTTCTCCCCTGAAAGTAAATTCTCATATGGAAAGACCCAGAAAGATATCTCTGAAACCCAGATGCAGCGCGAGGGGTGGAGAACCAGCAGTGTTCCCTGGCTGGCAGTCGCCATGTGGGTGCTAATGAAACCATCCCGCTTCAACACCAACCACTGCCACCACTTCCGAGCATTGCAACACATATACGCAGCAGGAAAAAACAGGCTCAACAACTCAGTCCATATAATGCTGAGGTGCAGAATACTGTGAACGAGACGGGACTGATCTCCCTCCAAAAAACCCCTAAGCTGTCATTAAAAATCAGAACGCAAATCTCTTAGTTTACACAAAAACCAAAACACAGAAACCACCAAAGATTTGGGAAGTACAAATCCATAGCGGGGATAATGGCTGATCACAGCTTCTTACAAATACAGGATGCTTTTAAATGATGAAATATGGAGAATGAATATTTCCTCTTCTATTAATTGCAACACAAGCTGAAAGTGTTGTCAACTTTAGTAAAACCCACCTTTCCATTGCATTAAACATTGCTGTTCTGTTACTTAATCAACAAGGAGGGTAAAATCGTGTGCAGATACTCTCTGTTATGTGAGGGAATTAGCAATTCCTTTTAATGCTCTCAATATTTTTTTTTTTTTAAAGGAGGGGTCAGGGAGCAGACAAGTTCCTATGTTGTTCCATAAAATAATCTAGAAGTTACTGAAAACTCTGGTAAGAGCCACTTCCTCAGAAGTAACATTTCCAGGGTAAAAAAAAACCAAAACTGGCTTATGTGAAAGTTCTCCTCATTCTTCTGTCTCTTCTCTTCTTTCTTTTTTTTCTCTTTAAACTCTGATATGTGGCTTGGAAGAGTGGAAGTCTGTTCATTCTGTCACATTTCTCCACTTTACTACATTTATTACACTTCTCAAATGAGATAATTTTGGACTATCTTTGGGGGAGGAGAAATGGGGGACACGGAAGGTGAAAACCAAAGAGCAAAACATGAACCTTAACTTTTTGGATCAGTCCTGTTTTGGTTGGAAGTTGAGAGTAATTCTGTGTTTGCTTTGCATTTGCTAACTCTCTGCAAACCTTTGATGGGGTGCTTAATCCCACTTTTAGGTATGAGTTTTGGCGTGTTGGGGTTGAAATCTTCTTTACATCAAAGGAGGAGGAGTTATTCACTTCCAAGGATTCCAGCTGGTGCCTGTGGTTACTACGGCTGATGGTGGAACAACAGATTAGATATCTTCTTGGGATCTCTTCTTACGCCTCTAATTTAGACACCTAAATGCTTCTAAGGAAACACGTCCCTAAACTGCAACAGATACAAGAAAGAGGCACTATTCCTAACTTAAAAATCTTTAAAAACCAAAGAAAGAGAAGCACACACCAAATGGGTTACTTTGCTAGGAATTACATTCCCTGCATGTGCACCTTTACAATAGAGATTCACTTACTGGGGAGGGAGGGAGCAGCAGAAAGTGTCACATTGCATTCTGCAGGTCTAACGTGCTTTTGGGCTGCTGCTCTGCTGGCTCGCTTGCTCAGGGAGGCAGCTGGATGAGGAAGGACAGACTTTCCAACAAGCTGTCTCTGGAGGCCAAAATCCTCGCGTGCTGGCGACTCCACCATCACAAGTTAACAGCTTGTTGTGGTCACACTTCTTCACCATAAATGAGACGCTGAGGGTGAACCTGCATGGGCTGCTATAGCATATCCACCTACTGCACGGGAGGCAAAGCTTTTTCTGGAGAGACCATCTTCTGAGGCTTCAAGAAACCTCACATAGTGAGCTCAGTGAGAAATGTTCGGGGACAAATCTCTGTCCTGCTGCAACGGGTGGTGTTTGCACCTGGCTTTAGGACTACAGCTCCAAAAAGGAGCTCCCTCCATCTCCCGCCCTTTACCATAAAGAGCTTGTTCTATACTGGGGAAACCTGTGGCGGCACTACCATGCTGTAAATCCTTCCCTGCAAATCTCTAATGAAGGAGTGCAGCCACAGTGACACTGCGTTTGCCCATGTTGCTGTAGGACAGAGCCTGGGGATCTCGCACCTGAGGGGAGAGCATCACTGTGTGTCCTCTGCAGCCAGAAACCGTGTCCTGCCAGGGAGGCACCACAGCAGGAGCTGAAATTACAAAAATGTGAGGAGAGACTGAACAAAATCAGAACAGCAGCTTGTTCCAACACAGGGCCTCAGCAGAGGCAGGTGGTGCCTATACCACGCCTCAGTCCAGTGGTTAAGCCTTTCACTCAGGGTGCGCTCCGAAAGAGCGCTCGGGTTGAATGAGAACTTGCTCAAGGGAAAAAGCAAGCCTACAACAAAGAGCAAGCAAGAAATTATACAGATTAGAAGGATGGCTAGTGTTGGGAGGTCCATCCAAACTTTTCATACAGAGTCATTCCCTTAAAATAACCTGAGGTTTAGCAAGCTGCAGTTATAGAGGTCCTCCCCAGCTTACAATATGTCCCCCTTCCAGTCAGAGCCCTGTATTTCTGAGTTGTGCCGCAGCCACGGCTGAGATCCTGCTAGATAATTTTAACTCCCGAGCTAGAACGGGGCTTATCTCTAAGGCACATCTCTTCTGCTCAGATAAAGACAACTTCCTCTAACTGCAGATTAGATCAGCAGGCTCAGTATCCGTACCCAAAAGCCGCATAGCTAAACACACTGCATCTCCCCAGTTCAAACAACACTCTCTCCTTTCTCAGCGCCGAAGAAGCAAAACTCGCACAGCTCACAGGCTTTCCCTGGCTTTCACACCGATGTTGCCCTCTGAAAACATGGTAGTACCCAGGAGGCGCTCACGGAATTGGCCACAGCTCCACAAGCTACACAGCTCTGGAGAAATAAGGGCAAAAAACCCGATACCTTCACCACCCGCTGCAACGTCACGTTGCCACACAGTGGCAACAGAAACCATACATCTACCCAACGGGCCAGGAGTGGAAAAACTCCTTGCAAACCTAAACAGAAACCGCTGGAAAAGTACAACTCTCTTTTAGGATCAATTCTTTTCCCAAGGTTTTGATTTTGTCACGCAGTCAGGTTGCATCAGAGGACAGGGTTTTGGCTGCCTGCTGCCACAGTGGCTCTGCCCCCGCTTTGCATGGGCTGAGTTAACGGGGCTGATACAGAGCAGCCTGCACCGTGGCGGCATTGGCTCTCTGGTCCAGGCTGGCTCGCCCCCGCTTCGAGAAACTATTTGCAAGTCTGCGTTGAAAATTACTTGCAGTAAGCACTTGTGATTTTGATAAAGGAATTTGCCCTCAATTAGAGGGCTGTTTTCACTGGCCTTGTGAAAATCCATGCACATTTTGCAAAGTCCTAAGTCATCACATTGAGCAGAGCTTGTCTCTGGCAGTGTGGCTAATTCCTCAGCTCCCCAGCAGCCCTGTACGCATGGGCCTTCTGCACGTCACTCTAGCACACCGTTTCACACTACGCACATGCAAAACACCCCTTTTTAGGTCTGGTATGTACCGTATATCACATACAGCACATATGAGGTCATTCATGAAACTTGCCACATGGCTTCTCCTGCTAAACCACCCCCATCCTCCTCTATACAAATTCCCAGAAGAGTTTTGCACACAAAATGAACATAATTCTGACAAAAATATTTCCTCTGTTCCCTTTGAAAACAGGTGAGTCAAATTGGCAGGGTCGCAGAGCACGCAGTACCAGTCCATACTGAGGACTGGTACTTTGGGGCTACAAATAGGGGTTTTGGACCAAATGAGAGGGGAGATTCCCAACTTCTCTATTTTTAAAAGTTCCTAAAATATTTTAGTTGCAAGTTTTTCAATTCCTTCAGAAGCCTCCTCAGTTGGGCTTTCAAGCCCTGTTTTATTGTGGGGGGTTAAAGACAATTCTTTAAGCTCCCCAAGCAATTTTGAAACAAATCTTCTCTCTGCTCTCAGAGTCAGCAGGGCTATATGAGGTGAGATAGCAATTACCAGCAGCTATTTACAAAGGCTCATCATCTCCTGCACCCTTTCATACCTTTGAGCAACAGAGATGTCCATCTGAAACCTGAGCAAGGAAAACGCATTACACAGCCCTCCAGGTTATTTCAGTTCTGTGAACGATTACATGGCCACGCGCACGTGTGCCACACGTGCATTTTATTACTCATACACAACTCTCTGCCTTCATAGTGCCCAAACTCCTGCAGGATGAGTGAACAAAGATGGTTAGCTCTGGCAGCCTTTTCCCTCAGCCCCTTTCCCTGCCCTGCAGAAGCGCCGGGGCAGCAGCGAGCTGGACCTGTCTCAAGTGACAGGACTGACTTTGCAAGCTGAGGTGGGGCACTTCCCCTTTCGGCTTTTCTCCCTTCTGCCCTCTGTCTGCAGCCTCTCCACGCTCTTGCTTTGCCTCCACCCAGCTACGCGTGAGTTGCAGCAGACTGATGTAATGGCAAGCTGTTGTGGTTGGCCTGGTGGCCCTTCAGCAATGCTTGTGTCCGTGCTCTCAAATGGCTGAGCTCCTTTTAAGGAAATAAAGCACCAAAACAGCTCAGAGTGAGGACACTTGCCTGCACCAGTAACTAGCTACTCGTGCAGGTTACCACCTCTGAATGCCCATGGCCAGGAGGCAAGACCCCAGGAGGAGCAGGCAATGCCAAGTTCCCAGCGATGCCAGGCACCGTGGCTCTGCAGCTGCGCAGGCTTCTGCTTCAAGGGTGGGTGTCAGGAGGATGGGGCCAAGCTCTTTTCAGTGGTGCCCAGTGACAGGACAAGGGGCAATGGGCACAAACTGAGGCACAGGAAGTTCCGTCTGAACATGAGGAAGAACTTCTTCCCTCT
>Ga0065711_1043854_pt1 | contig 14474 bp, 8 predicted proteins | sample Hoacrofraction12_FD_59098 | JGI IMG/M metagenome (GOLD analysis project Ga0065711, IMG submission 59098) | Hoatzin crop microbial communities from Cojedes, Venezuela - Epithelial fraction 12 v2 (version 2) | ecosystem: Host-associated > Birds > Digestive system > Esophagus > Crop | place...
CAGATATTTATAAGCATTTATAAGGTCCCCTCTCAGCCTTCTCTTCTTCAGGCTGAACAAGCCCAGCTCCCTCAGCCTTTCCTCGTAGGAGAGATGCTCCAGTCCCCTCCTCATCCTCGTAGCCCTCCGCTGGTCTCTCTCCAGTAGCTCCTCATCTTTCTTGAACTGGGGAGCCCAGAACTGGATGCAGCATCACAGATGGGGCCTCACTAGGGCTGAGTAGAGGGGAAGGAGAACCTCCCCCGACCTGCTGGCCACACTCCTCTTGATGCATCCCAGGATCCCATTGGCCTTCTTGGCACCCAGGCCACACTGCTGGCTCATGGTTAACCTGTCATCCACCAGGACACCCAGGTCCCTCTCCGCAGAGCTGCTCTGCAGCAGGTCTGCTGCAAGCCTGTACTGGTGCATGGGGTTGTTCCTCCCCAGGTGCAGGACCCTGCACTTGCCCTTGTTGAATTTCATCAGGTTCCTCTCTGCCCAGCTCTCCAGGAGTTATTAAACAGACGTTTATCTTCATTGCTCATAAAGAACACACTGCTAAACCTGAAGACTGCCTTAATCTCACCCATGTTCAAGGACCTTTAGCACTTACCGTGTAAGGGTTTACTGCACAAAAGCTATACTCTGACTATAAAATGCAGATGTATTGTGCTTGCTGCTAGAAGCATCTCTAAATTAAAAGGGAGCAACACTGCAGAGAGCAAAACGTATATTTCTTTGCAAAGCCACATCGGCATCACCTGTGGGAAAATTGATGCTGATTGTAGGGATTTTAACAGAATGCGGGCAGGGTATGCACAAAGTAGGTGTAAAACAACAGCCAGTATTTTATACCTGGATAACACCCAGCCCACTACATTTTTACAGGTTACAAAAGCTGTAGCAGTGTAAAGAGATATTATTGCATTTCACAAGGGCTACCCCAGCATAGACAAGGCAGGAAAAAAGAGTCAAAAGTTCAGCAGAAGACGTAGGCAAGAGCTGAAGCTGCAGCACACAGCCCTGAGGTTGTACCAAAGGCTTTTATACGGGAGGCACCTTCACAGGTACGTCTATACTACAGGGCCATGGCTATACCGTGCATGCATGATACTCAGCTGGCTTTAGACTAACATTACATATCTGAGACTAACTCTGGCAGACCATTGGTACCTGAACAAGCTTTAAACAATGCCTACACGCCTAATACCTGTATTGCAAATGGATTACAAGGGTTGACATGGATTGCCATTCTATACATTTAAGGAATACTTCACTCAACTTTGAAATAAGGGCATGTCTTGCTGAAATATCAGCCATTCAAAAACCAGCAACACTACAAAATTTCTAAGCACTAAGCGGATAGGATGAAACCCACTAACTGGAATATGGACAAAGACAGTACAAAAGACATGCTGCTTCATTTGCGGGCCAGAGGCTTCTTAAACTTGTATCTTGGTAAAAAGAAGTCTTTTCCATGGAAGCAACAGGACATCCACAGTAAGAAAATGTTGTATGTGGGGAAAGAATCTGACCACTGTTCTAGGAAATAGTTGTGTTTCATCTGTTGATTTCTGTGATACTGTTTTTTCCATGTGTTTCTCTCCTTCAGCACAGACACTTATTTAAAACCAAACCCTCACTCACCTTAGATTTCTCCTGATGCAGCTCAATTTGAATGTCTGTTAGCTTGGTCCTGAGTTCCTCATTGGCAGCCTGTAGGGCAACAATCAGTGCCTCAGGCTTTTCGCCCTTGCTACGTCCTTTTTTTGACATTGTTTCTTATCAGTGAGAGTCCACGTGGTTAATTATTTCAAATAAGGACTGACATCTTTTTCTGTTCCTTTCAGTGTCAGTTAGTTCAGCACCTACTGCGTGACATTCCTTAAGGTCCTGGACTCAGGTGCTTTGGAAGCCCTGCAAGAAATAAGACATACTATTATGTGTCAGTGGACACTGCAGCACGACAGCTCACACGGTTACAGAATACAAGAGATAGCTCACTTCTCCAAATACTACACTCCTGGTCTGAAAACCTGCAAGGGAGATCCCAGCACAATCAGGCTTCTGTATGCAAGTCTGGTATACTAGTGAAGATTCCGTATGTGCTCTTTTTCTGTTCTCAGAAATAGGCATCATGCAATGAAGATATGAGCTCGTTTACCATAAGGATTAGTGCTGTTGGGAGTACAGGACCAGAAAAGACAGGTCATTTAATCCAAGCCCTGCAGTCTGAGGTAACCACAAAGCAGGCACTTTAGTCTCAAGGATCTACAAAAATATCTTCCTCTTACCCTCCCCAACCCTTGACCCCCCCAAGATCCCGTGTCAAACTCAAAGACCTTCCACAACACACCTACAATTTGCCACAGCAAGAGAGGAGAAGTGCCAAAGTCCTCACCAGCATTCTGGGTCTCTGTAGAAGCAGAGAACTAATGACATTCAAAAGCCTGTATCAGACTAGAAATTGTACCCTTTGCCAGAAATGCAGACCAGGAAGCCAAGGGATTTTTCCATATCACTAAGAATGCAAGTGTCCCTCTGTCTCATATACCTACTGGGTTTGGGGGTTTTTTTGGGTGGTGGTGGTTTTTTTAGCATTTGTCTTGGTTCTTGGTACTGACTGAAAGCCTCAGATAAAGAGGTATTCTGTCTACTCACAAAATAAATGTGGATTTAATAAGGTCCCTAGAAATTTCTGTGCCCATGTGACTCAGCACTGAACAGGGATTGAGATGGTGCCATGTTCATGTTCAGTCACTCTGACATTCCTACCACATCCACGAAACCTGCAGAAATGACACACATCATTTGAGAGGACAGCAGAATCCTCAGTACAGAATGTCACTGTAAAGTGAACAAAGCAGATTCACTTCTTGCCATACCAGTCCTGCTATCCTGAAAACACTGTCCTGTATCAGCCAAGGCTTCCTATGCTGCTCCCAGTTAAAATACCTCTGAAATTTTGGCATTGTATTGTATACGCACAGCTACAAATCAGGCAGGATCTGATCTGTATTTCCCACAATGCCTCACATTCAATACTGATAACAAAAGATATAATGATGCTAGTTACACAAAGACTTTTTCACCAGGAGGGCTGAAACGGTACAACATCAGAGCTGAGTCTGCTGTAGGTGCAGATAATTGAGAAAAAAATGGGCTTTGGAAAGCAGTTAATAACAATGGCTTGTTCTTGTCATGTATCATGTGACACAGCACATACAGATCTGATTTAGTGCTGGCTTGGAAAAAAAATCAGGCCAGACGGGACAGAAATGGTCAAGAAAGCAGAAATCTTTGGCTGTCAATGTCAAATGAATACTAATACACGAAGAATTGCTGTGTTTGAGCAAAGCATGATGCTGTCACCAGATTAACCATGCAAAGGATGGCCTGTGAGAAAGAAAATAGCACATAAGCAAAGCAGCAAGGACAAGAGATTAAAAAAGTCACAGGAGATTATCTCCTGCACAGGGGAAATGCTTCTTTGCTGTGTCATTTAAGATCCTCAACCATCCTGAAAGCAGAAAGCACTTTCAGGGACTCCTCTTGCCCAGAGGCCTGTAGCTGTAGTGCTGAGATAGCAGAAACTTCTACTAATGCACCAGGGCCATCTAGCGCAAACGTGACTGGGATGCTACTCACTGGGGAGTTCTTGTGATTACCTCTTTCCAGACAAGAGTCCACAGTCAGCCACAGCTCTAACGTCGCCAGGCTTTTCCAGTTTTTCCTGAGACAAATTTAGAAAGGTCATCAAGCAGGCATGGATTAGGGGAAAAATATCCACTGAAAAAAGAATAACGAACCAAGGCAAAATTTCTGTTACTTGAAACATCGGCCCCAGGAAACACTCCTGACAGTGGAAAATGCTTTAACAGAAACAGAGAAGTGTTTCCAAGCCTAGGAAAGGCACAGTACCACAGAGGGTAAAGGAAATGAGAGGGGCCTAACTGGTCATTTCCATATTTTAGTGCTATTCTTCTTAAATTATTGAAATACAGTAACTATCTCCCAGGATGCTAGGGGGATTATATTAATCCTAGAATACACGAACAGAGCTGATGTCACAGCAGATATAACGTGTGTATGAAGCTACACACACACACACGCATATACTCCACTGAGCAGAAAGAGCAGGCTGCTTCTTTTTTATATCCTCTTCCAGAATAACCCCCAAAAGATGTTACCCTGCAGTTAACTGGAAAAAAACCCACCATTTGCAGAGCTTTACTTTGTCAGCAATGAATGTGGGAGATGTAGCCTCCAACATCGAAACAAACATATCTATAAAACTCAGAATGCTGTCAGTCACTTCATTTTTGCTTCTTTATCTGTATTTCCTTTTTAAAAAGCACTTTGCACTTCTCTGCTAAACTCCCTCACTTCCATAGCTTTCACATTTCCCAAGACCTTTTTGAAGATCACTACTGGGCTCCTCTCAGCATGGGGCCAAGGTGCCCTCACAGTAAGGGTGCAGCCCTGCTCTCACTGGAGCCCTTAGAACTTCTGTCACTTACAAAGCCTGCACATCAATATTATGCGCACTGTGGGCAAACAGAGGACCACACTGTACGTCTAGGATTGCCTTACTGTCACTGGAGTCTCCTGGCAGCCACTCTCTCTAACAGTCTTTCCTGCCTTCCTCTGTGCACACGCTGAAGGGGACCAGCTGATACCCCCCCACACCCCAGCTAGAAGCCTCAAGAATGGAGAATGAAGATTCATTACACAAAGTATGGGTCGCATCCAGAAAGATAAGAGTATTTAGGAAAGAAAGTGGCTATATTTGCTATTTTAAAAATATAGGGACAGTAGAACAACAACAAAATGCCCTGTGACTTCTTGCCACTGGAAGAATATCCTGAAGTTGTGAATGTCGGTCAAGTTTTTAAAATCAGAAGCTGGGGGATAAACTCACAAGCATGAAGCTGGTAGTATTCCATAAACTTGCCTTTACAGTGCACCGTGTACCGAATTAAACATAGATTTATTGCGGCGTAAACTGTAACAAGTATTCTACTTATTCCTATTTCAAGCACCTTATGGCCAAATATGCAGGTTTAGATAGTCTTTGTCTTTGTTCTCATTGCTCCCTCTCTCTCCCCCTCCTCTGTGGATCCCAGTGCCCATCCCGTTCCCTTCTTCTTTTCCAAACCTTTTGGAGTCTTCCAGGCAATCCCTGAGACCACTGAGTGAGGGATCCTAGGACTGACAACAATCAGCACTGCTGAGCTACTGATCATGACCTCAGCAGACAAGGCTTCAAGGGAAGTAGGAAAGGACAAACAAAGCAGAACATTTTCTACTCCCGTGAAAGCAAAAGTGGGATCGAAAGCATGAAATTATTCTCATTCTCCTGTGACAACACTCCAGCAACTCAATGGTCTAAAAATTGAAGCGGGTTTTTTTGCTTATGAGTCCCATTCCTACCTTACTGCAAGCCCACATAGTTCATTGCTTCCACTAGCATTATCAGGTTTAATATTATCCTGAAGGCTCTTCCAGCAACGCCCAGCTCTCACAGACATGCTCCTAACAGTAAATAAATAGCAACGTCAGGAGTTCTGCTATTTTGCATGCAGTCTGCCCTTTGATACAACTGATGTTTGGTCAAAACACAAAGATTTGCTCTGGAAAGCAAAAGGCATCATTTAGTAACTAAAGCCAGCATGATAATCTTTTGACATGCAAAATTCTGAGAATTAGGAAGCACCAAAACCATATAAAAGTGAATGACATGTGGGTACGCACTCTGTCTGCCTGGCCTGCAAAGAATGAACGCGATAGAGCTGGGAATAACGTCACCCCGAGCTCAGTGTTGTGTGCAACTTTCCTGATGAATGAAAGAAAATCTGTATGGCATAAGGATGAAGCAGATGTCAAGGATGGCAGAGTGACTGATGAATGTACAACTGCCCTTCAGCAGTCAGTGTAAACAGTGCATCCTAAAGGGCCACAGTCTTGTTCCTTCTGAAATCACTTCAGACTGTCACCTGCCTCTTCTGAACTGTCTCTGAGAAACAGACAAAGAAAATCTTTCCATCTGCCCAAATTAAATGAAGCTCAGAAGCAGGAATAAGCCCAGGAGCAGTACTGTCCTCCTGAATCTTCCAATAGCTTCTTAAATTGAAACTAGATGCAGATAACTCCCTGAGTCTTGATGCAACAGCAGAGAGGCCCTAAACATCTCCAAAGCTCCTGCACACCTTGGAAGATACCAGATGGCAAGTCCTTCAGTTACGGCACATGCACCACCCCACATCAGTCTACCTAACAGAGGAGGATTTGAGCTAGGTTACCAGAGCTGAACGAAGCACTTCAGGTATTAATGGCAATTAATTCTATGAAGCCCCAGCTCATGGGACTGGCTGCAGTCCTGTTCGGGAATTATCTAGCAACAGCAATGACTGCACAGGAAGTGTAATAGCCACAGGTCCCATTATCACTTCCTCACCTTAGCTTCCACTGAAAGGAAACCTGCATAGTTTGGAAGGGAACCACAGCATTCCTGCAGTGTCTCTTGATCTGGACAACAGGCTGGAGAACCAGACTTCACTGCAAGCTATGGGGCACATTTGCTCCACAGTCTGAATGTGGTTTTCAGTGCCCAATACCAGAGCTTAAAGCTTTTTTTCCAATTTGTGCTTTAATAAAAGCATTTGGCAGCTGTCTCAAAATGCCTCTGATAATTCCAAGATGATTTGCACTGGTGTAGCTACAGAATAACTGCCCTGAAGTCATGGAAGAGATGCCAGTAACACCACAGAAATTAGAGAAAAAAAAAATTTACCTCGTGCAAGGAAATTCTATACTTAGATACAACCAGAGATTTAATCAGTTATTTAGAGTATTACTCCACAATGCAACCAAAAAGTACAATAGTGATTTTCAGCCATTTTCTTACACAACCCAGTGTGTGATGTGTGGAACAAGTTTTACTGATGCAAAATCTTGGGAGAGGTGCACAGTACACAAAAACAATTCTTACATTGATAAGTTTCCACTTCTGTCTGATAGGTAGACAAACCTTCTCTCTTTCCCAAATCACAGAAAAATAGGGTTTGGTTAGACCGGTTACAACTAAACCAAGGTCTGACAGTGGTTTTAATGCAAAAAATGAGAAGACATCAGTCACAGAGGCATAAGCTCTTCCTCCTTCTCTTGAGAACTGGTGAAATACTGCTCCCAGGAATTTACCTGTCTTACACCAACACAATGGTACTCACATCCACAGTAAAACAACAAACAAAGCTGCATCAAGGGAAGTTTAGACTGGACATGAGGAAGCATTTCTTTAGAGAGAGGGCAGTCAAACACTGGAACAGGCTCCCTAGGGAGGTGTTGATGCCCCGTGCCTGTCAGTATTTAAAAAGCATTTGGACAATGCCCTTAATAACACGCTTTAACTTTTGGTCTGCCCTGAAGTGGTCAGACAGTCAGACTAGATGATCATTGTAGGTCCCTTCCAACCGAAATCTTCTATTCTGTTCTAACACAAAGGATAACAGACCAGATCAACCTTGCAGATTTAGGCTACTGAGTTAAATGAGTATCCCATTGAGACATGGGGAGATATGTAATTGTAAACATATGTTATTACTCTATTTTATGTAGAGCAGCTCTAAATAGGTAGAACGAGGTCAGTCACAAAATGTACCCCTGAAACTGCTTTTTCATTGGAACATCCATTTAATTTGAGTAAATTAATCTCTTAGGCAAGAATTATCTTCTTTCTGTGGAATTCTTTTTCATTGAAAGAGCACTGCGATATTCAGATGCCCAAAGTTGTATCTTTTCACCTGTCAATGTGGCCTACCATTCTTTGAGAGGGAAGGGCCCAGTGAGTTTGTCAGTTCTCCATCACACTGCTTTTAATGCATAAAGCTTGAATTTTATGTCAAAGCATTTCTAAATATCTGCTTTACCGACACTTGCTCGTAGACCCTTGCAGACTGCAGTGAGGGAATAACCTTTCACAAAATTCCCTGGTACTTTGCAATACCACATGCTTACCACAGGGTGCTAATTATATTACAGCAGAACACTGTCCCTGCAGTCTGCTGTGGAAATCTAGACAAGTTAGGAGGCTACCTTCACCGGCTGCCATGTCCTTACTAGACCAAGCACTCTCAATTCCAAAGGAGGGAAGGAAGCCAATGCGAGGTACTGGTTCTCAGCAGTACACATGATCAAATCACAGATTTTAAGTCTTAGAAGAAACAGTTTAGTTCCCCAGATAAACAAACTTCCTTGATTTCAGTGGGATGCAGCCTTCGGTATATGGACCTCTCTATGAAGCACACAGGGCACAGTGATGATGTCATTAGACATATCAACTCAAGGAAATTAAAAACACCACAGCATTCCCACACTATGGAAATAACATGACCCTGACAACTGTTTATAAACCTGGTAATCTATTTGTCAATGCAACTATTTAGAGATTGCAAGAAGCATCTGTCAAATGTCTGTAAGCAAAGAGACCAGCAGAATTATTTACCATGAGTGACTGCCAAGTACAATAGCAGCTGGAGTGTTTCCTATCAGCTTTGTCCTCTACCAGCACGTGTCAGTATAATCTATTGGAATTATTGTTGGAGCCTTTTGAGCCATGAAAACCTCTGGTTAATCAAAAGAGGGCTTAAAAAAAGGCCTAAAAATCCTATGTGCGGATTTCCATCCAAGATGGCAGAATTAAACCCATTTCTAAAACATAATAAATTCAGCCTGGAGCTCACAAGCAAAAATTTTATTTTGCCCTTCTCCCCAGAAAATCCATCCAGTAAATTCTGAAGTAACAGCTGCACCATTTATTTTGAGATGCATCTTGAATGAAAATCTAAATTAATTCACTGAAGAATTTGCCACGCTATGAGAAGTAGTAACACAGTGCTATACATGCGGTGGAGTATTTATCAGTAAGAGAACACAGCTACACTTAAACTTAATTAAACTTCTACTGTACGAAACAGCACATTTGAATCTCAAGGTTTGTTTGTTGGTTGTTCTGTTTTTCTAAGATCAATTCAAGCTTAGCTCTATGACACAGGCAGGTAGAAGTTGTTTATCTACATCTACACTCCCAGAGGTCTGAAGCAAATATTTGTTTCATAGAACAACAAGCATTGAGTGTACAGATAACTGTGTGCTGCTTCCCATGGCAGAATAAATCATAAAACCCATAAATGCTTCAAGGTAAGCACTCCGTAATCTTTAAGATTGAATGTAAAAAGACAAGTACAACTGGACAAGCAATCCCACTAGAAGCTTCTTCCCACCTAGCCTCTTTAATCTTCTGTTTTCCTTCCTTTCTACAAATTTCACCCATTGCTATTACTTTTCTGTTGGCTTCCATGCTTTTCTTTTTAACAACTTCTTTTTTTTTTTCCCTTTATTTTCTGTTCGTTCTATTCCATGGCATTCTAGGTTACCCTCTTGTTGATACCTGGGTTTGGTAACATGCTAGCAAAAGCATATAGGAAAACTACACCTACAGACACTCCCAGATAATACCATTATCCTTTATCTGAGGTGGCAAAGGAATCTGCTCTGAACATTGCTCCCATTGATTATCTACGGCCAGTCCATTTTTCTCCCTTTCTCCTCTAGTCATTGGTTGCTTTGTTTTCTCCAAGCCAGTTAACAGTTTACTTCTAAAAACAAGCTTTGCATATTATAGAAGTGGAGAAATACCTTTCTCTGTCTTTACAAGAGACACCTAGGGATAGAAACACCTCAGAGAGAAGAAAGGAGCACTTCAGCACCACAGCCTCTACGCTACGGAATCACAGCGTTCTGGGCCCTCGGGTAGGTGGAGATATCTAAACATTACAAAGCCCTGTACCTTCGCTTCAGGCATGTTCAGGGTCAGTTAATCATTTTCATCAGTAGCTTTGACGCTGTTATTCTCTGCTAAATTGCCACTGCACAATATCATCCAGAGCAGGAAAACAGTCAAGGATGTCTAGCTCCTTGATGATGTACATGGGTCTCCGTACAGACACACAAAGCCTCCACAGGTTACACCTAGATCTCAGAAGCAAAGAATACAAACTACGGTCCAACCCCTCTCCTATCACTCATTTCCCTATTGATTACACCCTAAAACTCAATTTCAGTCTGAAGGTGAAAAAAGCAAGGCAATGCCGCTGGCTTTGAAAACTCTTTTTTCTCCTTCTTGCAGTGTGTATCCCACCACTGAGGCCTTTTGAATGACTGCACCATTTCAAATGTCATTTTAAGCCAGGCATTCCTTTCCCAGGAAAGCCCAAGTTAACCACCTGCTGGGTGAACAATTCCTTAACACCAGACACAGACATGCCCTGTCAGCATGTGGGTTGTCGATCAGAATTCTTGGCAGATGAAGAGGTGGCTCTGGGATGCCTACTAAGAGCTGAACCCAGTTGAGTTTGGTCAAGAGAACCCAAATCCACCTCAGTCAGGCAGCCATGCTCACGGCCACAGTCAGACCTCAGACTTGCCTCTTCTACTGCAAGTCTGAGCACGATCTAAGTACTCTGCAGGATGTTTCCCCTGAGGCTAGCACAATCTTAGGCTAAAGAGTCCTCAGCCTCTGAGGTGGTGAGCCCAACCAGGGTGGATTAGTAGGGGCAGCAGTCATCTGGTAACACAGGTTTCCCACCTGGTCTTGTCCTCTGAAGCTGCCTTTGCAGTCAGTTCAGAGACATGCTTACTCACTCACATCAGGGACAAGGTAAGTCATACCGCTCATCTGAAAGGATGCAGGACAAAACAGGAGTTTAGCAGCCTGTATGAAAGCCTTCCCACTGTATTTTTCAAGGCTAGAAGCTCATGCAAACTGCACTCAGACATGTTTCACTGGATACCCTTATCAGCGTAACCACCAGGCAGGTTCAGCCCCAAACAGGGGCACTGAGCAAGAGTCTTAGATCCAAGGCAGTCCAGATCTGAACCTGGATGAAATGTTCCCTGTTTGTACTGTGGTTTCTGTAGTTAGGGGGAAGCTGCTTTCTAAAAAAGTACCAGTAGAAACCCTCTTGATACGTAAAAATCACCACTATCATACCAAATGTTAATCTGACAAGTTGGGGTCAGGCTATGTCGAACAATCTGTCTTTAGGGAAGGCCTTTGCCGTGAGAGTTGAAGTCTCAAAACTGGCTCTTTCTCTGCTTTGGCTTGCAATGACCGAGACAAGTTGCAGAAAATGCCTTCCCAGTCTCACTGGAATAACAGCACAAGCACAAGAGAAAGCACACACTCTTCACAGGGGAAGTTCAGCTGAGTATGAAGAGGCATGAGTGCATACCAATCAAACAGCCATAGGCATACATGCTCCAGTTTGCACATGCGACAGTCGAGCCCATATTCATACTACAGAAACTGCCTGAGGCCTTGTCAGGAAAATAGCTGAGGCCATCCTTCTCTTACAGCATTGCAATAGTTCCCTGCCTGACTCTCCCCATTTGTATTACCTATCTTAGCCATTTTATCTTGTTTCACTGTAAAAAAGTGCATTAGAGGAACCTAGACAGACCATTTTTGTCTTCTGATACATGGGTTTGCTTTTTCTATGAACTACATACAAGACTCACTTGAAATGGGATGTCGAAATTGTGCGTGCAAAACAAACTTTATGTAGGGGACAAACACACTACACATCGTATACTTGCATATGTACACATGCAGAATTTAAAATTTGTTCCTGCCCCAGCAAACACACTATGTCATATACCTTATATGTGTGGCTAGACATACAGACCTACGTTCAAGTGCACACATATAACAGCATAACTTCAGACTGTGTCTTTTCCACATAGCAGTTACTTGGCAGTTTTGTCTATGAATTTCAAAACATTGCCAACGGTACAAACCTGCATCACCTCAAAGAAACCCTTAAAATAGTAGTCCCGAGCTCCTCCTAGCCCCAGGGAAATAATCCTGTGCATATGATCCTTTGTGGGACTAGGACGTACTTCAATCTCTCTGGTGACCTTAGGTTTAAACTGGCACATACACAGGCAACACAGGAGGGTTTCACTGGCAACTCGTGCCTCAGACGAACTGTACCAGCCTAATAAGCCATTAAAAAAAAAAAAAAAATGTTGTGGTCCCATCACTCTTGCTTACAGCTGTTTTGAAAAACAAGAGACATAATCTGCAAAACATCATCCCAGAGAAGCCAAATATCAGAATAACGGAAGAATATAACCAATCCCATTTTTAATCTATCAGCACAAAGCTAACTTTCCACTTGTACCGAATGAAAGAAAAGACATGCGATTATAACAAACAGATACCTCTGGGACTTACAGTTTCCTTCTCATCTCAGTTGAAAAAGACCTGCTGCTATATTTTGGGAATTCCTTGGGATTCCATGAAAAACCTTTTTTCTTATGGGGAACGATTTCAAATAAAACATGAAGAGAAACAAGGCCCAGCAATCCCTCTGCCCCAACCACTTCTACTCCCTCATGTGCTGCTCCTCGTCCTCAGTGCCCTGAGGGAGCTGGTGTAGGATGGGAGACGCGCCATTAGTTAACTGCTAGTTGTGTACACCCAGGCATCCAGCCACAAGAACATGGCCTCTAGCATTCAGCATTTCCAAAAGAAGGAAGGTCACGCTCGGGAGCACTGCAGCCTTCCCGCATGGCCAGAGAAGCCGGGAAGGCTGCAGTGCTCAGACACAGACACACCTCTGCGCACCCAGGCCCGTGTTTCCTGCCCTTCTCTCAGATGCTTCCTCTCAGCCATCCAGCTCATGATCTTCTTCAGTCGACTCCTCAAAACGCTGGCCTAGAGAGCCACGCTGTGCCTGACGACCTCTGCAGCTTCTCACACTGACAGAGCCCTGCCTTCTGCCCCGGGACGCCAGCTCTCTGCCACGCCAGCGAGACAGCCAGCCGCGGCTGTGCCACTGGCTGCAGACCGTGCGGGGCTGCTGCGGGCAGGCACGCGTGGCCACAGGGGACCAGCTCCAAAACTTACTGCCAGGCATCTTTCCTGTATCAGAAACAGATGACTCTCAAAACGAGATTTTGTCTAAAACTTTTGTCGGCTCTTAAGCTAAGCACGCTGGGATATGAAGGTTCACAGGCAACAGCCCTGCTGTGGCACAGCTGGCTACACACCGCCAGCAGAGCTGAGGCGAGTTGGGGTTTTTTGCCACTGTGTGCACTTTCTAGGTTGTCTCCACACAACACAGCCAGAGAAGAAATAAGGCCTCAGCATACTTCGAAAAATGCAGCAAATTAGAATTGATCTGGGTGATACGGCAACAGGGACAGTTGAAGGCTCTGGATCCCAGAGAGTCCGGAGGAGGCCCTGCAGAGCGTGTTCCTCAGGCCTGCTTGAGCATGGTAAGCCATGTCTTCATTTTTGTCACGCTGAGGTTTCTGTTTAGATCTAGAGCTGTAGCAGCGAGCTCCCCTGAAACCCACCTAGAATTCTTCCTCAAAGAGCACAGCTTTTTACACCTGTATTTACCAAGCAGATTCAAATGCAAGCCTGAACATTAATTTTTTAGAAAAGCAGTAACATGGCAGTTTCCACAGAATTTACAGGATCAATCAAAATCCCTTTAAAACATATCCTAAAGCATAACCCCTCCTTACAGCAAAGCAAAGTGTCTCATGAGCTAAATTTCTGTAAGTCTCAACACAGGAATAACCTTGAATATGAATGAACAAAAACACATACTGCATCTCCTGAGGAACAAGCAAACCTACATTCATTCAACGTGGTAGAGACCACAGTGCAGGCAGCTAGCAAAGGCAAAACTAAAACCAAACATATGCTCATAACAGCCTTTTGCAAGGACAGAGAAATCAGCTCATCCTGATGACTCTTTCATCATCTGGCCTGCAAACACACAGTAGAAAGGGACCCAAAAAAATAGACTAAGACTGCCTCCTCCTGCATATTTTGTGCCCACATATTCAGTGGAATTTGGGCCTATAACTCTTTTAGGCTTTTTGAAAACTCCAGCTGTAATATCTTCCTTTAAACAAATAAAATCATCACGGGCCGAAAAAAATGTTTTTCTCATTAGTGGTGGGAAAATAGAAAGCATTTAAATTCCCATCCCTCAGAGCGCTGCTTGCTCTGACAGGCGGCAATAGAGTATAACCCACTGTTCAGTATATCTTTTGTTTTCCTCTCTGTGCCTGATCTACAGAGAAGTCTCCCAAAGCTACCATATGTGGGAATGCACAACCAGATTGATAAAGCTAATAACATGCCAAAACATTCACAAGAGGTTCTCAGCAGTGCCTGGGCTTTAACTAACTCCCATGTGAAGTGGCAACACTTACCTCATGTTTTTCAAAAGCAGCACCAGTCCCATCTTCACTTTTAATAAACTAAGATCTAATGGATTCTGCACCAGGGACAGAGTAACACTGGACACCAGTATAAGCTACACGTGGCTGGTGAGCAGCCCTGCAGAAAGGGCCCTGGGGTGCTGGGTGGCAGCAGGCTCAACAGGAGCCAGCAGCGTGCCCTGGCAACC
>Ga0065711_1009240_pt1 | contig 14473 bp, 20 predicted proteins | sample Hoacrofraction12_FD_59098 | JGI IMG/M metagenome (GOLD analysis project Ga0065711, IMG submission 59098) | Hoatzin crop microbial communities from Cojedes, Venezuela - Epithelial fraction 12 v2 (version 2) | ecosystem: Host-associated > Birds > Digestive system > Esophagus > Crop | place...
AAAAAAAAAAAAAAAAAAAAAGAAGGTTTACAGAGCTGCCACTCTGGATTAGATGTTGTGCTGTCTGCCTGCCTTAACCCTTTGAATTTGGCGATAGCATCCGAGCTAAACCACCCATTTTCCTGCCTCTGTCAGCCCTTTTTCGCAGCCCTTAAGCAAAGCGCTTTTTCCTTCATGCAAAATGATCTCTGTCCTCCCTGGTATAAAATGATCACCGATATCCCTCGATGTATTTCCCCCCCTGTACCTACAGATCAGAGATGGCGTGATCAGGTTGTTGGGGATGTGATTGCGGCTATTTTAATGGAGCAGACGCTGTCCCTGCCTTGCCGGAATACGCGGGGACTGGGAGCTGCTATTAATAGCCTATTGACAGAGCTTACCGACTCCATTTTCTGATGCAGGGCTGGGGAAGGGTTTGCTTCCATTAGGTGGCATTCGCAGGAAATGGAGGCCTGCGTGCACCCAAAAAGCCAACAAAAACCCCAGGGTCTGATATTTATTTTTTTTTTTTAAGAGAAAAGAGAAAGGATTATTTTTTCTTTTTGCCTCGGAGGCGGAGGTAACAATATCTCCGAAAGAAGAGTTGTTCTATTTTAAAAAATAATTGGTATTTGTGGTCTCCAGACAGAAAGCTGTCCCTCTGCTGGGGTTCGATCAAGGAAAATCAGGCTGTTTCTGTTACTGAACAGGGAAGGTATTGTGCAAAGCTAGATAATACCCTGGGTTTGTTTTTTTTTTTTCTTCAACAACAGCTCTGCGTAACTGAATATACCCCGTGAAAGGAGGGAAGCTGTTTGCTAAATAAAGGATCTCATTTGTCTTCAAGTTACAGGCGATGCCGAGTTCGGGGGGGGTTTCGCACGTGATGACCGGCTGCTTGCGTGCGTGGTTGTGGGTGCCTGCAATCAGGTGCTGATTCCAACTCAGAGAGCCAGGGGCCTGCTCTGTGCCTCAGTTTCCCCATCCAGAAGTGAAGGAATACGCTGCCAAAGGGGGAAAGGCTGTAGGATTTGCTCGTTGAGCTCCTACCCGAGAGCTACCTGATATTAATGCAATGCACAAAGTGCACCGTTCCTCAGTGTATCTCTCATTTCCAGCAGTAAATGAGCACCTCTGACGACCCCCTCCCTCTTCCCCTGCCACGAGAGGGGTTCCATGTGTGTGCTGGAAAGGGTTAACCTCCGAGCTTCTGCTCTGCCCCCTCACTAAGCCCGATGCCAGGAGGATGCTTAGGAGCAGAGATTTGATTCTGGATTTTTCCACCCCCCGACTGCCCTTCCCACAGGCNTGAGAGCTCCCAGCTGCCCAGCGGGGATGGGGCATCGCCTTACGCCCCGGCATCCCTTCCTCGCAGAGGAAACCATCCCCTGGCTTTAGGATTTTGCCCGTAATCCTCCAGAGCAAGCTGCAAAGTCATCGCAGCGCTCAGCTGTTACGTAAACGGGCCGGCACCGTTAATTCCTGGGGCTGGCCGGGGCTGGAGTGTGGGAGCCAGGGGTGGACCAGCCCCCGGGCATGGCGTGGGCAGGGTGGGTTCAGATGTGATGCTGCATTAGGCTTCTTGGCGAGGATCATCACTGAAGCGTTTGCTGCTTGCGATCGGGAAGCGCTTCCCTCTGGACTGGTGATTTATAATTAATTGGCTAGGATGAATTTTACGCATTGATACTCCAGAAAAAAAAAATTGATTGCAGAGAACAGCAGGATGGATGGATGGGAGCGGGGTGTCGCAGCTCTGTCCTTGCACAGCAGTTAGAGCCCATTAAATCATCCGCAAATGACCTAAATTCCATTTTCCACCTTAAACAAAACCTTGCATCTGAGGGCAGGAGCCCGATGATCGATGCCCGTTAACCCTTTGCTTTGGCCGGGCTGCCCCGGCATGCAGCATGGTCAGTGAGGGGTGGTCTTGCCCTGCCCCCTCTCCACGTTGGCAGGATCCCAGCTTGGACTGGGAGCACCACCTCTACGCTGGGGGGGAAAGCCCGGCTCTCCTTGGTGGCATAACGTCAAAGGACATCGGCCCGAAGGAGAAAGTGGTTCAGAAGTGACTTTGCTTTTACCAAGGAGTGTGCTCGATCACGGGACAGAGAGATTTACTGTGGCTGATCTCGCCCAGCACGATTTTGTGCGTTACAATGTTGGCTGAGATTTTGGCCATTTGGCAACAGCAGTTGGTCTGGCGGCAGCTCACAGTAGCTTTTTGTGTGAATTCGCACTCTGTGGCAAAAATCAATCACATTTCTATCCTGCTCATAGCAACCATCTTGCATTTCATTTTCTTTTAACCCGTTCCCCTCCTACACTCCTGTCAGTTGTGGGCTCACTCGTGCAACGATGCCCTTTCCCACTAACCAGCTGTCGCACAGGTTCGGTTAATAGATGAAAATTCAACAAGAAGCAGCTTTCCACCACTGCAGCATGATTTCCCAGCATCGGTGCAGGACGATGGCGTTTCACAGAGGAGACCTCCTGGGTCATTGGCTCCAGCTCCTGCCCATCCAGCCCCACGCACAAATTCACTTCGCAGCTCTTCTTCCAGCCTCTCCTCCATCCTGTTGAGGAAAGCATTAAGAAGAGTATCTCCATTCGTCTGTATTTATTCATAAATAGATCATGGCTGCCACTGAATTTAGGGCATTTTACCTTCAGTGTTTGCAACGTGGCCCTCTGCCTATGTGAGCTTGGGATGTTCCCCGTGGGGTGGGTTGCCAGTACCAGTGCTATGGGCTTGGGTTTCTCACCAGCTCTTGCCTTTGTGTTGGCCAGATGGGGAAGGGGTCCTTCAAATACGCCTGGGTGCTGGACAAGCTGAAGGCCGAGCGTGAGCGTGGCATCACCATTGACATCTCGCTGTGGAAGTTCGAGACCACCAAGTACTACATCACCATCATTGACGCACCTGGCCACAGGGACTTCATCAAGAACATGATCACCGGGACCTCCCAGGTGAGAAATGGTGGCCAGAAGGTGGAGGGCTGCCAGAGGTGGGAAGCTGAGGCTTGCTAACAAGCCCAGGGTCATGTAGGTGCTGTTGGAATCCTTTTGGAGGTGAGCAGTGGAGACCGCAGACATCAAGTGGCACTGAGTAGGCTGGGTAGCACCAGGGGACCCAGCTCACCATGGCCATGTTCCTCCCTGGGCATCTGGGAGAAAGGTCTTCCTTGGGCACGGAGAGGTGTTTTCTGCACCTCGTTTTCTCCACTTGGAGGAGGTGAGGATGAATATGGCTTCTATAGGAGGTAGGATGCTATGACCTGCAGGCCTTTGTGTGAGGGTGTCTCCCACATTGTTTTAGACTCAGCCAACTGAGGTACGCAAGAAAATTCCAACAAACCCTTGGGTTTTATTGGCTAAAGGAGACTCAGTGGGTCTTTTCTCCTTTCTTTTTCTTGAAACAGCTGTCTTTTGTCCCATAAACCACATCACATTGCCAAACGTCACAGAATCACACAGAATCACAGAATGGTCGGGGTTGGAAGGGACCTCTGTGGGTCACCCAGTCCCAACCCCCTGCCGAAGCAGGGTCACCTACAGCAGGCTGCACAGGACCTTGTCCAGGCCGGTCTTGAATATCTCCAGAGAGATACCTTCCAGGGTAGGGTGGTTTCTCCTCATTGCACTGCAGGACATTCCTGCATCTCACTGTGGTTGACGGGTGCTGAATGAACCTTGCTGTATGCCCAGTGAGATTCCCTTTGTGATGCCAGTTGGACTGGGCATGGCTTTCCATCAAACCCAGGCAGCTTCTGCTGCGGGCTCTGGGTACAGAAGTAAGCCAGGGAGCACAGTTTGCATGGCTGTAGTCTCATCCCTCACCCAGGGAGATTATTTGTAAGATTTCAGTAGGGTTTTAGATAAGGCCTTGGCTGTGCGTCCCTGGATGATCAAGATAAGGTCCTGGTTAGAGTCATGCAACCTGGAGGGACCCACTCTGGTTTCCAACCGGCGTTGCAAAACCATGCACAGTCTGCAAGTCTGAAATAACACAGTTAGGTCAGTCTTGAGGTAGACCAGCAGGGCTATGGGTAGCAGCTGGCAGGGATTCTGTCCAAGCCATGAGTAGCTTTCATTTAGGACTTACTCAAAGCTCTTGGGGGTGTCATCGGGAGCAGTGCTGTCTGGGGCCAGAAGCAATTTGTTAGCTCTCTCCTCCCAGGCTGACTGCGCTGTCCTGATCGTCGCGGCTGGGGTCGGTGAATTTGAAGCCGGTATCTCCAAGAACGGGCAGACTCGCGAGCATGCCCTGCTGGCTTACACCCTGGGGGTGAAGCAGCTCATCGTGGGCATCAACAAGATGGATTCCACAGAGCCCCCCTACAGCGAGAAACGCTACGATGAGATCGTCAAGGAGGTCAGCGCCTACATCAAGAAGATCGGCTACAACCCAGCCACAGTTCCCTTCGTGCCCATCTCGGGCTGGCATGGAGACAACATGCTGGAGCCCTCTCCCAATGTAAGTGTGCGTTGTGATAGACTTTTTCCCCCACCCTGACTATTGTGATCCAGGCTGAAGCTGACCTCCATGCTCTGAAAGCCGCAGGCACATTTCATGCACCCATTGTGCATGAAGGCCCATGTTGCCAGCGGAGATGTCTTTGTCACGTAGCTCTGATCACACCAAGCCAGGATGAATGGGCGCAGTGTTCACGGGCACGCTGGTTGCTGTACCGTGGCCAGACACCCCAGAAGCTAAACATGAGCATCTTCAGGAGACGATGGCTTTGCTTCTGGGATGAGATTTGAAGGTTTTGCATCTTCAGGCCCATCGTGACGTAAGAGCCATCCACAGCAATTGTCACTCTCAGCAGGAACGTCATGTATGTTTTTAGGGCATTGTTTTCTGAGGGAAATAGCACGATCTGGTGACAGGCTTGGAACGTCTCCCACTGTGCAGCCGGGCTCCCGCATGTTGGGCATCAGGTACCCTTTCCCGTCAGTGCCCTATGCCACAGTGGCAGCCACACCTCCTGGTCCAGTGCTGGGATCTCCCTTCTTAAGGTGACCTTTGCTTGAGGAGGCACCAGCTTTCCCACGCCAAAAGCATGGTTTCCTACAGCTTCCGTTTGGGTTGAGTCCTTATCCAGTTGATTTTTACAAGGTCACTCCCTCTGTGCATCAGTGATGGGAATGGTGAGCACACAAAGGCAGGGGGCTCTGGGTGGGCCAATGCCATTACTCTTATGACAGCATGGGAGAAAGAAGAGCATGAAGAAGGATGGGGTCTTCTTGGCCGGCAGGCCACCAGTAGCAGTTGTTACCCTGACACTGGTTTTCTGGAGAAAAAGCTACCCCAGCTTTTGACTTCTAAAGAAATTATGAGCTGGAGAGTTCTGGACAGAGGAAGGTCCCTGCTCTCTGCTGGCTTCTGGGTGACCTTGAGCAAGTTGCTCAGATCAGAAACTCCCAGCAATCCCTTGTGAAATCTATGGAAAATTTGAAGCTTAAGGGGGCTTTAGGACTTCACCTGTGGATTATGGGTCAGGGGTCTGTGATGAGGGAGGCAATGCATGAGTGCAGCAGCAATTGAGGGAGCTCAGGGATCACGAGCCTGAGCTAGAGGAGTGCTGCAACGCAAGCTCACCCCGTCATGAAACACAGCTCGCAGCCTGGCATGAGAAAGGCATCTCGCTTGGGGCTGGCTTGGAAGGAAGGAATTTTGGGGGTGCTTGGGAGATTCCTGTTCCCCGCGGAGCAGAGCTGGGAGAAAGGTCAGCCGCGGCCATGCCAAAGCCAGCCGCATAGTTCCTGGGTGCCTCAAACCAGGCAGAGCCCAAATGTCAGCAGCTGCTGGGCCGGGAAGATGATCCCGAACAATTCTCCTATTAATAGGCTGCGGAGGGGAGACGTGGAGCAGGACGGGCCTTGGTGGCCCCCTTCCTCCGGACGGGCTGCAGAGCATGTTCTCAATGTGATGCACTGCCCAAGAGAAGGCAAGGGCCAAAATAACTTGCCCCTTTGCTGTAAGGAGGCAGCTAGCTCCAGGGTGGGCTCCCAGGAGCTGCCTGAGCTGGGGGAGTGGGAAGAAAGCCTGACCAGAGGGCTGGACCAGCACAAGCTTTGCTGGAGAGGGTGCAGGGTCCTCCCCATGCTGTGCTCCCCAGGAGGTCCCCATCCTGCCTTCGCAGGACGCCGGCTTGGGACAGATGCCTCTTCCCCGTACAGCACTTCATCTAGGAAAGCTCAAGCAAGAAGCTGGTGTAGATATCTTTCCTCTCATTCCTTGCCTGAAAAAGCTCTGATTTTTTTTCTGGCAGGGTTTTATTAAGGCACAAGGCAGTCAAGTGACTTGTCTGTCTGTCAGAGGACTTATCCAAAAGTGGGGATTAAAGCTGTGACGTCCCTGCAGCTCCTGTCACCTCGAGGTGAGGGGAGGTGTGGTGATACGTCAGGCTGGAGCCAGCTCTGCATGGAAGACTCCAGCCCACGTCCCTGTTGCACAGCAGCCCCAAGCCGACTGCAAAAAATGACGGCTGGATTGTGCTCGCTTCAAAATTTGACATTTGAGAGCTTTTTGGCAAATAGGGTTTTCTGTGAAGCCAGCTTTCTGTTGCTGCAGCCGGCAGAACTGGGCCATTCGATGTGGTTTGAGAGATTTTCACCCTGTGGGATTCTACAACCCAAATAATACCCAATCTGCGGCGCAAAGGAGCGTGGTGGCCCGGGGCTGCAGCCCCTGTGCTGCGTGGGGTGGGTGCGTTGGGATGCTCACGGGCTGGGTAAATCAGAGAAAGGCGACTGCTCTGGCTGCGGGGTTTGGTCAGATCCTGCTTTTGCCGTAGGAGTGGTGGAATAGGAATTGCTCTTTGGGAAGCAGATTTGGGGAATGCATGAGAGAGGTTTTTACTTCGGTGGCCCCAGGAGGCAGCGCAAACCCGGCTTTGCAGATGCTTCTCACGCTGGTGCTGTGCTGAGGTTTCACAGAGTGAATTTGCTCCCAGGTGCTGTCAAAGAGCATTCTTGTCATATGCTTGGGATGTCAGAAGTTTTTTGGATAAAGGATTGAAAGGAAAAGTGATGGCTCCGACACCCAGGTGTCATGGGACAGGGGTTGCCATTTCTCCCTGTCCCCGAGCTGTGCAGGGGCAGAGGGACGAGAGCTGCGGGCACACGGTGGCCGTCACCCTCGAGTTGCTGTCACCCTTAAGAGCAGAGCCCACGGGCAAGCAGCTGCTCCCATGGGCGCCTGCCCAGCGTTCCGGGCAGTGGACAGCAGGCAGGGGAAGGTCTGAGTCATCCCACGCATCACATGCGGCTCCGTCACCGGCTCCACGGATTTATCATTTCACTGATCTGTTAGCCCGGCGCTGGGGCTGGCTGCGTGGCTGCAGTGCCCCGGGAAGGATCCCTCTGCAAAAGTGTCCCCAGGCTCCTCCTGCCACTGTCACCAAAGAGGGCGATCGGTGTCGGACGAGACCCTCCGAGGGAGGCTGACCTGAACATGTTCGATGCCGGCTGAATTCCCCGGCTGGACCCAGCTCTTCCCCTCACTCCACCCCAGAAGCAGTGCAGACTGCGGGATGGGAAACCAGCCCTAACACAGCTGTGTCCTCCTGGGATGGCTGTGGAACCGGGGGTACTCTGGGGGTCCCGTGTCACCCCTAGCCCCAGCCCCGTACCCAACGCGCTGTGCCGCTGACGTTGGTGCCGAAGGGAAAAGCCGCAGCCGTAACGTGTGCGATGGAGCTGGGGTGCTCCGCCAGCGTTTTACGTCTGAGTGGGAAAATGTTGCCTAAACAACCTCCTGCAGAGGAAGGGGGAACGACCGTGCAGACTCTGATCTCTGTTAGTTGTAGCAGGGTTGTTTCAGACCCAGGACTGAATTTTTCTTGCCGGCAAGCCCCGGGCATTGCTACAGCTTCCAGATGTGCAGCACCAGCCCAAGAAAGCACTGTCATTCCCTGCATTCAACCATGGCCTCTGCTGAGCACATTTCCCTACCTCTCTGCCTCTTTTCTGGCCGATTTTGTCTTCAAGGGTCCAGTTTAGGCCAGGAGCAGAGAGCATCTGTGAAAATGATCCTGCCCCTTCGCAGCCCTGGTGTAAGCGCCAGGTTTCCATCATCCTCCCAAGCCAAGGGTTAAAAACCAAACCCGTGAGGGGTTGTAGCAGGAGCGAGCGGGGAGAAGCGTCTGTCTGGGTCTCACCTTGGAGAAACTCAGTTTCCAGGAGTGAAGGTTGGGCACTTTGTAGCTGGGACTTGGCTGGAGACCCTGTGGTCCTTTTGCTGGAGGGCAGGATCCAGGCAGCTGGTGGAGCACCCGTGGTGGGAACAGGGGCTATGAGCTTGCTGGACTTAACCTCTTCCATCCTTTTTCTCCTGATAATGAATGTTTTGCACTTTTCTAGGAGACAGGGGGGAGATTGAGCAAGGGGGTGCAGATAAGCCTTCAGGGATGGTGGAGTGAAAGGAGCTCCCCAGCCCCCACATAAAGCCAGGACATAGCTGGACTGACTCCATGAAGGTTGTTCTGGTGGGACATCTCTCTGGGATCACCTCCGGATGCTGAGGACAGGCACACTCAGTGCATGTTGTTGTTGCTCTGTTTCCAGATGCCTTGGTTCAAAGGTTGGAAGGTGGAACGCAAGGAAGGCAATGCCAGTGGGGTGTCCCTCCTGGAAGCCCTGGACACCATCCTGCCCCCGACCCGCCCCACAGATAAACCTCTGCGCCTGCCCCTCCAGGATGTCTACAAGATTGGAGGTGAGCAAAAGCCTTGCCATGCCCCTCTTCTCTCTGCTTCAACCAGAGCCTTCGTTCCGCAGGAGTTTGGGAAGGACATTTCCAGGTGTTGGAAGACTGGAGGGACTGGACTCTGAAAACTTGAGATAATGTTGGGGAGAAGGGTGTTAGCTCCAGGGCAAAGACCCCATTTGAGAGTGGGCTGTCTGGGGCTGGAGGTCAACATGCCCAAAGGTGCCCGAGGACCAGAGAGGAGCAGCAGGTTGTGAGCTCTCCACAGGGAACTCGTGATGCCAACACGGCTGCAAATCTGGGTGTCCCAGAGGTCACGGCTGCCAGGGCAAGATGGAGGCAGCAAAAACGTGCTGGGGCACGGATAAGGGACGAGGCCAGCGGGGAGGGCCACCGGTGAGGCTGGTGCACGGCGGCTTGGCCGCGATCTGCCCATGCTTCCCAAATGCTGGTGTCCATCACCAGCACCTCCGCCCGCCGAGCTGGACCGCGGCGCCAGCCATGTAGGGAGAGCATCGGTTGGCGCATCTCCCTTTCCCTCCGGAGCGGTGACGGGGACACTTTTCTGAGCTATAAATACCCTGTGAGCTCTCTGACCCGCTGGCAGCAGCGGGCAGCCCTGCTGACTCCCCGGCTGCCAGATCAGGCAGGCGCAGCCGTCTCCAGCCCTTTTCCCCACTTTTCCAAGGACATGTGCACTGCAGAAACCAGGCAGGGACAGGACGTGGGTTTTAGCAGGTGTTTTAATGCAGCCTTTTGACTGCATTTCACCATGAAAGATGGTGAGCAGGTCTGTGTCCTTCCCTAGCCCAGCTGGGGGAAAGAGATATGCTTTTACCAGTAGGCAGGTCCTTAGAGAGCCAAGACACCGTGGGAAGGGGGAGGTGGAAGCAGCAGGGTGGACGTGGAGGAGCCGTTGGTTCCAGCCAACCTTCCTGACCTCTTTTCAAGTTTGTTTCTCTTCGTGATTCTTCACCTGACTCCAAAGGTGAGTTTTCCCAAAGTCTCCTGAAGACACAGGGTATAAAAGCTCCCCTTCATTTAATTAGCCACCCTCGTTCCCTGGCACAGCTTCCTCCCATGTTAATGGTGTGGCCATCAGTGTTGTGTTGTGTGCACGCTGCGAAGTGCCCAGTCCTCCACGTAGAAGATGCCACAGCTGCTGCAAAGGAAGAGCTCTCAGGGCACGTGGGTTGCTCAGGGCCTTCTGATTCTGGTGTTACTCCTTTTTTACAGAACATGGGGTAGAAAGGATGGACTCACGGTATTTTTGAATAGTGTTGATCTTGCAGCTAAAAAATGTGTTTTGGGGGCAAGAAGAAAACGTGTTCTTTAGTGAAAACCACTGGAAATATCTTGCTTTTGCTGCAGCCAGGCTCTGGCCGAGGAATACGCAAATCAGGTAACATTTTGTTCTGCTCTGTCCTTGTCTGCGCAGGGATCGGCACGGTCCCCGTGGGCCGGGTGGAGACCGGCATCCTGCGGCCAGGCATGGTGGTCACCTTTGCGCCTGTGAACATCACCACTGAGGTGAAGTCCGTGGAGATGCACCACGAGGCCCTGAGCGAGGCTCTGCCTGGGGACAACGTTGGCTTCAACGTGAAGAACGTCTCCGTCAAGGACATCCGCCGTGGGAACGTCTGTGGGGACAGCAAGTCAGACCCACCTCAGGAGGCAGCGCAGTTCACGTCTCAGGTCAGCAGAGCTGGTGGGGCCACCACGCAGGGTTTGTCACCATCCACTGGCTCCTGGCCCTGCCCTGACACTGCTCTGTCCCCCAGGTGATCATCCTGAACCACCCCGGCCAGATCAGTGCCGGCTACTCGCCCGTCATTGACTGCCACACCGCACACATCGCCTGCAAGTTCGCTGAGCTGAAGGAGAAGATCGACCGGCGCTCCGGCAAGAAGCTGGAGGACAACCCCAAGTCCCTGAAATCGGGCGATGCGGCCATCGTGGAGATGATCCCCGGCAAGCCGATGTGTGTGGAGAGCTTCTCCCAGTACCCACCCCTCGGTAAGGGAATGGCTCTTTTGAGGTCTCCTGCAGAGGAGCAGAAAATCTCTATGATTGTAGAGCTCACACCAGACATGCTGAGCCTCTCCCAGTATTCCCCACCAGTTAGACTGGGGAGGGACCTGAGCATGGTTTGTTGCTCCCCTACGTGCTGGGGGTGCAAAATCTGATGCATGAACTATGTTAGGGCCGGTGGGGTGTGACGGGCTATCTGCTGAGCTGGGTTTCCAAAGCTAGGGCAGGGTTTTCCCTCTGGGAGCAACAGGGCCTTGCCTTCAAAGTTCCTGAACCCTGACAGTTTCTGAATGCAGAAATATTTTTCAGCTTCCCTATCTCTGTCCTAAACCACAGCTGGTCAGGAGAAGAAAGAGTGGAGTTTGCTCAGGAGAGGACACCTTTTAATGCAGGGAAGTGCTATGCTTTCCATGGATGATGTTGCACATCTGGAAGCTTTAGGAATGCCATGAGCTTGCAGAGAGCAGACGTGGTTTAAGCTTAATAAATAGCCATTTAAACAGAGAGGAGCATCAGGCTGGCTTGGTGGTCAGAGCAAGCGTTGGTGGCTCAGGGCTGATTGCTGCCTGCAGGAACCTGCTCCAAGGACAGGGGTAACGCATGGCACCATGAGTGGTGGGTGCAGATCCCATTGTCACCCACCCAGAAGATCTCAGCCTTAGGGAGGGCAAGGCAGCCGCGTTTCGCTCACATCCCCCCCTCTCTCCACCCCGCAGGCCGCTTCGCTGTCCGTGACATGCGGCAGACCGTGGCCGTGGGCGTCATCAAGAACGTGGAGAAGAAAAGCGGTGGGGCTGGTAAAGTCACCAAGTCTGCCCAGAAGGCCCAGAAGGCTGGCAAATGAATCGTGGGCTCCCAGTGCATCGCGCAGAAACCATCCCTGACACCAGGACGCTGCCACCGTCTCCCCCGGGCGCATGTGTGCACATCAGCTTGTAAGAGTTTATATGTCAACGACTGGATGCTCACCATTAAGGTCCAGTGGAAATTCTTTAAAAGGAAAAGCATGTTCCAGCGTTTGTGAGGCTTCATGTTAATTTTACCAATAAAACTGGTACAACATCCACAGTGGAAAAAAAAAAAAGAAAACAAACAAAAAAACAAAAAAGCAAAACCAACCAACCAACCCAAAAGGTGTGGAGCTCTGTGTGTCTGTCTGTCATTGAGAGGGGCTGGTGTTGCTGGGTTTTGTGTAGTCCCACTTAGAACAGATGGTGGGGATGGGCTCAGGTGGAGCTGGGATGGAAATCTGGAGGAAGAAGGGGAGCTTGGTACCCCTGTTCAAGATGTTACCCCGGGCCCAGCCCTTCCCCAGCTCTTGCCCCTCGACTGGTGCAGGTGTCTGGTCTGATTCCCCCTGCCTAAATCAGGGGCTGCTCTCACAGCAGTCTGGGTTTTGATGTTCTCCTTAACCTGCTCAGCCCTCTAATGTCAATTATCAAGGCTTTCATTATAATTTTTTCCATGCAAAACAAGCTTATGTTAACCCCCTAAATTTATGCCATGTAAAGAGAGAAAATAGCACACCCCATACCTCCTGGAAAGGCTGGCAGCATCACTTTTATTCTTTATTACCCCATCATTTTGGGAAACATGGCCAAGGTTGCCTTCTCTCTACGTGCTGTTTCACCTCACACGTGGCCGATCCCCCAGCCCTTTCCAAACATGGCAGAGAAGTTTCTCCCTGATCGAAGCCATGTGCTGGAGCCCAGATGAGACTCAGGACTCCCAAGAAGCCCCAAAGCTCATGGTCTTCACCCGGGACAGTGTCTTGGCTCCCTTTGCAAATGTGCAGCCTGGGGCGAGGTCCGTGCCTCTCCCCACCCTGTTCCAGCTGCCCCGATCCAAAGGGATGTGGTTGGGACTGACCCAAACGCCACGGCCAGAAGCTTTGAGGGGCAAAGGGTGGGAGCACCATGCGCCGGAGGTGGTAGGCCAGGGCAGGAAAGTGGAGGGAGGAGGGGTGAGGGTGCTTCTGGGGACATTTCCAAGGGACCTTTCCTCCCTGACGATGGGGTTAGCAGCGTGCTGGGCATCCTGAGGCTGTCTGTGCTCATGGCTTGGCTTTTAGGAGAAGACAGTGCTGGGAGTGGACGCCGTGTGCAGGCTCTGTGAAGGACAGCATCATGCGAGGGCCTTCCCAGGAGAGCTCCAGAGGCACAAGCATCATTACTGCTTGTGTTATAGGAGGCCTTAATGATCCTAATTAACATCTGACACTCTGCAGCGCTAAGTGTCCCCAGGCAGAGCCTCAAGCAGCCGTCACCAAGCTGAATTACAGAAAGCGCTGCATGAAGCCACCACCGCCTGCTCCCCCAACACCCTCCCCATCCCATGTCCTGGTCTGACAGCAGACAGACAAGTACCGACCTCCTGAGCCACCTTCCCCAAATCTGTGAGCACAGGCCACCAAGGCTCCTCGCCCCTCTGCACACTCCCAGGAGCCACCAGCTTCATCCGTAGAAATCGATTTGATGCCCAAGGTCTTTGCAGTGTTTGGACTCTGTGAAGAGCCGTGTCCTTGGCATGCCACAAATTGGAAGGGGATCTGGGGATCCCTCCAGGCACAGCACGGTCATGGGAGCAGGCTGTTTCACCACTGATAGTTTAATCTCATCTTCCAGCTCCTCCTGCATTTCCCAGTTCCTGAGGCATGCTGTCCTTGAGCCAGCACGGTGGACTTGTCCCCCTTCCCGGGTATTTCCAAGCAGGGGGGGAGAACATTATCACGTACATGTTTTTCCCTCATTTTTAAAAGCAGCAGGAACAGGAACTCTTGCGGGAACATCCCTCCCATGCTGTTCAGGAACCTCCATCTCTCTGGTCCCCAGTGGAAGCCAGTCCCCGGCACAGCAGGAGTGGGGACAGCCTTGGGGTCAGGTGAGGGACAGAGCGGAGCAGGCGCACAGTCTGCCCTTGGTCCTCCTCAGCTATTTTAAAAGCAAAAACAAGTTTAACAAAACCACAGCTACGTTTCCATAGAAATCTGCCAGGGGAGCTGTGAAAGATGCTCTGGGAGTGATGCACAAGCGGTGCGGTAATTAACAGTGTAGCTGCAGGAAAGGAAAAACACAAAACCCAGAGGATTTCGCTCAAACCTGCTCACAGCAGGTCCAAATTTTCAGCCTCATTCAGCGCAGTTGATACCCCATCTGCAGGATCAGAAAGAAGAGGCAGGCCCTGAAGCGAGGTGTCTGCAGCTGCAGCATCCCCTGTTTTGGGAGGTTTGGATCAGGCTCTGTAGAGAGACAGAATTAGCAAAAATATTCTAATTTAGACCCACTTCAAAGCATGAGGTTCAAAAATGAAAATGAAGTATGCTGAGTTTCTGGGGATCTCAAATCAAAATCAAATGAAGCCATGACCTGCCTCCATCCAAACCTTGGGTTTGAGGACTCGTGGTGGATTTGGATTTTAGGACTGGATCAGCGACCCACCATGTGCCAATCATTGCCCGACCCCACAGGGCTTGCAGGCACCCTGGGGATGATGCTTCATTTGGGGTCGGTGACCCATTTTGGGGTTCTACCAACACTATAACCAACCCAGTACCACCCTGAACTGGGCCACAGATGGCTTTTGGAAAATGTTGCTGTGAACCCAAGCTGATCCGAGAGCAGCGTGTGAAAGCAGGTGGGTGTTGCGTGGCCTGTGGTGATATATAGGGCTGTGCTGTTGGGATGCATTTTAAAACACTGACTTCTCCTCCAGTTCCTCCCTGCCACTGCCAGGTGCGCTGGGACC
>Ga0065711_1009785_pt1 | contig 14473 bp, 4 predicted proteins | sample Hoacrofraction12_FD_59098 | JGI IMG/M metagenome (GOLD analysis project Ga0065711, IMG submission 59098) | Hoatzin crop microbial communities from Cojedes, Venezuela - Epithelial fraction 12 v2 (version 2) | ecosystem: Host-associated > Birds > Digestive system > Esophagus > Crop | place...
TTCTGTTAAACTGCCCTTATCCCGACCCACCAGTTTCTGCCTGTTTCTTTCCATTCTCCTCCGCACCCCGGCGGGGGGAGGGGCGGCCGCGTGGTGCTTTTGTTGCCGGTTGCAGCTGAAACCAGAACATCACTAGAAAGTGGAGTTTGAACCACGGATTCAGCCTGTTCTAGGCTCACAAAATTACTTCAAAGGAGACAGAAGCTTGAGGTGTGAAACCCAGAGCAAATATAAAACTATGACGATGCTCCTCCTTCCTAGGAAAAGTTCCTAGTTTTCAGCAGAACTCTCTGTGTTTTCTTGAATTGTTTTATCTGAACTCCACATCCACAGAAGAATCTTTTAGCACTTAATCCTGAGTCTATTTTGCAGATTTGAATTCCCGCTTGAATATCATTATATTAACAATTATGATATCAGCAAGATCAAGGAAGAAGATTGCATGTGGAACTTTGGACATATAGCATCATAATTTGTGAAATTGCACCTGTTGAAAACTGACTTTTTCTTAGTATTTCTAATAGATGCTGAACTGGGAATGACCAATGCAACTCTTCTAGCTTTGAGCTTACGTTGCATGCTGGTTGAAATACACCAACTTCAGATACTAAAAAAATTAAATATTTAGTAGTATCCTTCTGGAAGAGTTATATTTATAAATGTTAAACATGAGCAATATATTTAAATTACATGTTTCTTTTCTCTGGAAACTATTACAACATCTAAATAATAATGTCATTTCAAATTACTGTCTTGCGTAAATAAAGAAACTGAAGATTTAAATTGGATTTTGTTTCTAATTTTTTTTGGCTGTAATCCATGTCTTGTATTATTTCTATTTGCATCTCTTAAGACTTTTTAAGATGCCTATTCAAACAGTAGACCTTTCTGAATACAGAACACTAAAATCCTTGTAGTAACAGTGTTATGTATTCTCAGAGCTAGTCATTTGGAAGCACTGTACCTCATAATGTGATATGCTTTCATGTTTCATAGAGTTTTTGTTTCTTTTTGTTTCTCAGGACTAATTCTGCATGACAGGTAGTGCTAGAATAAGTGGCCAAAATACAACTTCATATGGCAAGAAAAGGGATCCTGCAAACCATTGTGAACTGTTCTGCCACATTAGCTCTGTTTTCCCTCTTTTGAACCTACCTGTACTTCAGTCAGAGATGTTATGTTCTTGTTTTTCAAAATTTATGATAAAAATATAAGGAGCTAAATTGTTGATTTATACTACTGCCAGTAGCACTGTGACATCACTTCTGCAGCAAGAGGCAGTGATTACGAAGGGCTCCTTATGCTCCTCAGTGCTTTCAACAAAGGCAGGCTATAATTATATTTCATTACAGAAAAGGATAGCTTAAATATTATGGTTTATTTTCATGTTTCATGACATCTTTTGCAAACAATGGGACTATGTATTCCTTAACTGACCTAAACATTGGAAATGTTTTGCTAGGAGTAAATGAAATGTTTTGGAATAACAACATGGAACTCACACTGAATTTAAAGAATCATTCCTCTTCTTCTTTTCAAGGAAAATAAAAATATATGATTTTTAAAATTTGGGTTTAATATTAAGATTTTCAATTTGGGATATAAGTAATGATCCTGACCAAGAGAATGTGGAAAAATAAACCTTTATATCTGTCATGGTTTAAGCCAGCAGCTGGCAACCAGGGCTAGACAGCTGCTTGCTGATCCCTCCCCTTCTCCCCTACAGGGATGAGGAGACGAATATACATAAGGGAAAACTCGTGGGCTGAGATAAAGACAGTTTAATAAAAAATAAAGGAAAATACTAATACTAACATTAATACTAATATTAATATTAATGAATAAGTAAAATAAATAATACACAATACGTTATTTTTTCTCACCACCTGAAAATTAATTGCATAGCCAGTCCCCAAGCAGTGATTGTGGAACATGGAACTCACAGATTTCATTAATTCTGCGGAACTCTGAAAAAAAAGACCAAACTCCCAGAAAGCTTTGAACTTCTGGAAAAAAGAGGATATAGAGGATTGCTGAAACTCCTGAAGAAACAAGAGCATTCCTGCCCCCTTCTCAATGCCCATTTACAAACAGAGCATGATGCCTATAGTATGGAATATTTCCATTGGCCAGCTTGGGCTAGCTGACTGGCTGTGCTCCCTCCCAGCTCCTGCACACCTGATCATTAGTTGAATATGGGAGACTGGAAAAAATTCCCTGATTTCCTAACATCTAAAAACATCAGTGTTACCAACATTGTTCTCATAATAAATCAAAAAGACAGCTGCTACTTGCAGGAAAATTAGCTCTATCTCAATGAAACCAGCATAATTCCAAAAATACAGCACAAGCATTCAGATTGCAGCTACAGTTGCAGTTCTAACTGTATCTTAGAAGTGGAGACTTACAACCCCAAAAGGATTCAGTAAGGCAGTCCCAGGTAGTCATGCTTTGTTATGATTATTATTGAGAACTCTTTATATTAAGTATTAGATCCATCTCCCATTTTACTTTTGCTACAGGTTCAGTGTTGAGGTCACACCTACACTGTAACTGTTAATGAAATATATCTAAATGACTACCTAGGTCTATGAAATCCTCAACTTCAGCATAGCTAGACTAGGAAAAAAAATAGATGCAAAACTGTTGTGAAAAGGCTACAAAGCATCAAGAAATTAAGATCCAGTTTTGCTTCTACAAGTTTATGAAGTTCCCATGTAAATACCAGCTTTAAGTGTCAAGCAGAACAAGGTAACTTTCATAGTCCTTAGAAAGGGGAAGATGTTTCACTCAAGGAAAACATATTCCTAAGTACAAACTGTTGGAAGGCCCTAGAATTCCCTAGTAACTGGTGGAAGCTGATTAAATATTAAAAGAATATTTCAGCTTTTTTTCATTGCATTCAGCTTTGGTTTTATCTCCATACAGTATTAGTTCACTTGATTTGCATGGAGTGTCTTGTGTTCCTTTTGTAAATGTGTAGGCAAAATGAGAGGGTTCCAGGGAGGGGGAATTATTTCTCTGTCTGGGAAAGCTGAAAGCAAATTGTTAGATAACGCCAAGAAACATTGAAGTGGCATTTGGTGCATTAAGAGCTATGCATTTGCCAGTATTGAAGTAGTATCACCAAAAAATCCTTTTTTAAGTGTGGCAATAACCAGCAGTTACTGCTATTCTAGTAGCAGTGCAAGAAAAAAGTTAATATAAAGTGTGTTTCCCTAACTGTTGTTTCTGTAGCTTTAAATTCTGTTTTATAAGTCACTGAAGATTCAAAGGCACATAAAATGATGAAATACTGTTGCATGTATTTTGTTACAGATTTTAATTTCTTCTGTTGTCAGTATACTCTTGTAAAACAAAATTCTGAATATGTTTTAAGTATAGGAAGGGGGTGTTCCTAGGTAGATGCAGCTGTGATGCACAGCCTCTCTGGGCAACCTGTTCCAGGGCTCCGTCACCCTCAAACTAAAGAAGTTCTTCCTTATGGTCAGACGGAACTTCCTATGCTTCAGTTTGTGCCCGTTGCCTCTTGTCCTGTCGCTGGGCACCACTGAAAAGAGTCTGGCCTCATCCTCTTGACACGCACCTGTAAGATATTTATAAGCATTTATAAGGCCCCCTCTCAGCCTTCTCTTCTTCAGGCTGAACAAGCCCAGCTCCCTCAGCCTCTCCTCATAGGGGAGATGCTCCAGTCCCCTGATCATCCTCGAAGCCCTTCGCTGAACTCTCTCCAGTAGTTCCAGATGTGGCCTCACCAGGGCAGAGTAGAGGGTGTTCTGGTTTCAGCTGCCGCCGGCAACAAAAGCGCCACGCGGCCGCCCCCCCCCGCCGGGGTGCAGAGGAGAATGGAAAGAAACAGGCAGAAACCAGTGGGTCGGGATAAGGGCAGTTTAACAGCACAGCAAACAAAGGGAACAGCAACAACAACGATACACAAAAAAGGGGATTACACAGAACAAACCCGCAGAACAGAACCGCTCTCTCGGACCGCACCGCCGCTGTGCCCTCCCGAGCTGCGAGTGAGTTCCCCCTGCCCAGCTCCCCCCCAGCGGAACCCAGCACGAGGCACATGGTATGGAATACCCGGCTCTGTTTGGCCAGGTTGGGGTTGGGTCAGCCCGCCCGGCCCCTTCCTGGATTCTGGTGAAAATTAACCCTGTCCTGGCCAGGTGAGTGTATGTATGTGTTCAGAGAACTGCATCTAAAATGCTGTAGGAGGATCACAGAAGATATGAACTGATAAAAAGATGAAAAAACTGCACAAAAGCTATCCCAATCTAGTTGATATAATTTGTTGTATAATATTACAATTCCATGAAGAAACAGGATAATGAAACTCCTCGTCCTTACAATATTATCAGTTCAGCTAGACAGGAAGCCCTCTGGATACCATTTTCACAGGCTTCTTGTTCACATTTTCAGACAAAGTTTTGAAGTTAGGCATGATTATTCAAACCAGAGTTTGCATGAATGAGCAATAGTGACTTTATAATCTATGCAGCTGGTAATCCGTCCCCGTATCCCTCCAAACAGAAACAAGCCTCTTAAATTCACCATGGAACTTGGATGTTTAGTAATTTAATAGGCTTAAGTTTTATTCCTTCAAGGTAATTGTGCAGATACCTTTAATAAAATACACTCAACATTGCCAGCAAACATTCTAGGTAAATGAACACAAGAAATGTTAGATGAAACTTTATTATACTGTTAATCCTTGCTGGAAGGCTTCCTGGACTGTTTGAGGGTAGTGTTAGTAGTGATGATAAATTAATTTGCCGTGGCTCTTAAGTTCATGTTATCTTTTCTTATCAGCCTGAGGCTAAGTCAGGAGAAAAAAATTGGAAACATTTGCCAGAGATGGCAAAGTGGGTAATTTGAAAGCCATTGCAGAGTGTCAATCCAGCCATGTCTCCATGACGGATAGTTTTATGGTCCATTTAATTCTTCAAAGAAATTGAATTTCCACCCGTATCCTGATAAGGTGATATACCACAGTAGGGTTGCCAGAGTTTATTTTTTTATATGCAGGACAAGTTTTCCACAGTCAAATTTCTCCAACAAATGACTTGAGACTTTTGCCCTCATGTTTTCAGAATCAAATAACATCTAAAATGGTGGGAGTTGTTGATTTGACTTGTTTTGTTTGGTCGGGTTTTTTAATTGTCTGAAAATAGTAAGACTCAAAACTATAAATACATTGTGGAGTAAGACATAACAAACAACACAGCAAATCACCAGCTGTTCCTAAATATTAGAGTGATAGCGAGGCTGGTAAGTAAATCTCATTACTTTCAACCTGTGGTGTTTGCTATACCCAGTACCTCTCAGATCTTCCACTGAGGGAGGATCTTCTAGTCAGAAAGGATCCTGAGTCTTCTGCTGCCTTCTACTACTTCTTTCTAAGCCACTTCACAAATTCTGCTCACGCTCATGCCATCCTTGTAAAGTCAGCCTGTTGCCTGTCTACAGTTGCTTTGATTACTCTTTTTAAGCCAGGTCATAAAATCAAACCTACCTGATTAGGAACTACCAAAAAAGAGTGAAACAAGACTTGTAGACATATTCCTTGAGTCTTCTGCCAATTTATAGTTCCCACGCAGTCTTTTCATTCCTGTAGGATTAGCATCAATTATGTGTCAGGATAACCTGCTTCCTATAGGCTGTGATATTTAGCTCACAATTATCTTTATTATCTATGTTCAAGTGCAGGACATGGTAAATATTGTTTCCAAAAAGACAATTTTTGAAAGGTTTAACATAAAACATTATATTGCGCAGAATTGGTACAATTGCAATAATTGCGGACAGACTTACCAGCATGCACTTCTCCTATGTGGCAGCAGAAGAGCTTCTTTCTATGTAAGACTTTTACCTCTTTGGCTTATAATGAATGCTTCTGTGTGAATGAACTTCATCTGAAATACAGTTAATAAATATTCACTTTGTTCTATCAATCAGAACAAAATTATAAGATTGTGTAAAATAAATTTGAAAATACGGAAATATATTATCCGACATATGTTCTTACTTATTTTAGCTTGTTATAATGTCTGATCTTGTTCACACCATTAATTTAATATTAGTCCATGAATATAAATAACCTTTCTCAGATGAAGATATACTAAGAGTAATGACCTTATTTTCAAGAGACACGATTACTTTGCATTCAAAAATTGGCAGTGGTGAAATTAAAAATAGAATTTCTTTCAAGTCAATATATATCAAAGGTTTTTTAAAAGGTTTTTAAACTCTGTACTTAACAGTTAAAGTATTTTTGAAATCTGGTCAGAAAAGCATCCTTCACACCTCAGTGTTGGCCCAGCAGAACTTTATTTAACATGTGACTTATTGTTTTCAATAAAGGTAAGAGGTCAGACACAGATTAACACTTTGAAAATGTACAAAAATGTCATCATGACCGAAGTATGTTGTATATCCTTCTGCTGATATACTAATGAAGGCTGATAGTTTAAGGAAAAAGATTGGTAAAAATGTTCAGATTTTCACAAACAAGATTTGATTATAGCATCAATAGCCTGGTTTGCTATGATCTTTTCCCATTGTGGAGCATCATTTCCTGTGGCTCTGGTATTGGCTAATATTGAAAAATAAAAGAATTCCAAAAGAAAGGAAATATATAACAAGACTGCTGAGAAACAGTGACCAAAACAAAGACAACAAGAATTTAGTCTTTAAATGGACCTCACCTACTGCCTTGCTCCAACCGTCTGCAGTTGCTTTCTTTCTCTTCTCAGAAAAACGTGGCTTCAATTGATCAATTAAAAAAGAAAAGGCAAAAGCAATGGCAAAAGCAGAATCTAAAATCCTGCATGAGCATTTCTTAAATATTAATATTAGAAATCTGAAAGATATAAATATATGTATGTGTATATATACAACATTATAGAATAAGACATGTATTTATAAAACAGAGAAAGTTAAGTTAATTTCAAACCAGTGAAATCGAGGTTTGGATCTGCTGCTTTGGCTTAATCCAGATCCTTGTGTTAGAATTGGTAAGCAATTAATACCATTAAATAAGAACAGGAAAATAAATAGAGAAAAATATCAGCTTTAAAGGCTTATGAATTATTTTCTTTTGCTTGCTTTAATCAACAAACATTTTCTTGTCTAGATGTCAGATTGGCATTTGTCTTTCCTAAAGATAATGCTCTGGTTTACAGTAGACTCACCTTAAATACAGCATTCTGTAGAAGAGCTGGTCTGGAAGTTACCTTATAATTTTCTTACTTTTTGAGTGCAGCCAAGGAAATATGAGACTAATATGATGCGTTGTAGAATGCACACTGAGAATGATTTGGGAAGAAACACTGCAGTGATATTTTTTTCTCATAACATGGGTGTTGCTTAGTCCAAACGAAAGTATTGTTAGCTTCTTACTTCTCACATTGGAGTTCTCATTCAGAAGCTATGTGGTACTTTAAAAAGTACGCTGCAAAAACCATTGGATTTTTACACTAAAATTAGTACCTAAACATGTTTTCAGACTTTGTGTTCAAATGTACAAAACTGAAGGATTGCGATATGAGTAAATACAGTCCTTCCTGCCCTTCAGAAGGAAATCTTGTCCTGATTGCAAAACTCCTGTGTCCATTGCAGACCATATTCTGAGGCTGCCTGTCTTTCTGGTAGATTTTCTCTACTCCCTGAAAGGCTTTCGCTAGAAGCACTGGATGAAGTCCTCAGGCCTGTGCCTCACAGGAAGTCAGATGAGATGATCTTCACAGTCATAGTTTAACTTTGGGACCATGTTAGACCTAAGTCTTTTTAGAGAATGTTGGCTTTGAGATAGAAAATGAAAAACCTCACTATCCTTGCCACCCTGTCTCCTTAGCACTTCAGCTTATCTGACTTGCAGAGAAGGTTTGATGCTTTGGGAAAAAAAATAAAGGTTCATCCTTTGTTTGTTTGTGACATAAATATACTCTACCAACAGTGAAATGAAGACCTCCTTTTGAGGTGTTCTCTACCCAAAGTTACTGAGTGAAATGAATGCAGAGCTTCTCAGAACTCCATAGGGAATAGATCTTGTATTAAACAAATACTGTGGATAACAGGGAACAAACACTCTTAATGTGGTACAACGACAGGAGAGCTAGGGACTTACCCATGTTTCATTGTGGATTCTCCATCAGGATTAGAGAACTTTGTTCCTTTAATTAATACAAGGCAAAACTTTTACTCCGTGGCTTCTCATCCTCTTCTGTCCTTTTTTTATTTCTTTTTAAAGTTAGTTCTTTAACAAATCCCTCTTTTCAGGGACCGAAAGCTGATATGTTCTGGGGAAATGCCAGCAAGATGTTAAAGATTGGCACAACTAGCTACTGTCATTCTGTCAAGACAATAGGATTTGAGCGAAAGGGGTAGAGTTCTCCATGCAGAATTTAGCTGCTTAATCCTCTCTTGTGGGCTGGCACAAAATCAACAAAAGAAAGAAACCAAATTACCCAGCTCTGCTTTGGCAGATTTAGCCACTGTCAGCAGGCCAGAAGTTAATTCCCTCATATTCTTGTTTGCCACCAACTACAGCAGGCCTTGCTGAGCCAGGTTTCCTGTGTAAATCTGTCAGCTGAAATGATGCACAGCATGAAGAAGGAGAGAAAGGACATGCAAAGAGTGTGGTCCTTTCGCCAAATCAATTCCCCAGAAGTCAGGGACTGATGCTGGAACTACCTCTTTGCCGTCAGCCTGAGTGACGTTTTTGACACAAGATGAGAAAGATTTATAGTTTCTTAAATTGCCATCACACACACACACACACACAACCTTTCTTGCCAGTGAGTAAGGACTGTTGTTACATTAAGCTCTCTGTGTGGGAGCCTGTTTCCCTTCTGGCACTCAGCACCAGCTTCCAGCTGCTTAGCATCTTTCTGAGACTCAACAGTAAGTAGGGTATGATATGGTAATAATGAGGACTACACAGTCATCAAAGCCAGTAAAATTGCAGTGAAGGTAGGAAATGCATCATCAGTTCCTCTGTCACAAATACTTACTGACTAGTTACAGTGCATGGGGCCTTTTATTGTGTGCCCAAATTAAGCTCTTGGGTGGATAAAGTGACATAGGGATAATCAGGCTGTTGTGTGTCATTCATTACTCTCCTCTTTCCCCAGAAATCAAGTAACAACGCTACTGTGAGAGGAGGTAAATCAGGTGCAAAATATTTGCAACAACATGCAAAACAACTCAAATCACACAGCTTTTGGGATCTTGTTATGAATCCCAAAATGGATATTATGTCATGAAAATTTTTACTTACAGGTATTTCTTTTTAAGCAAAGACGTTCTCACTAGTGAAAGTGAGAAAATTAGGAAGAAAATATAATCTACTTACAAGGGAAGGAATACAGGCCTTTTTATAAAAGGTAACTGTTTTCACATGAAAATCATAAATGGCCAGGGATTTCACATATTCTTACTGAGAACATGGACATTTCCTTACAGCACTTAATGAAACATGTTTGACAGAAGGAGTAAGCCTTCAAAAATATAGATCTCTCTAGGAAATTCTCAGACAGTCAAATTATGTATTAACAGTTCTGGTTTCCCTTTTTCTGCACTGGAAGTAGTTTCTGCTTATATTAGACCAGTATACGGTAAATATGGTGTACTATGATAACACTGTAGGTCTGTAATGTAAGTGGTGTAATTTGTTGAGTTCTGTTTAAGGTCTGATAATTTGTCTGTTTCAGATTATGTAAGTGTTAAATGATTGTGCAGTACAACCAGAAAAGTATTTTTTCTTGACTGTGTTGATACAAATTTTTAGATACCCGTCACAAACACATTTGTTGATTGTAACTATTGGATTAGATGAAAGGATAGATGGACCATTGTTCTCCTAATATATGGATTCCTATCTTGACTTCAGCAAGATCCTTCTAGCTGTAATTGTATCACCTTACATAAGTGCTAGACTTGGTAATTATGGCTACTGAACCTAAATATTAATGAGTAATTTCATACTATTCATGTACACCAAATCTTGACACAATCAGTGAAGAAAACTTGTTGTGGTTCCTAGATTAAATGAACAGAAAACTAGCACAAAAAGAGCTTCTTATCTATTTTGTTACTTCTAGCTCTAACCCAAGACAGATGTTCACATTATTAAAAACACTATGGAAATATTTAACAGAAAATTACTGACACTCCCAAGCAGGTTGACCTGCATAAAACCCAGGGTGCTACCTAAAAGAGACACTGCAAGATGACATACTTCTGGGGAAATAATCAACTGCAGAAGTATAGGTTAGGGAATATGTAACGGACAAGGTTCCAGTTCTTCAGAAAAGGATGCAATCTATCACTGATCATGTCATAATTATTTGTAACACATTTTCAGCACCAGAACTAGATTTTGGAGGGACTTTAAAAGGAAAAAGAAGGAAAAAGGAACAGATCCAACTTTGTCCTCAGCTCTAAATCTAAGCATTTCAGTGAAACACCTGACCCAGGAGTGAAACCACTGTGCACTTCCTCTGTAGCTAATCAAGAGAAATCAGCCCTTCCAGAAGAGCAGAGAAGATTTTGGTCAGACTTTGGAGATCTTCCCTAGCTATCTCAGTAAAGTACCTGAATTTGCATGGAATAAATCCAGGTCTAAGTGTCTATGGAAGATGATTTTTGGAAAGCCTGTGGCCTTGTTAGTGACCTAAGTGATTTAGGCATATTTTTGAGCTGTGCTTGTGAAGTCACATGCCAGCATTCTACCTAACTTGTTCAAGTCCCATACAGGAAACACAGCAAGTGTTTTCAAGACATTGGACATGTTTACCCATGGCTATGACTGCTATGAGGTTTCAGTGATGGAAGACCATAAGCCAGCTCAGGAATCAGAAACTGTAGGATTTCAATGCTGCAATGCCATACTTGCTGACTTGACGAGCTTATTATGCAGAGAGTCTGAAGTTGCACAGCCTTAACAATAGCATAGGTGTCATTTTTCTTCACCTCATAAGTGACATATAATGCTGGGGAGGTGCTTACCCGGGAGGTAGTTTCATACCTGGTATAGACACACTTAGCAGCTCGAGAGCTAGTCCAGAGGGAGAACAGTCAACACAAATCCACTCTATAGAAAATATCATGACAGTCCCTTGAGCCTTATAGCTGCAAACATCCCTGAACAGCTCATCCACTCAGGATTCTTACTTAACAAAGACTTGGGGGAGGAGGCAGAGGAGGGGAGTTTTGTGAGGAAACTTAGTCCAGACATTTTATTGTAAATTTGACATAGATTAAGAAAAGCCTCAGAAAACAAAGCAAAACTAGTTCTCTCCAGAGAGTTGCCTGCACTCTTATGGCCTAGTCAATAGGAGTGCATGGGTGTAACAGAGAACAAGTGTTGGCTCACACAGTTTGAAATCTATTTGAACTTTTAAAAAATTAAGTTTTAAAAAGGATTTCCTTCCTGTCAGCAAAAAGCCACAGACATCAGAAGAGTCAACCACATATGTGTTTCTTTTCATGATTCCTAATCAGATGTAATGATTGCTCACACTGTATAGATAGTTTTTATTCAAGGATGTGCATTCCTGAGTCTTAGGAGCCTGCCAAGTGCAAAAGCAAACGGAACAAGCCACAGATGAGGTGATGTATGCCCTTAGGCTTTCCTGACTGCAGCAGGACTAGGGGAATCTAACAGAGTTCCTCGTCCATCCTGACTGTTGTAAAGTTCTCAAGAGAAACCACAGCTGGCCTGTGTCCAGTAATCATCCTGTCATTGGGCTAGCAAGTTAGTTTTCTCAGAGTGCAGAAGAACAGCAGCAGAAGGAAATGCACTTACGGGCGCTATGAATAGCTCCGTAGAAAAGCTAACAAAGGTGTCATGGTGCATGACTTAATCCACCATGCATGACGCTGTTATCGATACTGATTCCCCAGTCTGCGATGGGGGAAGAAGGGGAGAAATGAAAATTTATATTAATAAATTGAAGTGCTGAGGAATTATCAAAAGTTTTATATAATGAGCTCTTAACTACCATTCATTTTTTCTAGGTCTGCTGATACTACAGATACCACAGCTTTCACAGGTGTAGCTGAGCTAGTTCAGGTATTGCCACTGAGTAGTAATGGCAATGCAAAAGTTAGCAGGAATGCAATGCCTAACTTTTCACCCAATTTCTCAATTAGATTTTGCAGCGGTATGAAGCTTTATGTTATTACAGACAGACAGATAGTATTACCCAAAGTAGATCATTAAATCCTGACTTAATTAGGTGTAGCTTCATGATACCTCCTTTTCCATTTTAAGTCTACTTCTGGCTGGTACGGTGCACATTGTTTCCCTGCCGCACCCCTCCACCCCCCCAAAAGCAGCATAAAGAAATGAATTTCATTCAGGCCTATGATTAATGTCAAAACTGCCATTAGTCATGACCTCTTGTCATGTTAATTTGGCAGAAAATAAACCCCCTTGCGCTCTAACACTCTTCACCAGAGTGAGAGGCCAGGTGCGGCTAGGTTTAAATTCTGAGTGATATCCAATTTGCCACTACCAGTCCAGTCGTGTGTAATGCGTATATTAAACTACCACGATTCTGGATACACTAAAGCAGTCTGCACCTTCAGTCCAGTCGTGCTCATGAACTAGCACGGCCGCATTTGGTCACGTTCAGTGAGAAACTGTGACAACTGGCTACTTAAACAGTGCAGTTTTATTTGTGCAACAAGTGTACAGGTTTTTTGAATTGCCGGTGATCGTGACTGCAAGAAAGCACTTGCAAATATAAAACGCGTGAAAAGGTTATAAATAGTACAGCCTGGCTATAAACATTAGGGAGTAACTATTCCTGAGAAAAGGGCTTAGTTGAAGTCTCACCCAAGGCATCCCAAGGGGGGAGAAGCAAGGCTCAGCCCGTCGGCCAGTCCCGGCTGTCGGAGGCCGTCTGAGGTGGAGTTTCCCTTGACGTGCTCACGATGTCATCTTCTTTTCCTCCGAAGATCTACGGTGCTATCTTCTTCTCCGAAAATCCCATATTTCCCTGGATATTTTTATATTCTTTCTACCTTTAAGGTGGAGTTTGAGTGACTGTAGTCATACATACCTTTTATCATGACTGGTGTCAAATTTTCTCGCTTTATGTTTAAAGGTATAGTTTACGAAAAATTGAGAGCGCTGACTCGAAGAGGGGTGGTCGTGCCTCGGAGGCGGGTAGCCTTTGGGATGGAGGTGTGTTTTGGTATTAAAATGATATTAAAACAATATTAAAACAAGCAAAGTTCACGAGAGGATAGCACTTTGGCAAGGTTTTGAAAACCTGTTGGCTCAGGGGGCCAGGTGAGCTGCTTATCAGTTCTAGAGGACCATTTCTTCCTGCTTTATCATCATGGAGCATGGCCACGGAGTCTCCACTCTGCTCCATCCTCTATGGTATATTGCAGGGAGTTGCTGTGTGAGTGGATTGCTCGCATGCCTGCTGCAGCTGTGTCCCATTCTCAGAGCTCCTTTTGTTTTTCCTCGGTGGGTGAACACTGCTACGTTTTCATATAAACCTTAATTTTCAGATGTAAAACCTTAAATTTACTAATAATTCCACATCTCTGCATCAGGAATCACAACTGTAATACAAATACTTTTCTTCAAAGTCTGGGGGCAAAGGATTCTTGTGATTAATATTATGTTACACTTTTTCTGCATGCTTTATCATGGAGTGTCTTTGCAGCTTCATTCATTCCAAATAATTAAGAGTGAGTGGTGATGGGCAGACAAAAAGACATCAGGTGTCTGAAATGAGAAGACTGAGCTTTTGACTTCACTAAAATTTTTCTCTGTTTTTCATTCCGAAGACATATGAACACAGCAGTTCAGAAACATTAAATCCATTCTTTGTTTAGGAGGATATTAAACCTGTGTGTTCTAAATGTTTGGCTCTGCAAAACCAGAAAGAGAATTACTCCTATTTGTAGCTGTGATTATATGACCTAGAGAATAAAGAGTTAAAGAAAATCTAGATTAGCAGCATGAGCTATTTTTAAACTGAAACTTCACAGAATCACAGAATCACAGAATGTTCGGGGTTGGAAGGGACCTCTGTGGGTCATCTAGTCCAACCCCCCTGTCGAAGCAGGGTCACCTACACCAGGCTGCACAGGAACTTGTCCAGGCGGGTCTTGAATATCTCCAGAGAAGGCGAATCCACAACCTCTCTGGGCAGCCTGTTCCAGTGCTCCGTCACCCTCAGAGTGAAGAAGTTCTTCCTCATGTTCAGACAGAACTTCCTAGGCTTCAGTCTGTGTCCGTTGCCCCCTGTCCTGTCACTGGGCACCGCTGAAACGAGTCTGACCCCATCCTCCTGACACCCACCCTTAAGATATTTATAGGCATTTATAAGGTCCCCTCGCAGCCTTCTCTTCTTCAGGCTGAACAAGCCCAGTTCCCTCAGCCTCTCCTCGTAGGGGAGATGCTCCAGTCCCCTCACCATCCTCGTAGCCCTCCGCTGGACTCTCT
>Ga0065711_1010548_pt1 | contig 14473 bp, 12 predicted proteins | sample Hoacrofraction12_FD_59098 | JGI IMG/M metagenome (GOLD analysis project Ga0065711, IMG submission 59098) | Hoatzin crop microbial communities from Cojedes, Venezuela - Epithelial fraction 12 v2 (version 2) | ecosystem: Host-associated > Birds > Digestive system > Esophagus > Crop | place...
GCCTGGACGCGGTCCTGTGCAGCCTGCTCTGGGTGACCCTGCTTCAGCAGGGGGTTGGACTGGGTGACCCACAGAGGTCCCTTCCAACCCCAAACATTCTGTGATTCTGTGATTTTCTATAAAAGTAGTCTCTAAACTTTTGTATACAGGAGAAATGCAACCAGGCAAGAGTTTCCCTTCATAAGCACAATAGTATAATAAGCTGGTTTGGAATACTTGTTGCACAAAATCATTATTGGGTTTATTCCTCTGTCAACTGCTTTCCTCACTACCAAAGGAATTCATTTTTTTTGGCTGGAGTTACTAAAAACAACAGCTGGCCCACTGCTAAAGATGAGAGGGGTGAAGTGTCAGATATAAGCGGGAACTTTAAAATCACCTTTAAGTACATGAAAACCAATAGAATATTGAATATTTGTTAAAATTCATGACCTACAATGGGAGCAATAGGTTTTCTGTTAAAGAACACCTTTATAAATCAGTTAGCTTTTAATCAGGCTATTAGTTTAAATGCTGTTCAAATAGAATAATAAAAATGTCTTATTAAACACAAGACTACAAACAACAACTCTGAGAGTAATCTTGGTTCATTGCTTGGTTACAGTAAGCCTGGAGCAGTGCACACAGACAGATTTATTGATTAGTTTTGGGCCCAGGAAGATCTTGCATTTATGAAGTCAACGTACTCGAGGCAAAGATGAACTTACACAAAAACTCCTACACTGCAGTTTACACTTCACTTTAATAGAAGGTATCGATTCTGTCTTAAGCACCAGTTTATTCCACTGACTACAAACCACTGCTGCTAGCATCACTGAAGAGAAACCAGGCAATTCAATTTTTAAGATTTCCAAATACCCTTTCGTGCCGTTTTTCAGAAGTGTCTTAATTAATGGTAAAATTGTATTTATGGAATAAAGAGATACCCTTGACACCACTGCAAGCAAAAAGCAGAGTAAATTTTTTAAGCCTAGGATACACAGTCTTATGATAATTATTCAAGACTTGTCTAGTGAATTTAGTATTCAGAAATAGCTTGCTGGCAACAACACTTTAAGCCTTGCGAACAGCACCTTGTATTTCTCAGTGTCCCTTTACACAGGGACGAACCTATGCCGACACCTCCTCACATTAAACACTTCCAAGTTGAAGGAGCACATTTTTCTACTCCTGTTTAATTTAGATTTCTTGGCCTTGTTTTCCTACATGTTAATGGATTTTTATTACTATCTTGCACTCCACTGCTTCTGGATTAAAAGGGGCTTTGATTTTTTTTTTTATCTACTTTTCTATATGGAGTGATTTAAAATAAAAGAGAGAGACTGCCCCCATTATAGTTTTTATTTCATATGTTTATTCTTCTTTGCCTTCCTCCCCAAAGAAAAACACACAGTACCTCTCAAATGGCTTACATATCCGATGGTAATTCTTGGGGATAATTTTGGGGAACACCTATCACCACTGCTGAAAACAACCACCTCACTGAAGATCTCGACCATATCAAGGAGGGTGAGTATAAGGGGCAGGGGAACCGATACAGAAGGTGATCTGGAGAAGATAATCTATCAGCCCTCAGATGTGATACCAAGAGGGCTCTCTTCCCAACAAAAGATAACGCTTCTCACTTCTTAATCAGGCAAGTCCTTTGTATCTACTTGGATCTGTCCAGGTTAAATTCTGGGAAACTCTGCAGTGAGAGCAGAGAAAGGAATTTGAGGAAAAACACAGAACCTGCAGAAGTGACAGAAGCAAAGTCGAGTGATTTAACTCCGAGCAGCCCAGAGAGGTGGTCGATGCCCCATCCCTGGAAACATTCCAGGCCAGGTTGGATGGGGCTCTGAGCAGCCTGACCCAGGTGAAGATGTCCCTGCTCACTGCAGGGGGGTTGGGCTGGATGGCCTCTGAAGATCCCTCCCAACCCAAAGCATTCCATGATTCTACGAGATATTTTCAGAAGAAAGGGACTCATCTGGAATGCTCTAGAGGGGAGAAAAGGGGAAAAAGAAGGAGAATATATAATATACTGTTTACTCATAAAACCTGAACACACACACACACATCAAAGGACAAAAAAGAAAAAAAAAAAAAAAGAAGCTGCATACTCAGGTTTAATTATGGAAGAGAAAAGTATCTTGGGTTTATCTCTACAATAAACTCTTGGAAGGCACCAGAGATCATAAGGAATGGTTCTCCACAATGAAAAGAAACCTAGAGCTCTACACCAGCAGGATCAAAAAAACCCCAGACCTGCTGAAGTCCAAAATGAATCTTAATCACGAATCTCTACAAACTATATAACGGTATGAATAATACATATTCCAGATGAAAGAAAGTAAATATTTGTTCTTTTAATGAAATCAGTCCTTAGGAGATGAAATAAAATACTGGTTATTTCTGCTTAACTTTGAGTTTTGATATTTTCATCCCCTTTAAAGGGGAACTGCATCCCTGATGACGATGGATTTTCTTGGAGAACATCAGTATGAGCTGCAGGGCTCTGAACTTTCTAGAAATTATACTGAAATCTTGTAACCTTTTGAAGAAAATAATGTCTTTATTGCCAGTCAGACACTAAATGCATGCATTTCTGTAGCTCGGGTAAAAAAATACAGTGTAGGAAGCGGGAAATACTCAAAGCATCAGGGAACCCAAATGAGAGACACTGGAAGAACAATACCACCTTCCTCCTCCACACTATTGATCAACTGAACATGTCTGGCTTTCAATGAAGGATTAAATGAGAATTAATTTTCCCTGCTCTTGTACCAGACTTTTTGCAGTTTGCATTCTTAATCCACTTTTTACCTTGGCTCAGCACACAGAAGGATGTGTTACACATGCACGTTGGCAATATGTTTAGTCACAGCTGAAAAGCAGTTCAAAAAACCCTTAGAGCTTATTTCTAATGAGCCTTGGATATCTAGTTCTGAATATGCAGAAAAGTAAACTTCATTTTGTCGCATGCACAATGCCACCAACAGATTAGCCCATTCAAATAGCGATCAACTCAACGAGCAAGAACGAAGGACATACAAGAGATAAAGGTACAGGAGCAGAGCTGGCAGACACAGGAGAGCGTGCCCGTCCAGGAGCTCTGCGGAACAGAGAACGAAGGAGAGCTCTCCTCTGACGGAGAGAGCTCTTCTAGCAGTGACTTAAAACTAAGAGAGAAGACTTCCAAGCAGAGTTTCTCATGCTTTCCACCTAGGTATCTGTCAATCTCTTGCCAAGAGAGCACCACTTTGCAGCTTTCAGTTTCTTTTTCCACAAAAGGCGAGCTCAGGCACCTCCAAGCGACCATTACCTTACACTTCAGAGTCCAAACTGCACAGCTACGTTAACCACGACCCAGGTAAAAGTTGTGAAGCTCAAGAGCGTGCAAGTACTGAGATGGGAATCCAGACACTCAGCAAAAGCCTGTTCTGCTAAACCAATTACACCAGGCCCCTTCAGGTGGCAGAGCGAGGACACCCAAGTGCCACCACAGCAAAACTGTTGTAGTGTATATGGATAACGCATTGGGAGGACACGGTCCAGCCACCGCAGCAGGCTTGAATCATCAGCAGGAGAATCTGGTCGTGAGGACAGCCCTCTTCACTGCTCAGATTGCTCAGAAGTAAAGGAGATTGCGCCCTGTGAATTTTTGCTCTCTTTCTCTCCTGCCACTGGAAGAGCTGCTAAATCGCATCCATAAGGCTGGCCCGGTAGATGGGTGTGCAAGGCATTTTGAAAAGGACTTAAGTAAATTCAGTTTTCTAGTAATAAATTCACTTGCATTTTAGTGATCCCTACTTAACCTAGAGAAGGGCTGTATTTTCTCAGCAGAATGTTATCCTCTACAGAAAAATTGCCCAGAATTTAATTTTTTTTTTTTTTTAAAAGAAAGCTTTCATGCACACCAGAATAATGGAAACTGAAGGGGTGGGCCAAACCAAACCACAGTACATATTTAACACTTATAAAAGGTACAACACTTCGAAATAAGTCATTTGTCCTATTCATTTTCCAGGTGCCTACCACTTACAGGTAACATTTCAAACAAGTCTTCCTTGTAAGGGCAATAAGTACTGAACTTTTATAACAAAACAAGAATCTGCTGGAAACAAAATAGATCTCCATAAGATTTCTGCTTAGAAGTAAAAACAGGTTCCATCTCAGCAGCCTGCCTTTCCAGAAGCTAGCGCAGGCTAGGAGAAACCACTCTTCATTGTTCTACAGCACCTTACACTGCAACATTGACTAACAGGACAAAAAAGGTATTTCTCCTTCTCAATCGCTCCCTCGTGGTACTTTGATAAAGCCAAATACCACAGCAGATGCATAAAAAGTCCCTGGCCAACAAAAAAATTATGAACAGCTTTTTTGTTGCACAGCTAGCAAACTGTATGGAAACACACTCCTTTCACAGGAAAAAAAGAGTTACAAGGGAGAGAATAGAAAATGAAATAGCTCTTCTGGCAGTCAATACTTCTCTTATCCGAGAAAAACATACCGCATGTCATCCATCGTGAGAAATGTATTAATAAAGAAATGAAAAGTCTAGAATCCTCAGACTGCCAAGTTTCACTGCAGCACAAGAAAACCAAGTTTGGCTTCCTCTTAACTCCTACTTATGATCTTATCGAGTTCTTGCATTAGTCTTCCAATGACTCACATCCAAACAAACAAATCTTCATCTTTTAAATGATTTTTAATTAAATTACTACTGATAAGATTTGCAGAGTTGTAAACAAGAAGAAAAAGTGTTTTATCCAAATAAGACAGGGAAAATGCAAGAAACGTGCTAACCCTAACGTTTCTGCGTGAATGCTTATCTCTGGGTTGACAACATTCCCATTCTGAATAATACTCTGTTTAAATTAAGATTTATTGGAAGTACACTAAATATACTTCTCGGTCTACCAATTAAGGCATTGCTTACAACGCCTTACAAAGACAATTCTGTTTTACAGATTGAAGAACAACTTGGCAAAACTGTAAAAACTGTCTCATTTACTCCATAGAAATATTACCTAGTAACACTTCTTTCCACCTTGAGAAGGTGATTGTAAAGAAAAGGATTTTCAATTTTTGCTTTTCAACCCTTGGAGGAATGCACACTGTAGACATCACTCCAACTATCTAAATAATAAAGCTAATAGAATATTACAGAAGTGTCCAGCAACAGCTAGCTTCTCCGTGCAGTTCATACATTCTAGCCCATCCATTTTCTCAGCACTGCGTCGACTTCAGCATTCCTTCATAAAGTGTTCCCAGCATTGATGTCTCTACACACACACTTTAATATACATTTAGAGTTCTCCTGATTTTTTTTTTTTAACGAAGACAAACATACTTCTGACATTCATTTTTTCCAAGAGAATTTTAAGACTTCAGAACGAAGGCACAACAGCCATGTATTGCAACATGATTCATGCCTTTCCTAGGCATTAACTGAAGAGCCAGAGCTGAATTAAATCGTTAGGCCAATCTGCCAGCACAAACAGGAACTTGAGCTAATTAATGGTAGTTTTCCTCTTCATTCCAAAGGCTGCGTTTGGGGCAGAATTCACTTCAGTGCCTCCACGATGACGGGCAGAACTGTCCCCCGAGGTCACAGCTCCCTGCTCAGCCCTGGGCCACCCCCTGCACCATGCAGAAGCTGCCAGCAAGCCATCACTCTGTGGGCTCATACAAGCCTGTGAGAGAGAGCAACTGGTAACCAATTGCTCCTTAAAAGCCATCTTTAATTGCAACAAGAGCTATGGACTACATTGCTCTTCTCCAGCCGTATTTTCTGCCGTTAATTTCCTGCAGTCAGCAGGAGCATCAGCTTTTCCTCCGGTGCTACGCTTAGCGAGCTGAAATCAATTAATGCGCAGTTTTGATGACGTGTGACTGTTTCAACGTCGAAGCGCCTGGACGTGCCTGCCCCACTTGCATCTGCTGCACACCTAGTCTCCCTTTGGGGAGGCTATTCCTGGCTCACACAACTTCAGCCTGATTTCCGATCAGCACATCAGCAACAAATTGTAGAAAAATGATTTTACAAAGTACGCTCCTTAGTTGCAATCAATTCAGCTGGATAAACATGCCTCAAAACCAGGCAAGCCTTCACCTCCCCAGTGATGGCCTACAGACTCACCTGTTGACATGCAGAACTTAAAAATATCTAACTAAATAGCACGAAAAGCAGCAGTCGGACTAACCGCCAGTTTTGCAAACCGTCTTGCAACATGCAGTGTGGATTCTCACACAGGGCTGTGGTCTTACCTCAAATAAGCAGTGAAGTATCATGTCAAAAGATGAAATATTTGATTTTTCTTAACTTGCATTGCTATGGAGTCTAAATGACATCTAAGGACACAACTGGGCCCTAAGCTTTACAGAATACTTCAATACAAAGCTACTTTGCTAGTTTTCCAGTTAGATTCACAAGCAGCCTTCGTCTCATTTTTAATGAGGGAACTATCCCAGAATGAACATGTGATAACAAAAGCAAATCCATTTGTCAAACATCCACAATGATTATTTTGGAAACAGACAGACATGTGAAATTCAATTTGATGTCACTTAGCAAGTGCTAAAAGCCAAACAATGTGATGCCCATTAATTCATGTTGACAGTGAAAGGAAATTCACAATTACTCCAAGGATTACTTTCCTGAAGCCAACCTTTCCTAATCAAGGCAAACCTTATATACTTACACAGAAATACACAATCCAAAGATTAAAACTCTGCAGAATTAAGTTTCTGCAAATTTATAGAAAGGTACTACAAAGACAAACTTTGCATTACAGTACTTCATTTACTACTTTCATAGCCGTACAGCACTTTCAGAAGACAAAAGTCACTGTTTCATATGACTATTGGTTCCCTGCAATAATTAGTGATTTGGGGAGGCAGGACAGGTTAGCCTCATTTGCAGATATCTTGATTACAAGAAATACCGTAGCATTAAAAGACAGCACGCTATGCTACAAATATATACTCAATACTTTCAAGGAAAGGAATAACTCCATAACAGTCAGGATAGCAGGCAGGTCCCCAGATACGAGAGACAAAATTTAGAAGTCCATTAAGAACCTCTTCAACATCACACAGATGGAGACCAAAAAGTTAACCAGAAGGCAATTAAGACAGCTCCTTCTCATCCTAAAGAAGCAAGCCTCCCTAAACCCCTACACTCCCTTCCCTCCCCACCAACACTTTATCTGTACAAAACTAAAAGTACTAATGAGATTCAGCAAGAAATTTGAAGCTCGAGAAGATTAACTGTTTGGCTTACTGTATCATATAAAACACATATCAAGTTAGGTGAAATTTAATAAAAAAGCCTAAGGAATAAAGCTTTAGGGATTTGCTACAGCTGGGGTCTTGATGAAGAAAAGTCATTCATGAAGGAGGTGGAAGTAAAGGCAGGGCCATAACAATTATTCTACTTTAAAACTATGAGCTAATGCTGACAATAGTTTGGGAGAAGGTAAAGAAATCAAAGCAACTCCGGTGTATGGTTACACAAACACACAGGCAAAAAAAAACAAAACAAAAAAAAAAACACACAGTGAATGATCTTCGTCAGTGCCATAAAAAGATAGGACACCCAAACCTTGATAAAGAGAAAAAAAGCCACAACATACATTTATATATCAAGTACCCCATATCAAGGCCTCTGGTATAAGTTTAAAATAAGCCTTTTATATAAGGGGCACTCCCAACCCCACTCTGCAGAAGATTGGAAGTAATTTATCACATAAAAGCAGGTCCTTGCATAACACACCTCTCAGAGACACACGCTGTTAGAAGTCTGCCATCATTAATTGGCAAAGGGATTCTGAGCACTGAAGACCCACCTGCTTGCTGAAGCAATATTGAGGATTTGCACTATGGCATTTCTAGTGATTTTCAGTTCCGCGGAGCTGCTTTGGGGGAAAGCCTGGTCTCTCTGCGGTGCCCTCAGAGCACTTCAAAATCATCCTGACTATGAGGAACAGAAGAGAATCAGACAATACTATGGATCCTTAGAAGGGATGGTCTCAGCATAAATACTCTGCAACTCAACCACGGAGATTTATAAGCACACATAGTTATAGATTTATAAGCACACAAGTCAGACATAAGTTTCCAGTCCAGAAATGCTGGGCAGCAGTTTCATAAACTGTTTTAACTCCAGGAAGATGTTCAGAGCATCCAGCACCTACAAAGGTACAAAATACCTTAAATGAATAACCATCCTGCTTCTACAAAGGAGCTACTGAGAGCCACTGGAATATTACAGTCCTTGCCATAGGTTTCAGTGCAGATCAAAAATAGACTCCTGCAATACAACTTCTTTTCTCCTGCATGCAAAAGTGAAGAAAGTGGCAAGTGAAAGGGTATTCCCTTCTCTACGTGCATTTCAAGAAACATCTTTGCAAAAAGCTAATGAGAATTCCCAGAGAGACATTTTATACCAGCTGACCTAGCCCATCCGAGTCTTCAAAAGTAACCACGCTCCTTTCCTGTTTAAGCCAAGAAAGGAAACTTTGTCTTAATTTATCAGTCATGCTCTGAACAAATGTTTTCATAACCAGGAACCCAAACCACTGCAGATTTCACAGCTTCAAAAAGAAACAAACTTCAAAGACATCTATAAGACTATTCCCAACAAATTCCAGTAAAAGAGCAGCAAGAAGTGAGACCTGATAGTTTTTCCAAGTGAAGTCTTGCTCAATAGAACATCTTAAAACTTGACCCAGAAAAGGGTTTGTTTGCAAAATGGCTCTCTGCCCTAAAAGTTTTCCTAAAGTTTTCAGATTAAGAGAACAAAGGTTAAAACATCAAGTTCTGTCGGTCTCAGATTTGTCCAAGGACGTTGACTACAGATTGCCACTCCTTAGTAGAAGGCATAGGTGAAATAAAGAACACAACTCTTAAAAATAGTGCACCTCCACACCAGGGAGCCGAACACATTTTTCTTCACTGAACTGTAAAGGAAGAAGTCATTTCTCCCCTCACTGAGCTGACAGACTGCATGCATCTTTTCCCCTAATTAGCTGTAGTCTAAACTGTCAAGGTTGGGTTAGAGGGTCGGCTTAGTCTGGAACTCTATTTACACAGACACAGTAGGCATACACGCATGTTTCTCACACATTTCATCTGCGAGAGTTTCTTTCCATCCAAAAAATCTGACAATGGTTAGAAGTCACGTCTTTCACTACTCAGCTGACCTAAATTCACTCTCAAAAACAGTGTTTGGCAGCTGAGAGCCATAATAACAGAGCTTCCTTCGAGCATCGCAGCAGTGGCATCCATGTTGGTTGAAAACCAAGTATATTCACACAAAGTTGTGATCAGGAAGACCTGCATACAATTCGTGGGAAATAAAGTATGAAAGGGCAACAACATAAGGAACTAACACAAGGAATATTAAGCATTACGGGTATTTGCATTTTGATGTTCAATAATCTTTGGCAGATACATAATTTCTGTGGCAGTTTTCACGTACTCGGATTAAGTAGGACAGTCAAAAGATGATGAAATAACTGAATTTTAGCCCAAGCAATAATCAGATACAAAGAAAGAGAGATTTAAATTCCTGCTGATTTTTCATATTAATTTGCATTGTTGACCATCTTCTTCTTCCTATTATTATAAAAAAACTTCAAATAACTCCAGAAATTTATTTCCTATAGACCTTGTTCTTCAAAGAAATTGAGCAGGTACAGAACAAGCCTTTCACAACAGCCATTTAAACAGGTAAGCACAGCTCTACCTGCATTAGAGTAATTTTCAGCTAGGGCTACTGTCTAGATCATACAATATTTCCTCTAAACTTCTTTCTAAAACAACAGCAGACTACTAGGAAGATGAGTATCACCTCAAACGAAGGCCAAGATTCTCAGGGCATCTCTCAACTTGTCTTATGAGGGCGAGACCTTACATTTGTCCTTTCCTAAAGACAATCTTTCAGGAGCTAAGAGAAAGCAAATTCACAGCAAAGCACCCCTATTCAAATCCCAATATTCTTGCTCAAAACTTCCCCAAACCATTCGAGAAATAGGAATTTACTTATCCAAAAAATATGTTATTAGTCCTCTGGGAAACGATGCAAACCCATTTCTTCCCAGAATGATGGTCTGGGATCAGAACCGCTGCACGTTCAGTTAGCACTCCCATTACTGACAGAGTCCAGAAACACTCAGGTCTGTGAAAGATTCCTTGGAGTTGGTGGGTACAATATCACGAAAACTGACTGAACACAGATGCTTTTACAGCCAGTGCACTAAGCAACACCATAACCTGTCAATCGAGGGACGAGTTGATCACGTGCCCCTACCAGGCTTCTTCCCTGCAGTGAAACGGCAGGGATGAAGTGACTAAGAAGGAGAGTTAAGGTACCACGCAAGACAAGAAAATAGAACACAGGTGGTCAGAATATTAACAGAAAGACAAATTGCGGGACATTACACTAACTGTAACCTTCTAGTTAAAAATAATTACTGACTTCAGCAGTCTGAACCAAAACCAACCAAAAAGGCTCGGCTGCATTTCCACCCAGACCACCAGGCTCTAACTCTTGTTTTAACTGGGGTCAAGCTTTCAAAGCTTGTCACTCAAGGGAGATTCCTGCAGTGGAGAAAACACAGCATCTGACTTCAGCAACAGAAAAGAAATTTTAACTGTCAAAATCACTTTGAGAAAAAGGCAGATCTGTGCATGAGTGGCTCTGATGTTTGTTAGCTGAGGACACAGCAGCGCAGTTCTGAAACGGTAGAAAAAAAGATACAACTCCTCATGCAAAACTAATCTGCCTCCTACAACATTAGACAAAGAAAATGTTATTGATACAGTTTTACAAGCAAGCCATTAAGGCCTACAGAAGCACTCATACCTGCAGCAGGATGCTTTCTATGTCTAATACAGGGCCCTTAAAAGTCGCTTGTAGAATTACCCCAAGGTGCAGGGGTAGGGGGTTGTAGCAAAGCTCCAGAGGGCACGTGAGCACTGCCCATTTCCCAGGCAACACACTCGGAGCAATGCTGGTAGCACAGTCAGGAGGCTGTTCATAATACAAGCACTGCAAGGAAAAAAAACAAACACACACACAAAACATTTCGAACAGACCCACAGATTTGATACGGTCATCACGGAGGCATGCAGCAAGCTGCATCTCTAAATCAATTTCATGAACAATCAATACTCCTCTAGCATCAGGCGGGCTAGATAAGTAAAGTTTTATTTTCACAATTGCTTGTGAGTGTGCCTCATAGCTAAACGACAAAAAAAGCCAAAACCAAGATCTGCTTCGGTACTCAGAATCATTTTTCTGCGGTCACTCTGCCATGAAATCACTGCAATCTCTAAAGAAGTATTCTCGCAAGAAGCTCCAAGAATATTTTGCCTTATCTAAAATTATAACCCTATATATTCACAGTAAGTGAAGAAGCGTTTTAAATCTGCAAGACTATACGTGATGCTTTTTTAGGAACTGTTACAGAATTACTACGGGATACTGAGTTTGTGCTTCTTAAAAAAAAAGGCATTCTAGTATGGTAACTCACTGTACTGCGCATGAGATACCGATGACTGAATTTCCATAAAACCTGCTTTTAGTTTAGGAGAACTGGAAGTGCATCTTAAGCTGTTTGTATCTTAACTCTTGAAAATGTGTGCCAAGTTAACAAACAGAATGTCACAGAAGCATATTGACAAAAGTGGTATCAACTTTTATCCTCTACTCCTCTAGAGACTCACTTCAGATACACAAGTTAGTTATGCCAGCTGGCATACGGAAAAGCAAGTCTTACACTCTAAAATGCTGAAGAGCATCGCTATAACAACCTCATCCTCTTCTAGATTTCTGAAAGATGCCCTCAAACACTAATTGGTTCCCTGTAGTTTCCATAGCCAGCTGCTTTCCGCAACAAAGCGCGATGCTACTCTGCTAACTCACAACCAGAGATCCCGTTTATGGCTGCTCCGCACTCCGGCTTTGTGCAGCACAGATTCATATGCTGCTTTGTGAGACCTAAGTGAGCTCTCCATCACTTCATTTCAGTTAGTCAGTAAGTATCCCACAGAAAATATTGATCTGTAGCAGAAAAAAAAAGTACATCAAGAATTTCGAGAGTGGTGGTAGGAGGGGTAGGAAAGGCTTACCCAGTATTTTGGGATGGTGGGGACAGAGAATAACATTATTGAACCTGGGGGGACCTTCTTGCTCTCTACAACTACATAAAAGGTTGTAGTGAGGCAGGTGTTGGTCTCTTCTCCCAAGTAACTAGCAATAGGACAAGAAGAAATGGCCTCAAGTTGTGTCAGGGGAGGTTTAGATTGGGTATTAGGAAAAACGTCTTCACTGCAAGAGTGGTCAGGCATTGGACCAGGCTGCCCAGGACAGTGGTGGGGTCCCCATCCCTGGAGGGGTTCAAAAAACGTGTAGATGTGGCACTTTGGGACGTGGTTTAGCAGGCATGGTGGGGTTGGGGTGACAGTTGGACCTGATGATCTTAGAGGTCTTTGCCAACCTATGATTCTGGAAGGGAACACCATTACGCACCCACCCAGTCCTCTACTAAGACTATGCTCTAGGTCCCACTGATGGAAAGGAAAACACACTTGCTCTGGCCCAACCCTTTGCTATCCTGAACTTCAGCAAAAAAAGTGTAGAAGGGACCGTCAGGTATGAGAAGAACCGCTGTACAGAAAGACGGGCCCAAGGAGTGCCCCCATTTCAAGGCAGCTAATTCTACAGCTTACTGTAGTTAAGGGCAGCCAATTACACCACGATTCAGATCGCTTTCATTTTTGCTTAGACAGCCTCCAAGTGATATTTTTATGTGTTAAAATATAGGCTGGAAGAAGACAACTATAACTAGAACAGGAATTTGCACTTTCTAAAGCACGTTTTTGTCAGCAAAAATCTAAAGCACTATAATTAGTCAACGTTTAATTACCCCTGACATGCAAGAAATGAAGATGTAATCAAGAATGATTAGAAAAATTGAAACTTCAAGTTGTGAAGCTTAATGCTAGCAGTACCTTATAGAATTCTCAGAGTTCTAATTTCATAGAAATTAGCACAATTTAGTGTGAGGAATTTCTGAAGGCACAAACAAACATCAAATAAAGAAGGCAATACTTGTTTCTTCATGCAAATTCGTAAGGCTTATACTCATATACCCCGATGGCTGATGAAAAAACATACTCATGAAGAACAACTGCCACAGACAACATGGAAGGCCTACATTCATGGAATTTATTAGTCACCAAGTTTGTGTTTTAATTTCTTGCCGATTTAACCCCAGAAGCACTTTTCTTTTCAACAAATGGAGCGGTTTCACATTACTGAACATACATGAGTTCAGACCAGACTCACGTTCTCAGCTATGCCCTTTAATCCTGGTCAGGAACCAAATACAACACATTTTTCAGGACTTCAATAAATTTGTGTCATGTCATCTCCTTTCTAAGGCAATACCAAGTAACATGATTTCAGAGAGATGCAATGACATAATAAATGCAGACAGATTTCCAGTATGGTCAATATTAAGCCCTGGACTCGAATGAAATGTTCTCAGTGTCCTTCCTGTAGTGAGGGGCCCAAAACTGAACACAGTATTTCACGCGCGGCCTTTCATATTGAAATGAAATATCGTCATAGCACACAAGCAACTACTAAGCTTCACCAGCAACACTGTTATGGCACCAACTTTTTTCTGGCAAAGAACTCTGGCAGATCCCGACTACCTGGATCCCTTTAAAGCTTCAAAATGAGACATGTCACATCTGACCCTGTCAAGTATGAATTAGCATCACAACACTTTCTAAACTGCTGAAGTGCTCCTTGTCCTCCTCCTTTACTTATCTAGGACTTCTGTGGATGTTGTCTACCTAGACTTCAGTAAAGCCTTTGACACTGTTTCCCACAGCATTCTCCTGAAGAAACTGGCTGCTCACGGCTTGGACGGGTGTACACTTCACTGGGTAAATATTGGCTGGACAGCCAAGCCCAGAGAGTGGTGGTGAATGGAATTAAATCTAGTTGGCAGCCAATCATGAGTGGTGTTCCCCAGGGATCAGTACCGGGGCCAGTTCTGTTTAACATCTTTATCAATGATCTGGATGAGGGGATCGAGTGCTCCCTCTGCGAGCTTGCAGACGACACCAAGCTGGGTGGGAGTGTCAATCTGCTGGAGAGCAGGAAGGCTCTGCAGAGGGATCTGGACAGGCTGAATCGATGGGCCGAGGTCAATCACATGAGGTTCAACAAGGTCAAGTGCCAGGTCCTGCCCTTGGGTCACACCAACCCTATGCAACGCTGCAGGCTTGGGGAGGAGTGGTTGGAGAGCTGCCTGGCTAAAAAGGATCTTGGGGTGCTGGTCAACAGCCAGCTGAACATGAGCCAGCAGTGTGGCCAATGCCAAGGGCATCCTGGCTTGGATCAGGAATGGTGTGGCCAGCAGGAGCAGGGAGGGGATCGTGCCCCTGTACTCAGCACTGGTGAGGCCGC
>Ga0065711_1011184_pt1 | contig 14473 bp, 8 predicted proteins | sample Hoacrofraction12_FD_59098 | JGI IMG/M metagenome (GOLD analysis project Ga0065711, IMG submission 59098) | Hoatzin crop microbial communities from Cojedes, Venezuela - Epithelial fraction 12 v2 (version 2) | ecosystem: Host-associated > Birds > Digestive system > Esophagus > Crop | place...
GGGGCGGGGGGGCAGAAGATAATATTGGCCCTAATATGCAATCGTGTCCCAGGTAATTTTCCTAAAGCAGGATGATGTCTATTTTTAGTCAGCAAGAGGGATGAGTTCTTCAAATCCCCCCAGGTTTGTGCCAGTACTTACTTTGAATTCGCTGGGCTGCAGAGCAGGTTCAGGGAGCAGGCCCAGAGAGAAGTGAAGAAATCATCACCGCAGAAACTGTCTCATCTTCTTCAGAGAGTTCATGTGCATAAAGTCTTTATTCCTTTGTTCATGCCGATATATGCCACTGTATACTGCCACAAGCAGTATGTTTAATAGCATACATTGGCCAGAACAGCAATCCAGACAAACAATACATAAAAATAGTCTTCTGCAAGCCAGCTCTTCCTAGACTAGAGTATAGCAAAATACTCAGTGTGGTGTGACTCAAAAGTTCATTTCCAAAATACCATAGTCTTTTGCTAATACATTTTTCAGGCATACTTCTTTGGATATTATCTGGAATTCTTTACAAAATCAAAGGCAGTACATTAATGATCCTGAGTACATTAAGAAACATTTTCATTTAAAAATGGAGAAATGGGCCTCTATAATTTCCATTTCTGCAAAAAAAAAAAATCATTTCATTACGGTTCTGATCCAATGCAGAAAGAGGAATCAAACAGGACTTCTCCACATGCTGACTCAGAGGCAGAAAGGACAGTTCAAAGCAGCAGTGCTGTCTAAAGAAAAAAACAAAATTTAGTAGCTGACAAAGTTTTGAATATACTTGATGTAAGTATTCACATCACCTACTCACCAAGCACGCAGCAAGTTGTAACTAAGCAAATCAACTCAGTCCAGTATTTTTATGTCCTCACATTTGAATAGACTTTTGTGGCTCTTAGACCACCGGCATTTTAATAAAATGTGCACAATGATTTGGATATCTTCTGCTAATAATTCTTTGCTCACCATTGTAAATGGAAGTATTATGATACAAACACTCAGAGAAATGTAAAATAGTTATAGTTGTTTTCAGAATGGGTACAATTACCCAGCTGATCACTTTGCACCTAGGCAGCCTTTGCTAGCTAGGGACCACCAGTCTCTTTGTAGTAAGTTACAGACAAGCGGTGCCAGATCTTCATGGAAATAAATGGGCTCAAATCTCTGCAGCTCACAGGTCGTGCCCACTTATATGAGCTGACAATCTAGCTTGCTAACTCCACCTGGGAGTAGGTTACGTCATGTGTATAAGCAAAGCTGGTTTATTTTTTATACAGACAAAACAGCATCTCCATTAGTCAGGCGAGAAATTTCCAGCCCTTACCCAAACATACTTCTGAAACAAGTCATATTGCTCTTGTAATAAAGCTACACAGGATAAAATAATAAGTATCATTTAGGAAACAGCGGTGCAAAAGGTTTCCGGTGCGTAACAGTGGTGTGGGTAGAATCCATAAAATAGTAAACACAACACCTAATTTGTAAATACATTAGAAATAAATCTGGAACCAGTATGTCAGATATTTTTCGCTCCTGCTTCCCAGAGTTGAGTTTTCAAAACTTTTAAAAAGACCAAAATAGTAGAAGAGTTCCTTAGTTTTTCTCTTTGCAACAGAAAGAAAAAGTGAAGAAGAAAAATATTGTTATGCATCCACATGCATATCAAATCAGAGAGAGATTAAAGGAAGGAAAGGCAAAACATCTCTGTACTTAAAGCATTCGTATTTTTTGTAGCACAATTTGCTTTAGGAGAAAATAATGTTTTCTGTGGTTATGAACATGCAGAATGATTCTAGACTTTATATGAAATGCTGCTTAGGGATTAGATGAGGATTTAATATCTTTCTCAGAGAGAGGATTAATTAAAGTCTTTCTTTGAGAAGGTGATGAGCAAAATAATTTCATACGTATATAGAGATTTAAATTTCTTTCTGTACAAAATAAAATGTGTATGATGATTTCTCATTTCATATCTTTTTCTTTAAAAAAGGAATAATTTTAGAATTTTTTCAGAAGAGTTATTAAAGGGATTTTTGCATGCATTCAAAATGTCAAAAGAAATTGAATCATTAGAGTCTCCTTTAGAAAACTTTGAAAATCTATTGTTAGGAATTAAGCAAACACTGCTTAAATGTCACTAAGAATCTGTCCTTCTGTTTCATTTTTTCCCATGCTTAACAGTGAAACTGGTTAGAAGTCTACTGGCTAGCCGGTAGACCTAGCTGCATTTCCCATTTCCATGGTCATCTCATGAAAAGTTTTCCTACTCTTTTCGTGAGAAGCCTGGATTGTCATCAAAAAGCTGAAGAGTGCGCACATGCAAGCATTTTTCACTGCTAAAAATTTTCAGGTTTTGACTTCTGTGATGCAATTTTTTTGTAATGCAAGCAGACTTTTACCATGAAAAATACATGCTTTCATCAAAATTCCAGTGCCACGTCAAAATAATTTTCAGTAGGTTGTTCCTTTGTCCATCTTTACTTAGTAATTCTAGGAAAATCCTGCTAAAGTCGTTCAGACTCAGTGCAATTCGGATTGTTTCATCATTAATGCACAGCTGTCACTACCAGATCAAATTATTTCCTGAATCTAAGAAGAATGATGATAGAAGAACAATGTGATAATTCTGGACATGGCTGTGATTTCATTTCATCTGTAATAATGTGTGGGATTACCAAGGTCTTATATTTAATAAAGTCTGGAACAAGATTTGTGCTCTGCACCTTTACTGTCTCTTCAGCAACCTGAAGGCAACAGAAGCTGCTGATATTTGGACTGTAAAATTTGCCAAAAAATAAAAGAAGCTTTTATCCAAATGCATGTACATTATTAGCATCAGCTTTAAAGCATGGCTTACAAGTGAATTGGTATCTCCCTTGTTTGACAGTTCAAGTTTTTGTGCTTATTTTTTAGGAAACCTCCTGGAAGGTTCACGCAACGTCAGATATTCTGGATAGCTAGAGCTCATTTTCTGATGTTCAGATTTTGTCTGCGTGTTGATATTCAACTGCAATGACAATGTATTTACCACCAGTCAAAGCCCTGAGCAATTACAAAAAGCAGATCCACCTCTCATTTTCACAGCAGGATTTGTTCTAGCCAAGTACTGTTTACATTCTCTCTCTAGCTAAATTATATCCCCATTTGCAGGTTAACTCCAACACTTTTATAGAAATTGCTGTGGCTGCTCTGAATGCGAGCAGCAACGTGCAAGTGTCCAATAGTTTTCACTCAGTTAACTGACGGCACGTGCAAAGGATGCTTATGCTGAAATACCCAGAATTTAAGGGAAGGCAAACAGCAGGGACAGACATTGACAGGCTGCTGAGAGGAGGTGTCTACTAATTTGCACTGATTTCTGTCATTCATTGACTGTTTTTGTGGTGCAAGTCTCTTATTTCTGTGCTTACTCGTTGCCCCTCCACAGAGTTTCAGCTGTCCCCACCGTTGCTGTTTAAATGACAGAATGAATGAAAGAAGGAAAAAAATTGGTCTTTTTTTGTAAGAATAGAGAAATAATAAGGAAAATCTTCTTTCCTTAATCTGTATTTTCCATTCCAAAGATCTTAACACACAGTTTTCTAAGATGCATTTCCAGTTATCAGTCATCTTGCTGTCAACCGTCTGTCACCACAGCTAGCAACAGACACTACAAATAGCATCTTAACTTCAGTGAAATCTGTTCAGGTAAAATGCCTTTCACAAAATTCTGTTAAATATACACGAAGATGCAAATTTAAGAATATATGCTAAGACAGAGAGAGTATGAAATTATATTTGCAGACCTTAGCAGCTGATTTTTTGGAGAACTCGGATGAAAATCCAGCTAATCTGGTCCTGCCTCAGGGTCTGAAAGTCTGGAGATGACTTTCACCCCCTTGTGTCGGGAATGACACAAATTCGAGCATCTCACAGGAAATCTACTGGTGCCTGGCTGCCTCCACTCTCTCACCCCACAAAGCAGCAGTCCATGTCAGTTGCTGTGGAGAAAAAAAAAAAAAAGCATTAAAAATCATTCATTATTTGTTTCACGATAAAAATGCCAGCAGACATGTCTGAAATCCCTCAAGCACTGCTATGAAAGTCTAAAAGAAATAGATATTTTACTGAGCAACATTTTAACACAAACTAAAAATGTCTATTTTAAGCCTTCAAGACAAGAAGTTCTGATTCTTAACTTTTTCATCAAAATTATTTGACCCCAAACTAATTAATTTTCCTCAAACCAAACAAGCATTTTTGTGAAAGCTATTTTACAAGAATAATTTTTTTATTCTGCATGTAAATATTATTCTTTTTTATTACTCTTGTAACACCTTCCCTTTTATGAGGTGTTCAACACCAGCGGTCCTTAAACTGTACCCATTTTTTTATGAAATACATAAATTTATATTATACATACATATACATATACACACACAAAAAAGAGCAGATATTTAGATGGCTCAGGCCAGATATTTAAATGGCTCAGGCCAAAATTCTTCGCAAGGAAGAACTTCTTTATTCTGAGGGTAATGGAGCCCTGGAACAGGCTGCCCAGAGGGGTTATGGAGTCTGTTTCTCTGGAGATATTCAAAACCCGCCTAGACAAGTTCCTGTACAGCCTGCTCTGGGGGATATTACTTCGGCAGGGGGGTTGGACTAGATGATCCACAGAGGTCACTTCCAACCCCCACCATTCTGTGATTCTGTGAAATTTCAGAGCCTCCTGCATATTCATTTAAAACCAAAGAAACGGATATGGGAAAGCAGAGTTAGTTTAAGAAAACAAAACAAAACAAGTCTGTGCAATCAATGCATATCCCATACAGAAGAGTAAGAAGTGATGAATGGCAAACTGAGAATAAGACCTAAAGAAGCGATCAAGAACAAAGGCTCTAATGAAGAACTTTACAAACTTTCTTGTACAGCTTCTCCCCGTAAAAGCCCAGGACCTCAACTGGATTTTCATGCCCTGTATCTAGCGTATTTCTTCAATCCCCAAATGCAAGACATCTAAGGCAGAGGCTTGTCACCTACTGCTACCCTTTTTGATGAGCACCTCTGCCTCTTGCTCATATGGCTGAGATCTCTGCCCTGCAGCACAGCGCAGGTAAGAACAAAAAAGCAGACAATATTCCTACGGATGAGCACACCCAAAGAATTATCAAATACTCACCAGACCAGAGACCAAAATCTCTTGGATGAAGCAGAGCACAGTATTGGATGATCTGGTCTACGATTTAAACACCGCTCAACTTCAAGGAGTATGTGTCTGAACTTTACAAGGCAATCTTAGCCCATAATTTCATTATAGATCTTTTCCAAGGAGTTCAAGAAAGGATCGATGGCCTGCAATTTTAGAGTCACTGCCATGGTCCTGTAAGATAAATATGGATTAACTGTCCCGCATTAAATATTTAATGTAATAAAATACTTTTTTAAAGGTATGGAAGTGTCACTTGGTCATGCATTTTAATTATGCTCAGAAAAAGTCATGTCAGCATCTAATTTGTTCTGTTCAACTCCTAACATGCTCCAAAGATAAATCTCTTCTGTTTGAAGAAGGTTAAGATAGTCAAGGGAGCAGATCACTTAATTAGGAATAGGTGAATTTAAAATCACTGTTACAGGCTGTCAAATAGATTAGAGTTCAAAGACTGAACAGTAAATTATACATATATATAATATATATGTACAATTTCTCATTCCATTTTGGTAATTGCAAGAAAAAAATAAGAAAGTATGTTTTATTCATTCATCCCAGACTCTCTAGATACTCAGTCTTCGGTCAGTAATTACATTAAATAAGTTATAGTGAAATCTTTGGAGTACCTATTCAACATTAACATGAGGCTGTATCACATCGTAGCGTACCCATAGCTTAGTCTATCTGAGACTGGGTACATATAACAACTTTTACACCTCTCCTCCTACACTACTTTTTGGAACTGCAGTAATAAACGAGGAGGAGAGGAGGTGTGAGCTCACTAATGCAATGAAATGAAAATTGAAAATTTCAGTTTTGTTGCATGAGGTCAGGCAACTGGGTTTTTTAGTTTAATTAAGCGTAGATGAAGCTATAATACTTCAAGACTTCCAAAATTCAGAAAATGAAATATTCCATGGGCAAAGTGATGAAGCTGTAATTTCTCTGACCTTTTATTTTAGCAGGAACTCTTTGCTAAGTTAGTATAGTAATAGTACTTGTGAAGGCAAAAAGCTACAAGACTTTACCACACTGGCCTCTTACTGGTTCATAGTGGTTTGCCTACAGTCGAACCCAGATTTCAGCTGCGTGGCATCGTTTCAGGGCCCCACCCTTCAGCTCAGGACAGAGGCAGACTATTTCTCCTCTTCCCCTCTGTTCCAGGTATCAGCCAAGCTGGAGGGTAAGGAGAGCTGGATGACAGGGAGGGGAGCATCCTCCAGCCTTCCTCACCTGGGCTTGGCTTCTTTGCTCACAGTGTGAACGGGTTCATATTAGGTTCAATTTTTCCAGCTTTGGAGACACAGTCGTGCAGGGTTAGGGATGTAGTTCAAGTGGCAGGTAGGTTAAGGCTTTGACCACTGCCTGTGGCATAAACATAGTACCTGGGTTTTTACATTGGACTGTTCCTCCTGAATGCTCTAAAGAGGATAAATAATGTGTTTCGCTATCTGTGGTTTCTGCACCTTCATTTCTGTTTTTCAAACAGAAGAGTTAACCCAACAATTTAGCACCAACAATTAAAATGAAAGAGGTGAGCAACAGTTAATTTCAAAGCATGGAGCACCCTGAAGGCCACCCAAGGTAATACATGACAGAGCAGCCAGCTTATGAAGTGACTGTGCTGCCCATGACACTGGCCATGTCCCGATGATGTACTTGCCTCCATAATGACACCTTATTAATGAAGGTATTGCATTTGATTGCTGCTGAAAGGGTTTCAGTTGCAGCTTGGGATGGGGAACTTGCTTGCGGGTGCGAGAAAACCAAATCCGCTCAGGGAGGTGAATCACCAGGCTTTGCCTGCTGTATCCCACGTATCTGTCCAGTGGGGAGATGCAGCATTTTATGACTTTAAAATGAAGCATTGCGCCCCTTGACACCTAGCTTTCTTCTGGAAACAAAAGAAAACATTAATTTTCTCACCAGCTCGCAGAGACAGCTCTGTTTGATCCCTAGCCTGAAGAGACAAGACTAAAATCCATTTGCACGCAATTGTTGTCCCAAAACCATATTAAAAAAATAAATAGTACAGCTGCTCTGTGGTGTGCCTTTTTCATAAGGCATATCAGTGCTACGAAAACCAGTGTCTTTCCCAGGAGCACACAGCCACAATCAGGTATGAGAAACCTTGGATACGGCAGCTTGCAAGTGGCTGATCAGATTCTAGCATTTTGCAGTGTCATGACATGTTTTGTTCCCCAAATAGCTTCTCAAAGACCACTTCAACTCCACGCGTTCTCTGAAAACAAAGCACACAATACAGGGCCTAGACTTTTAAAGGCAGGAATCAGCTGCTGCCTATGTGTGAGGCATTATGCCTGTTTCCACACTCAGGTGGAAGTTGGACAAAGCCAGCTTTTAAAACCCAGCTAAACTTTAATGGGTTGCCTTGCAAAGTTAATAGAGGCTTGACAAAGTATCAGTGACAGCAGGGAGGATCTTGAGGAAGAGCTGGGACTCCATGACTCTTCGTGCAGAAACCTATGAAAAAGAGAAACGAAAACTAACTATGCTGACGTTTAAAAAATAGCAACAGCACTCGTCTAGCCAGACCCCAGCATTCCCAGCAGGAGCCCCACGTGCTGCCCATTGGAACCAGCAGACAATGCCCTACAGATACAGGAGACAGCAGGATGGGTTTCTCAAGACGATTACAGGTGACTGACAACACCAGTCCTGCCCACATAGTTCCAGCAAAAAGTTGGAGAAAGGATACAACTGATGGATTACATACAGCTCACCACCATATTAGTCACACTACTGAACAGTTCTCCGATATCACTGAATTTTTGGCTCTCATATCCATGAGCATACCTACACCCTCAAGTATTCCCAGCTGCTGCACAGACACATTTCATTATCCTGCCTTGAAAAGAAGGAAGATAAAAAGAAGGATTTCTACCTCATAGATACTTTCTTCCCTTCACTCCAACTATCCCTATTCTTTCACTTTGCCTTTCCAAACTTCAAACTAACAAGCCAAAGCTGTCTGTTGAGAGCCAAAAATTTATGAGCTTTTGGTTTCCTAAACATATACATAGACACTGCAGGCTCTGGTGGGGTTCTGCAGGAGCTGCCTGGGGTTCAGAAAAAACACACTAAGCCTGCGTGACGTGTGTGAGATCCAATACTTCAAATAAATCACCGCCTTTTGACAAAAGGGAATCCTGACTCTTATTTTACCAGACGCTGTTTTTTCAAGTTCTGCCTCTCAGTCAGTAATAGTCCTTTTCACTGTTCATAACATTTCAATGCCATACACAGCAGTGTCTCCTAAATCAGAGGTTTTACTGGTAACATCTGCTCATCTATAGATCCTATGCAGTGCAGCAATAAACCAGCTTTGTCAGCGCAGTTAGGAATTCACAAGAGGACTTAGGCTTTGCACTGCTGTTCTCCATCACCCTACATGACACCCAGGAGGTAGGCTTCATATATAGCCAGAACAGCTAGGTGCTTAGAGCCAAGATGTTACAAGTCGACAAGCAGAATGAAGGAAACACTTGAGCTAGCTAGGAGGAAACACAGTGTTGCTTAAACCCTAGCTACATTTACAAACTCAATATTCTCAGCAGTAAGAAACTTAAAATTTACAGCCCCTTCTTTAGCTGTAGGTAGGCATCACAGCATTTCCACACACTAAGTTCTCTGTCCAGAGAGGCTGTGTAACAGACAGGAGCAAAGCAAGAGAAGCACATGACCTCTTCAGTAAAAGGCCCAAACTTTAGAATTCTGAAGCATTTGCAGCTATAAAGCAACTCCCTTCTTCAGTGTTTTCAAATAGCTACTGCAGCCATTCTTATGCAATAACACCTCTTCCCTTAGCAAAAGAGGAAAAAATAACACCAGTGAATAGATGTTATGTGATATATAATGGGAACATTATTAAGTACCTTATTTAAGCATTAATCCTTAACCTTCACAAACGTACTGACAACACACAATGACATTTGCTGGAGGCAACTGTTCTTTCATACTCAGACAACAGCATTATTTATAGCAGCAGCGAGCATCTGAACAACAAAGGAGCGGGAAAGGTATGGATGAAAGATGCATTGTAACAGCAATAAATCAGACAGCACTGAATTGTTGAAAGCCAAAGAAAAGGAAGCCACTTGAAAATAACATTGTGATTTAGCAAATACCTAAGATGTGCTTAATGCTTCAGCACATATTTGTTTCTTACAGAAGCAGTGAAATTTAAGCGTTTATTCAGAATTAAGTACATTCTTAACTGCTCTGCTGAGTCAGGATCTAAAGGAGGATGACATTTATGATGATTTCCATCCAAGTCTACAGGATAAACAAGATTTTCAGGGAAATTTATAAAGTCATCAAACATATAGCTACATCTAAGTCGATAGCAACAAATATCACTGGCAGAATAAACTCCATTAGCATTCATTTCAGATTGAATTAATGGCATTCCTAAAAGCGCTCATTTTTCACCTTCCACTAAAGTGCTTTTGCTCATGAAAAACTGCTTTAGGAGGCTTAAATATATCCAGGAGCTGTTACAGGTAAACCTTCCTTCTTTACCCATCATTTTCATGCAGCAAAAGGGCAACAATTCAAGAAATTCGGGAATGACATAGTGAATTCATATCTTTAGTCTCTATCTTTGCAGACTGCCTATGATTTTCATATAAATGGGATTTTTAATAAGTATATATACTAGTGTGTATGTGCATATGCATTACCTTCAATAACAATTTAAACATTTATCTAAAGAAATCTCAATATTCAGCACTTTCATTTAAAAATGGTGTTCATTAGTCCTTTAGGATTTTGTCTTTACAATATATTTAGCACAATTATTTTACTTAAATAATGACTTTTTCACTGATTTAAAATAGAAAACTGTTATAGTAAAAATGATCAAAAGCTTAGAGTATGTGGCCTATGCAAACACATGAAAAAAACCTTTTAATCAGGAGAGAAAGTGAATGAAGAAAGACATGGAACCAGTCTTCAAATCCATCAACATGGGATGGCATAAGTCATGATGGACATAAATTGCAGCAAGTATTTTAAGGTGGACATTAGGAACACAAATAAAATCTATAATTGTAAGGCAAGGGAAATCTCTGAGAAAGATTGCCTGGGGATGTAATGGAAGCGCATCCCAGGGGATTTTCTAGTTTGGTTAACGAAACGTCCATCAAGAAAAGTTTAGGAATAAATTTGTCTTGCCACAGGGTAAATTCTAGGGTAAATGCTAAGTAGAAAATATTCAAGAAAAGGGGAAGGGAGAAGAAGTCATTCTAGTTTCTCTATACAAGACTGAAGAGTCAGATACCACATTGTTCTTGTATGGTTGTGGCTCCCCACAGCACCTGTATGATGCACACAATTTTACCACCTCAGCATTAGGAACCAACTGCCTAGATGCCCTAAAGTCTACAAAACAAGCCATGGAGCTGGCACAGCTTGCACACCAATAACACACATTTCCACACCGATAACACACATCTGCAGCCACCAGGTAATTTCCACTTACAAAGATTAATGAAATATGTCTACTCTCCCTTAGTGGAAGTTTGCTCTTTTCTCATAATGAACCACAGATATCATTCCCATTTTCATGTACATACACACTTTGGCTTAGCAAAACTGGCTCCTTCTGTTGGTCTTTGGTGATGTAAGGTAGTATATCTGAATGGGGGAAGCAATCTTGGATACAAACAGAGAGCATCCTCATTCATTACATTAGTTTCAGCCTGAGTCTACAATAATGCGACAGTTTCTTTGTAATGAAAGCCATTTGACTCATACTCTCTTTTAATACTGAGAATCCGAGTAGCTGCAGAGGTCAGCATCGAAGTGTGAGTCATAAAAATGAGTTTCAAACTCAGCTATGTAATGAATCCTAGCATATAGCCGCCTTCGCACAGAAATAAAGCAGAAATTTTTGAAACAAATGAGAAATGGCCAGAAGGAGAAAACGATTTTCTAGTCTTTGATGTAAGTCTCTGGTCTTTTTTGGTTTGAAGACCCCATAAAACTTTCCCAGTGAAGCCGTATATACTCTTCAGTGAATTTAAGTCTCTGCTGATAGCTTTGCTTTGCTTAGTACTCCCACTGATCTCTTAGAAGTTGAAAAACACAGGCACATGTGAATTCCCTGAATCCAATGAAGTTTAAAAGAGAATAAAAATTGTGTTCTTCACAAGCCTGCCTGAAAACATTTGTAATTACCTAGCTGTTCTGGCTGCAGTTAAGGAAAATGAACCCTGCTTTGTACAAATAGTCTAAAATGAACAACCTCTTCCTCTCAAAGACATGACACCAAAGGATGTAAGAACCTATTTCAGAGCAGAGATAGGCTCCAATTAAGGATTCTGTTGACGGATTTCCCAATGCCATCATACTAAATTTATTTCAGAAGGTTTTTAGGCTACCATTCCAATACCAACTGAAGTCAATGACTTTGATATTAATGAGGAATAAAGACCTACTAGTTGCAGTTTTCTGTGAAGAAATAGCTGAAGACCAATAAATACTGGCCAGTTTTGCACATCTGCTCTATGCTAGGTACTCCTCTAGTTAACTCATTCCAGCTGCAATTACAACTAGCCCAATTTTTAAATTATTTCAGCAAAGTTTGCTTAATTCAGTGTGGGAATCTGTAGGATTTTGTCCATTAATGCCTAGAACCTTGTCTGCAACTTTGGGAATATTCCAACACAGAATTCAGAAGGGCTTTTGAAATGAACGGGAAAGTCCACAGTTCAAGTATTGGACATTATGTCTCCACCAGCGGGTGCTTTGATCAGTCCGTAACACCGATGCGACAGAAGTGATATAAAACACAGCCAGGACCGCACGGTAGCTATTTTTACATGTTTTGAACAGCTGCACAAAACAACACACTGCTAAGAGAAGACAATGAAATTTGCTGTACCATCATCTGGAGCTCTTAACCACCCATTTATTATTTACGCCAACTGTAAAAACGTTCTGTGCTTGGCACTCCTAACAGGATGGAAATTATCTAGGTGAAGTGACACTGTGCTCAGCAGTTGACCTTCTTGCAAGTAGGGCATACCTGATGTGTCCTGATTTTCATTTAATAAATAGTGTGTTATTTTCCAGAAGGAAAAATTTTATAATAATTCTCTTCGACTATATCTCAGGATACATTTTATATGTGGTGCCTTTTTATTTAAATGTCACAACCTATGCACATATTTGACTTTTTGCACCCAGAAGCAGCACAGAAGTATTAGAGATCATTATAGAAGTATTTCATTTTTAGAGGGAATGTTGTTGACAGCAATAATATGATGAGATACTAATCCTTATTTATTGAATTTCTCTGCCTTGCACTGAAAGGGACGTGCTTTTCTAACCTCTCTTCCCCTCTTTAGGGATTCACTTCAAATTTACTCAATTTAGAGCTTTTCAATTCACATATTGGGTCAGAATCTAGAAGGAACAAACCTCCAGGTTCACATCCAAGCCATATATGCAACTCTTAAATCCTTAGTCTTTCAGTCTGTGTTTTATGCTACAGCAAATCACCTTCATAACCAATAAAAGTTATTTTAATACATGACACCATCTAGGTGTTTTCTGTTTAAGCAATCTGCACTGTCCTTCTTCTGGACCTTTTCATGTATGAGGTTTTGGTACTTTTTTTGCTCTTCCTTTCTACATCTTGTGGGAGATTCAGAATAAAAACATGAATTATCTTCTAACAACAGAAAATTTAAAGGGCCTGCTGAAATGTATGTAAAATCTCCTACCATATTCAGTAGGCTGAAAATTTCATCCTCCAAGAGAACAGCAGTTTTTCTAGTGTTGGTTCATGTCCATGAACAGTCCCAGCTTTTAGCCATGCATAACTTTCTCCATGTACATATTATTTTAACTTAAGGAATTAACAGGCACTGGTCAGAGAAATGTTAATTTCCCATGCCCAAAAAACAAAAAAAATCAACATTAAAATACTTGGAACTGCTATTTAATACTAGTTAATGAATTATAGCAATGACTGAGCATGACTTCTTCCCTATTCTACCTCCACCTGGCACAGTTATTGCATAGGAATAACATAACGCCTTCTCTGACGATACAGGGAATTCCTTCTTTCTGTACTTGGACAGATGTAAAAGGCATCCTTACTGACTGACCTGCTACCTCACTGTTTTTTGTTAAGGGTGATCACATAGTCTGCAGCCCCTTAAGTACCTTTATATACATCTAATGCTGCACTGGCATTCATTATCCTTGGTGTGGGCAGATCCCACACCGAAACATCTTGGTGTAGACACCAGAAGGTCCTAACTTCTAACCCTTGCCCTGCCATAGTGTCATTATTATATAGTTGCTAGTGGCCAAAGACAGTTTTCCACGAGAGCAGTACAAGTAGGCAGGTACAGTTTTTTGACTGAGAAAAAGAGAAGTTTGGTAGCATTTCGGTTTCCCCAGAATTCACATCAATTATAGAAGCTCTTTATCAAAGACCTTTCATTTGTCATGAAACCCAGTAACAACACTGTTACATCACTAGTATATTTTGTAATATAACTTTAAAAAATTTTAAAAGTCTGAGTATTTTTATAGTATTTTTTCAATTGTTAATTTTGAAATAGATTTTTGCACATTCCTGACAATTTTTCTCTGCCTGTCTTTGTAGCCAGTGTGTAACTTCTCAAACTTACCTTTCCCAAAGAACAAGATGTACTGATACTCTGCTTCCATTTTCCTATTTTGTTATCCTTTCCTTTCTGAAAAGTCAGGGAGTGAGAAAGAGCACAATGAAAACAGTATTGACGGAAAAGGTACTGTATTTTTAAAATACAACTGCATTTCTGCTGTTAATTTAAAAGCTACCTAGTCATAATTTCAAAATTTCATCTAAATCTAACACTGTGAAGCACCATCTTTTCAGTTGAATTCCTGACCCATTCCTTTTAATGAGTTTCTTCGGAAGCTTAGAACTGGAAAGCAATTTTAGGGTAATTCTATATAGCAATACCATACTGCAGTACAGAAACAAAAAATATCCCCACGGATTCTGTCTAATCACATATTTTCCGCATTTTTTCAAACAAAGGCTTGTTCCACCTGTGGTGTTGGGCTAAAAACATAGTCAAGAAGAAACTTGTATTTTCAAGTTTTTCCTGTTACCTCAGTTTTGGAGGCGTTTTATTTTCCCATCCTTTTCTCTTTCTCACTGTATTCCTGGTTCACCTAGGGGGAAAAAAGCCACATTTTTTTAAACTATTGTTTCACAACACTTGTCCTGTTCCTATTATTTTATTTACTGACAACATTCATAAAGTCAAG
>Ga0065711_1007917_pt1 | contig 14472 bp, 7 predicted proteins | sample Hoacrofraction12_FD_59098 | JGI IMG/M metagenome (GOLD analysis project Ga0065711, IMG submission 59098) | Hoatzin crop microbial communities from Cojedes, Venezuela - Epithelial fraction 12 v2 (version 2) | ecosystem: Host-associated > Birds > Digestive system > Esophagus > Crop | place...
CTCTAAGTTTGGCCATGGTATCTCTGACTACTCCGGTGTGATCAGCATAAAAACAGCACTCTTCCCCTAATGCAGCACAGAGCCCTCCCTGCCGTAGGAAAAGAATATCCATTCCCCTGCTATTTTGTAACACAACTTCTGATAGTGAGGTTAGGGACTTTTCTAATGCCATGATTGATTTTTCTATTCGTTCCAGGTCTTTGTCTACAGCAGCTCTTAGGGAGCTAAAATCTTCTTGTTGTTGTATGAGAGATGCTATTCCTGTTCCAGCCCCTACCGTTCCCACACCTAATAAGGTGGCTATTGTGATAGCAGTGATGGATTTTGGCGCGGGTCCCTCAACCAAGGACAGTTTGCTACGACGTGGCCCACCTGGCCACATTTAAAACATGTCATTACATTAGCCATTATGGTGCGAACTGCCGCCTGGATCGGGGTTAGATGTTCTTCCTTCGCGACATGCTTAATCATGTCCGCGATGCTTGAGCCTGCTGGTAGTGACCGCAGGATTTCTTTGGCTGTCGAATTACACTGCTGACGTAAACATTCTGCTACGACTGGGCCTTTTGCCTCCGCAGGCAAGGCCGAAGAATCGACCGCTGCTTGGAAACGATCCACAAATTGTGTAAAGATCTCACTTTCACTTTGCTTTATTGTGGACCATGGCGATGGTTTGGCAATGACTCTAGAGGCTGTGCGAATAGCTTCTCTGGCCGCACGAGTAGTTGCCATAACTTCATGGGCCCGCAGGCCCTGGGCTTGCGCCTAGGGGGTAATCATTGTGGGATCTCTGCCCATTAACCGCTGCAGGCTGGAGCCATGCAGTGGATGGTCTGCCCCAGTTACTTGGGCTAGTTGCCTCACACAGTTGTCCTCCCATTCTTGTTTAAAAACCATCATCCCTGCCCTGTCAAAGATTAATCTACAAGTTTGTTTTATATCGAACGGGAGCATATCGTCTCCCCCGAAGACACCATCTATGAGGGTGGAGACCATGGCAGAATTAAGCCCTTTATCCGTGATTGCCTTAACAATAGCTTGTATATCCTTAGGGTTTATTGGTGTGTGGACCCTCTGTCCCCCGTCCGTCACCCGGACCGGGAACACTAGTGCGGCCAATGGGGTCCAGTCGGCACACGCAATCTTTATTCTCCTCCAGTCTGTGAGAGGGATTTCTCCCCCTCGCGGTTTCTCTTTAATTTGGAAGTGGATATTTTGGCTCTTGACTTCGTCTATCTCTGTTTCCTCCTCTGCTAAGTTTGAATCAATTGCAAGCCACTCGTCCCCACTGATGTTCAATTCGGAGTCGGAACTCGACTGACTGGTTACTTCTGGTCTCCAGTACCTTTTTGTCGAGCTCTGGCCCCCTCCCCTATGGGCACGCCGCTCCTCCCCCCCGGGCCCGCCCCGCCCTCCGCTCGGCGGGGTGTCCACCCCACAAGCTCACCTTTTGAAATGCATGCTCTGATTGGCTCTCTGCCCCCCGCTCGCCCCCCTTTCACCTTCTTGGTCGCTCCTACCGCCCCTCTACCCCCTGTTCTCTTCCGCCTCCCGTTTGTGTGCGCTTGATAACTTTAGCGCTTCCTCCTTGTTCCCACGAAAGGCATTTTCGCCCCACCCTTCCCCTATGTGCTTGGCGCCATCTTGGGGCGCATAGGGCAGTGGTGTAGGCCACACTTCCTCAGACTCTATTTCTTTTGCGGCGCCCCTAGCCTCCTCGGCTAACCCACCCCAGAAGGATTTAGCTTGTTTCTGTCCCTCCGCAAGCGGGTCGGGGTTCGGGAATTGAGGGGACGTGTCGCCCCTTTGCTGATCTTTAGGCTCAACAGAGCCGTTATCGTCTGGGGGGTGCAAAGTCTGTGTGGTTGCCCTGATTCCCAATTTTGGGGTGGCTAGCAAACAGTTCTTTGCTGCCCTCCAGGTCTCCTGTTCTTGTATGGCCTTCTGCAGGGCCTGTATGATTTTCCTCCACGACTTAAGGTTTTTCCCACAACCTGAGGACATCGTTTCCTCGGCTAACGCTTTAGTGCACTTATCCCATACTTCAGGGTGGAGAATATCCACCGGCTGGTCAATGACCCCAATTTGCAAAAGCCTCTCAACTGTGAGAGTAAAATCTTTGGGCTTACAATCAATACCCCACTGCTTATGTAATTGCGATACAACCTTCACAAGGGCTTCCATCCTCCTTGTTAGTCTGGGAGCGTCCTCCCCTCCCGGCTGGTCCTGCCGCTCCGGCCGCCGTTCACCCGATTCCAGGCGAGTTTTTCCCGGGTTTCGGCACCACTTGTTGGCTTCGTTGGCGTGGCGACCTGGTTCAGGAACGGCATGGCGACCACCCCCAGGCCACTCGGGCCATCAGCTCGCAGACACCAATGTGGTGGACGGCAAAAATGGCGTTTATTGATAAATAGTACAGCATTATATAGCTTAGGTTTACAGCGTCACTTCCGTCTGCTTACGTCACGGGCTAAACGCTATTGGCTGTCAGGAGAGGAGGGGGGGACCTACCTTTCCGTACAGCGCGACATCTTCCGACCACCAAGCCCTAACTATCCACACAAGGCCTCAGTTTTCAGTCCGGTCTTGTTTAACATCTTTATCAATGATTTGGGTGAGGGACTTGAGTGCTCCCTCAGTAAGTTTGCAGATAACACCAAGTTGGGTGGAAGTGCTGCTCGAGGGTAGGAAGGCTCTGCAGAGGGATCTGGACAAACTGGATCAATGGGCTGAGGCCAGCTGTATGAGGTTCAACATGGACAAAGACTAGGTCCTGCACTTGGGTCACAACAACCCCATGCAACACTACAGGTTTGGGGAGGAGTGGCTGGAAAGCTGTCCAATGGAAAAGGACCTTGGGGTGTTGGTCAACAGCCGGCTGAACATGAGCCAGCAGTGTGCCCAGGTGGCCAAGAAGGCCAACGGCATCCTGGCTTGGATCAGGAATAGTGTGTCCAGCAGGAGTAGGAAGGTGATTGTGCCCCTGTACTCGGCACTGGTGAGGCCGCACCTGGAGTACTGTGTTCAGTTTTGGACCACTCACTACAAGAAGGACATTGAGGTGCTGGAGCATGTCCAGAGAAGGGCAACGAGGCTGGTGAGGGGTCTAGAGAACAAGTCTTATGAGGAGCAGCTAAGGGAGCTGGGGCTGTTTTGTCTGGAGAAGAGGAGGCTGAGTGGGGACCTTCTTGCCCTCTACAACTACTTGAAAGGAGGTTGTAGTGAGACAGGTGTTGGTCTCTTCTCCCAACTAACTAATGATAGGATAAAAGGCAATGGCCTCAAGTTGCATCAGAGGAGGTTTAGATTAGATATTAGGAAAAAATTCTTTACTGAAAGAGTGGTCAGGCATTGGAATAGGCTGCCCAGGGAAGTGGTGGAGTCCCCATGCCTAGAGGTGTTCAAAAACATGTAGATGTGGCACGTGGGGGTATGATTTAGTAGGCATGGTGGTGTTGGGTGGATGGTTGGACTTGATGATCTTAGAGGTCTTTTCCAACCTGTGATTCTACGATTCTATGATCTTCAGAGTTAATTCATTTCTTTAATGTGTTTACCTCATATCCACTGATAATAGTGAGTACAGTGGTATGGAGTGCATGAAAAACCCCGTGTTGATTTCAGAATAGTAATTTCTGATATTTGGTGGGTAGTGACACTTAGTGAGCCATACTTCTCTTTGTTTTCACATGCCTAATAGATTGATTTAGCCATATAAATGTTGTCTCTTCCCATATCCTGTTGAGACAATTTGAAAGCACAATGGACTGAGAGACAATTGGACATTTTTTGTAAGAGCGAAGTGATGCAAAAGCAATTTACTCTTGTGAGTTCAGTGTTGCAAAATGCCAAAGAGCAAAGCCCTTTCCTCAAGGGAACAAAAACATCTTGGAGGTTGTCCTTGAGACACTGTGACAGAGCCATCATGGCATGAGTCATCAGGGCATCATATTCAGGCAAACTGTCAGAATCTGTAGAGGTCCTGCAACCTTTCTTACTGAGGTTGAAGAAAGAAATTTTGTACCATTTCCCATTGTGCTGAACAAGAATTTGCCTGGAAGCCTTGCTTGACGGATTGGCCCCTGTTCCCACTATGATTTGTGCTACTGTGAAACAAGAGTGCCTAATGCATGGGCTGTAACATAATGACAGGCTAGCTTCAGTTAGTCTGAAAAATGATACACAGATGAAAGCACGGGCTCTGCTCCACCTTTCATGCTTTTCATATTTGCTTTTGGAGCGTACACAGGCGGGACCCCAGACAGAACTGACAGACAATTAAAAGGCCACTCAATACAAGGAAGTATATCTGCGTGACACATGACCTCTGCTAGCAGACAATATTGTAGGGCATAAACCAATGTCTTGCTATCAACCTGAAGTCTGAGAAGAATTATACTAAGCCCTGCCAAGAGGGTAACTTCTTTGCAGCAGGAGCTTTGTTCTGACTGTGTCTTTCTTATCAAAACTTTAGGATTCCTTTTTCCTGCGGGAACTTAATCTTTCAGATTTGGGTCAGGAAGTGTAATAAATAACACAAAGAAGTAAACACTATAAAATTCTAGTGGGCAAGTAGGACACATTTTTTAGAATTTTATTAAAGAAAACCCTGTTTTCTGTGAACTCTAAGAATGCAAGTATGGTGGATATCTATTGTCCTTTAAAAATGCTGCTTAGAAAAGTAGTAAAATAAAAGATCCTTTTGGATTTTTATAGCTCCTAATGGAAAAAAGTGACTATATGAGTATTTTAAGTGTGCTGTGTTGTGTGGGGATTTAACATGGAGAAATGTATCTTAGAAATGTTCTCCATTCCACCTGCTGATCTTTCCTTGTACATTCTAGTGGAAATCCTGCAATAAGTATTGTTATTGTTGTATGTGTAAAATTTGAGATTTTAAAAAGTCATTCTTACATAAAGAGGATGTTTATTCTGGCAAAATGAGAATCTTTGAAACAGTAAAATTATACAGTTCATTTCCGCCAGATGTTGAATATCCTCTTTTTTGAGAGCTGGGCTATGTACTGTACAGGAATATAGACAGATGCTGAGTGGCACTTTATTGTTGGATTGCTAGCATATTTATGTTGCACAAAGGGCGTTGCAGAATAATGTTTGCAATGTTCTATGCCAAATGCATTCTGAAATATTCACAGTATCATAGAACAGATGGAAATTAAAGTAGTGTTCAAGCTCAAATCTGTTTCCTTTGATATTCTGCTGCAAGGATGGTTTTAAGCAAACTTTCAATACAAACTTTCTAAGTATTTAAGATGTGTAAATATGAATACAAAAATGCAGTGGAAAGTGATTAAACACATGGAAAATATTCTGGGTTTGAATTTACTTGAACTGAACTAAAAGACAAAATGCTTGAAATGTTGTTAAATCTATTGTACCAAATAGAAGAAATCATCTTGTATATCTGTGTCCATTGTATTTAGTTTGAGTGAATTTTTTTCTTCTTGAATCTGCTGTCCAACCAGAAAATGGGACACTTGACATGCTTCTGATGTTTGATGGCTTGCATAACCCCGATTTTGGATGCTGTAGGGCTGCGTGCAATTTATATAAGGACTAGTTGCTACAAAACTCTGAAGGGATAATTTTCCAGAGTTTCAGTTTAGTTTTTTAATTTTTGTGAAATTTTTTTTGGTTCTTATTGTTCATTCATTTTATGGTTTAATTTGAATCTGTGAAAAGCTTTGTTAAAAAAGCAAATAGGAAAAGAAGAATCCCCAAAGAAATAGATTGGTATATTAATATTCAAATATGAAAGCATAACAATGGAAAAAAGATTTGTTTTCCAACTGTAACAGTATTCAATTTGAAAAAATAGTTGAATAAATTAGTGCTGAATGAGAATTATTTCACCCTTGTCAAAGATCATTTGCAATATTTGCCCTCCCCTCCTGTTCTGAGCATCTCCACTTGCATACTAGTTGCAGGTGGGCAGTGTAAGTTAAACCAGGAAAGCAAAAGAGAGAGAGAAAGGCTGCGATGAGAACAAGAACTATGTAATGTGACCAGCTGCTAGGGGCAGGTTGGTCCAGGAAATGTAAGCAGCAGACAGGCTTGCATTTGAAATGAGCGGACGCTAAACTGTATTTCACTGCCATGGTGTTTACAGGTTTGTGCCTTTCCTTCTAGCAGGAATGAGCATACCACCTTCTGTTGCTTTTGACAAAATTGGTGCTTGTGTGAATCTGCCTCCAAGGTATCTGTGAAGTATTTGAATCAGTGGTAAAATTGGATAGGGTCGTTTACAACTCTTAGTTATTATTGATAGTTATTTCTTGTTAATCATCATTCAGTAATAATGTGACCTCTCTAGCACAAAATTATTTAGTGAGCCTTGGGGAAACTGCTTCCAGAGATTATCTTTAAAATAAATATCAGCAAAGGAGCAGGCAGCACCTCAGAGCATTTCTAGTATTTTATCTTAAGCATTTGGGATTGGGCTTTAGAAATCAAATTTGTTAATCTAACCGTGAAAATTCATGTTTCCTTCTCTGTCTTTAATCTACCTTCATTTCAGAGAATAATGGAAGCTAGATTGCTGCTTTGGAAATGTCAGGAAAAGGCAACACTAATAATGGTATTTTAAAATTTGAAGGCTAGAAGGCAGGAACAAACCTTTATATCAACATATATTGTTCTGAAACAAAAAGAAAACCTAACAAGGAGGCCAGTTGGTTAGAAAAAGTGAGGAGTGATTACACCAACAGCCTTATCTCTGTGAACGAAGACTTCATGAAACTTTCCTCTATCTTGTGATGAAATCATCACCCAGAAATTAGAAACAGAGAAGCATTATTTTTTAATTTAATCTTCACATAAGGACACTTTGACCATTTTTAGTGTTACAACTTATCGGCAGCAAGGATGACACTAGTTTCCCTAATTTACATTGAACACTTCATTGTGAACGACACAGAAATGTTCATTATGGTAGTATTTACGTAAGACAGGCCACTCTATACAGCAAACAACTCTTTATGATGAATTAGTAAAGAAGGTAATAAAAAAGAGAATTCATAATAATGTTAGCTTCTTTGCCCTACTGAGGAATATGAGATGGTAGTTCATAGTACTGGCTCTTTCTTGGCCAAGAGTATTTCAAAATTTATCCAAAAGGAAATCTATGGGGGATCATTAAGAGAGGTGAGCAAAACTAGGGGAAACATTAAGGCACTTTAAAGCTTCTATGGGAATTTTACTTGGTGAAATTACTTACATACATCTACCCGCAAATTCTTTAGGGAATTTTATCAACATTTCTTCCTCTTTTCCCCTCCGACTGAAATCAAGATCAATTCACAAAGCCTTCCACTAGCTGACACAAGAAACAAATGTGTTGACATGATTAGCAGTGTTTAGAACAGCAGTTCTCAGAAGCAAGAGGGTCTACAGGCAGTAGCATTAGTCTGTCGAGCCATCAAGTCAGGCCCTTTTTCTACCTTTCTGAGACAGAGAGACTCTTAAATTGAATAATTGTCATTTTCCAGCTTTCAGTGAGGCCAGAAATCACTAAAGATCTCATTTAAACTTTCCGTTCTAGTTCTCAAGCAAATTTACAGCGGAGGTCAGTCCTTTTGCAAGATTTCTGTAGGGAATTCTTCATCGTAACAGATGGGGGTTTTTTCCATTGTAGTTTAAACTATCTTCCATCAATTTTTCTTGTCATTTCAACCATCTTATTATGACCTTCATAGGATAAAAGAACAGTACCAACCATGCCTTTTCTCTGAGTATTGTACTTCTCAGTGTATTATGTAGTTAATATTGATTATAAATCACAGTGATCTCAATGAATGCCTTCCTACTCCTGTACCTCTCCGTGACGGCCATGCTCATGCTTTTATCCAGCTTGGAAACAGTACTATTTTTATATTTCTTCTACAGAAAGACTGTGAGTTCAGCTTAGTTTTACTTTTACAGATGTAAAAAAACCAGAAGTAGCTCAGATGATCTGTCAAAGCACAATATTATGAAAAGTTATTTTCTTCTCACTAAAAAGAGATCAACCTAATTATCCTAACAATTGAGTTTAGCATAGTAATAGGACTTGACACAGGCTGTGGCAGTTGATTAAGTGCATTTTCAATCATTTAGTTAAAGACTGAGTTACCTTAAATAATCAAAAGATAATAATTTTAAAAAGTAAATTAAATATTAACTTAATGTAAAATAGATTTTAAGCATTAATGAATAAAGTATGAAGTTATTATGTGAAGAAAATAAATACTAAAAAAATATTGTTACAAAAAGAAAAGATAGTGACACACGAGGGAGAGCAAAAGAAATATTAAAAGAAGTTTATGTGTTTTTAATAACTTTTTGGTATAAGTTTAGAGCTTACAGAAGGGAACATCTGGCAGGTCTGGAGGATGACAGTCAGTTTGAAAAGAATGTGGCTGTGGTGAAGGCAGGCATATCGTCAACCCTTTCCTCCTGCCAAGAACCTGAATAAAAGTATCTCTTGGCATGAAAGAATGGAGGATATTTGACATCCGATTTTTTGCAGTCTTGGTGGAGACTGCCAGTCAAGGTGTGCAGTTCCACCCAGAATCAAACACTGATTATGCAGCACTAAACACTGCTTAGATGGTAATCTAAACTTTGCCTCATCGTTGAGCTGAGACGGAGCTGAATCATAGTGTCTGAACAAATAGGTTTGATTTAATAAGACCATTTTCTGGAGTTATACCTGTTCTAGTTTTCATTAATTTTTAATGGTTCTGTTGGTATAGGAACCTCATTCCTTTGCACTGAAATGAAATCAAGATCCCTGCCCTGCCCCTTCTATCGTTTTTCCATTGACAATGTATAACACAAAATAATTTTTTGCCGTTCACATTCCAGTTTCAGACTTTAATTAAGGAAACAGTATACAGATGTATATAAAGACAAAATTATAATATCTGAGGCACAAACACAGTAGTTTGTTGGCATTTTTTTTAAATGAAAGAAATTCTGATTAAGTGCTGGAGTGTTAACAGTTGTAATTTTCTTTAAAAAAAAAAAGAGAAAGAGAAGTTGTGAAAGTGGCTCAACCTCTATTTCTGCAATGCAAGGAGACCTGAATTGCACCTTTAGGCTGCTAAAACTCTCCCTCCGTCTCTTGTCCTGCCTGTTGGGAAGGATTGTTTCTTCTCCAGTGCCACAAAGTGTTTTCATCATCCTAGCACAACTTCCGTTTACTCAGACGTGATGTTGGTTGGCCTGAACATGGGAGACTGTGTTTCATTATGAGACCAAGAGCATGAGGTAAAAGTAATACAAAGCATGTGTCTGACACTCAGACAGGAATATGACTACAAAAAGAGGAAAATCATCAGCAGCCTGAGGAGTGAGGCTGTACATACTAGTTTTCATCTGAATGCCTCAAAGCACTTTGCCAAGACTAATTAATCAATTCTCACAGCAGCCCTAAGAGTTCATAAGTATTGCAGATATGTTTTACAGAGGAAGATCTGAGCTCCCAGGGCCATACTACACTCTCAGGATGCCCTGAGGACTGGTGGCTCCCAGGGTGTGGGGTGATGGGGCTTCCCAGTGTCTATCAGAGCAGGGTCTGGCAGCCAGGACCCATCCCACACCCCAGCCAGGAGTGGGACAGTGTGAGGGCACAGGAGCAGTCCCAGCCCTGGGCACGGGGCACCCTACCAGGGGATGAGACAGCTCTTGGGGCTGGTGTTCTTCCTGTCCTTGATGAGGACTTTGCAGGTTTCTTCATGTGGCTTCAGTCCATATAAGGAGTATGTAGCAGAGGTGGGAAATTGCCCATGGTTTTGGATAACAATAACCCAAGGACATTTTGTGTTTTGGAGAACACCACTGATAAGCACTTCATTCGTTCTTTCAAAACAAATGTACTGGGTTTGCGTGGCAAGGTTTTGGTAGTGGGGGGGCTACACTGGAGGTTGTTGTGTCTGATAAACAGAATATATTTTCACAGGAAAATTTATGCAGTTTTGAGTAACTATGTTACCTACAGGGGCCTTTGTTTCCAGTCATGTTTGTAGGTATAACAGGCACTTTCCATGACTGAAATTGTTAGTTTATTGAGGTATTTATGGTGTGGTATTTATGGCATTTTCAAGTATAGCACACTCACAGCTTCAGAAGACCCTCAGTATCACACTCACAAAATACACCACAAGGCAGGGCAGGCACATGGCTGAAAGCACAACTACCTGGGGCATTTCCAGATGCCTTATGGTTGTCCCAAGGGCTGAGCTGGCTATTGCTGTTCTTAGGGCATCTCAGGAAGTAGAAAGTTTACACCATCTCAGAGCTGAATGTAAGACCCCATCTATCAAGAACTTGCATTGACTCCATTAGACACTGAGAAAAGATCCAGTGAAAACACAATGAAGAGTAATGCAGATGGTGAGTTTGGGTCAGGTAGGAAGGTACTGTCAGAGAGGGATGCATCAGTATATACCTTGCAGGGTTGAAAGAAGGCTGAGAAAGCTCTTTGCAGGGTATTGTGGCTTTGTTGCCAACCACAGCTATGTTAAGAGAAGTGAGAGAGACCAGCAAGGGGCCCAGGCTGACACTGAGATAAAGGCGAAGGGACATGCTTGGAAAGATTCTTCTGCATAGAGTCTACATCGCACAGCACTATCTTTTTCCATTTAAAGCAACATTTATTTCTTTGTGGGCTTTGTCTTTGCTAGTCTCAATGTGCCCAGAAATCTTCCTTATTAATAAGATTTCCTGGTTCAAAAATACTGTGTTTATTAACGTTCTTTCTTTTTGTCTGAGTGCGTAGGTAACACTTCTCAGAAAGCCACACGCTGTGGAAAACCCCTGATGATCATGCCTTCATCTGTAAATGATATAGAGTAAAAGCACAAGCATGCTTCTCACCCTAACAATATATACCTTCTATTTGTCTCTCCAAAATTTGTCCAGGACATCAGAAGTTTAGAAAGGTTATCCACCAAAAATATCTGTTATAGACAAAGGAGAAATATATCTTCCTCTCAGAGTGTCTGAGTACTTTCTGAGTATTTGCCTTATTTGCACTTTTTAATTACACTTTTAAAAATTTTTAAGTTACAGTTTTTAATTCTCCCATAGTCCAAGCTCCTCCTATTATGTAGGATTTTGTGCCTAATTGAAAATGTTTTCTTGTTAAGAATACTTTGGGAAATTACTAGATTTCATTCTTAAATTTATATGAAAGACAAAATTTGTAAGAACAATTTCTCAAAACTGACAATGTTAGAAATGTCACATTAGTGTACATTACATGGCAATAAAGTGTAGCTGAATATTGGCTTTACTTTCTATTGATATTTCTACGGTGTCAGCGTTAGAATGTATATTAGATAAAGTAACCAACAAAAGAAATGAAAAAATGTAGACTATTGGTTTATATTCTTTCTCCCTTTCATTATCATCTATTAAGAATTCTGGGTGTAAGAAAGAATTGCATGGCAATTTTCTTTGCACTCCACGCAATTTGTTATGAAAATACACTCTCTTAATATATAATATTTAACCTCTGGTAATTAATCTGTAAGTATGATAAACTATGTACTCATTAACATGACTGGAACCGACCTCTCTTATTCATTGATCAGTGGTGGCAGATGAAACAATATTTGCTTTCTCTACAATGAACAATGAGAATATTTTGTCTTTATTCAGCAATGGCTGCATTTTTTAAATTAATGTGTGTGTCATGCCACAGAAAGTGTCCTTCATTTTCTCCTAGTTAAAACAGAGCGAATGGGCCCCTATGTCCACCAAATTTAGATGTTGACAAATTGTTAATTTGTAAATTGGCAGTCTTAGGAGGAAGGGAGCTGAAACATTCAGTTAGAAGGTGGATGAGCTCCTCAGCTATTACAAAAAGAATAACTTTCTATTAGTTCATATTCTCTGGAAGTCTGGCACAATCATTTGAGTAGAAAAGGAGCAATATTTTAAATTTATTTTGGTATTTGTAATACGTTCAATTTTGAAAGGTCAGATCTTCATACAGGTCAACATTTATGATGGTTCAGTAAGTCAGCAATGCTGTAGATGAAGAAGAATGGTTTGGCAGGCCTGATGGGATCAAAGTGGAGTCAGAAGGGCAGAACAGCATCCTCCAAAATTCACAGGTGAAACATCTGGCTCTGTCACCTTAGTGAGTAAAAATTGAATCTTTATATTGGGCATAACTGGCAGGGTTTGGGTAGATAGCAGGGGTGATGTCAGTGCCAGTCACAGCTGACTCCAGATGACTCAGCAATGGATAGAAGCAGCCTATCAGATGCCAAAATTTTAACCCGTCTGAGGATCACATGGCGCCTCTGTTCAGATGTATTTGAGTGAAAGTAGTAGCTATTGGGCACAGGAGACCCAGGAGGAGACACCTGAAGAGACACAAAAGGAAGACCAAGAGGAGGTGGTTGAGGATGCACACAAAAAGGACACTTGAGTGGAGACACAGGAGGACATACAAAAAGGGGTCACTTGAAGACAATGTGAAAAGATGCATTTGGAGAAAAAAAATGAAGGAGTCATGAGGAAGGGGACATTGTAGGAAACACAAGTGGAGATGCACTCTTGTGATGAGGTGTTCTGTGCCAGAGGAGGGCCCTCTGAGAGGACTGGAGGACTCATGTTGGGGCAGGGACACCCTTGAGGGGACTTCAGCCTATGGAGGAGCCCAAGCTAAGACTCCTTTGCCCACAACAATCTTCACCAGATGAGGGATATAAGGAAATTTTCTGTCCTGTAGTAAAAGATGAACTGACCTAATCTATCCACAACTGTAAGGATTAGGGAGTATCTTAAAAGTTCTTTAAAAACCTGTTTTTGTCCAGGAAGAGATTAAGGTGTGCTGTGTGATATGTTCCAGTTTTCCAAGACTAGAAATAAGCAGTCTTCACTATTGAAACATAAAGCATCACTTTTCTTTATCCATGTGGATACCTGACAGTGATCAAGTGGTAAATATTACATATTCTGTGATAAAGTACTCTCTCTGAGTGGAAAACTATAGTGTTTGGGAATTTTTTGAAAAAACAAAAATATTTGGCTGATGGATTGTTTTAAAAATATTAGTTAATTGGTTGAGAACATTGAAAGAAATCCCTGGGAGTAGAATTCAGGCAAAGCCTTACTGCTCATAGTTCTGGTGAAGTTTTGTTGTATGCTGAAATTTGCTGTCTTTGTTTTGAAATAGCGAACGCTTCATTGCTCTTCTTAAGTGTAGATTGTGCCAATAACAAACAAGTGAGTCCTTTTGGGATGGAAAGCTTTTCTAGCCAAAATATAAAATACCATAGCTGTGCTACTTTAAAGAGAGGAGGCTGAAAAAAATCTCAAGTGTTAAAGATGTGGGAGAAGTTAGGGATTTCATAGAATCATAGAATCATAGAATAGTTTGCGTTGGAAGAGACCCTTAAAGGTCATCTAGTGCAACCCCCCTACAGTGAGCAGGGGCATCTTCAACTAGACCAGGTTGCTCAGAGTCCCATCCAACTTGACCTTGACTGCTTCCAGGGATGGGGCATCTACCACCTCTCTGCAGAACCTGTTCCAGTGTTTCACCATCCTTATTGTAGGAAAATTTCCTCCTTATATCTACTATAAATCTACCCCCTTTTAGTTTAAAACCATTACCCCTTGTCCTACTGCAACAGCCCCTGTTAAAATCACAGAAACACAGAATCACAGAATCACAGAATGTTAGGGCATGGAAGGGACCTCTGTGCGTCACCTAGTCCAACCCCTCTGCTGAAACAAGGTCACCTACAGCAGGCTGCACAGGACCTTGTCCAGGCAGGTCTTGGATATCTCCAGAGAAGGAGACTCCACAACCTCCCTGGGCAGCCTGTTCCAGTGCTCCGTCACCCTCAGAGGGAAGAAGTTCTTTCTCATGTTCGGACGGAGCTTCCTATGCTTCAGTTGGTGCCCATTGTCCCTTGTCCTGTCACTGGGCACCACTGAAAAGAGTCTGGCCCCATCCTCTTGACACCCACCCTTCACATATTTGTAAGCATTTAGAAGGTCCCCTCTCAGCCTTCTCTTCTTCAGGCTGAACAAGCCCAGCTCCCTCAGCCTTTCCTCGTAGGAGAGATGCTCCAGTCCCCTAGTCATCGTCACAGCCCTCCGCTGGACTCTCTCCAGTAGATCCTCATCTTTCTTTAACTAGGGAGCCCAGAACTGGACACAGGACTCCAGATGGGGCCTCACTAGGGCAGAGTAGAAGAGGAGGAGAACCTCCCTCGACCTGCTGGTCACACTCCTCTTAATGCACCCCAGGATCCCATTGGCCTTCTTGGCAGCCAGGGCACACTGCTGGCTCATGGTCAACTTGTTGTCCACCAGGGCACCCAGGTCCCTCTCCACAGAGCTGCTCTCCAGCAGGTCCGCCCCAAGCCTGTACTGATGCATGGGGTTGTTCCTCCCCAGGTGCAGGACCCTGCATTTGCCTTTGTTGAACCTCATCAGGTTCCTCTC
>Ga0065711_1043842_pt1 | contig 14472 bp, 7 predicted proteins | sample Hoacrofraction12_FD_59098 | JGI IMG/M metagenome (GOLD analysis project Ga0065711, IMG submission 59098) | Hoatzin crop microbial communities from Cojedes, Venezuela - Epithelial fraction 12 v2 (version 2) | ecosystem: Host-associated > Birds > Digestive system > Esophagus > Crop | place...
ACCCACGGTGGAGCAGTTCATGGAAGACTGTCTTCTGTGGGAGGGACCCCACGCTGGAGCAGGGGCAGAGTGTGAGGAGTCCTCCCCCTGAGGAGGAAGGAGCAGCAGAGACAACGTGTGATGAACTGACCTCAGCCCCCATTCCCTGTCCCCCTGTGCCGCTCGGGGGGAGAAGGGAGAGAAATGGGAGTGAAGCTGAGCCCGGGAAGAAGGGAGGGGTCAGGGGAAGGTGTCCGAAGATTTGGTTTATTTCTCATTATCCTACTCTGACTTGATTGGTAACAAATTAAATTAACTTTCCCCAAGTCAAGTCTGTTTTGCCCATGACTGTTAATTGGTGAGTGATCGCTCCCTGTCCTCATCTCAACCCAGGAGCCTTTTGTTACATTTTCTCTCCCCTGTGCAGCTGAGGAGGGCAGTGACAGAGCAGCTTTGGTGGGCACCTGGACTCCAGCCAGGGTCAACCACGCCAACGTAGAGAAACCTGCTCTGGCCACTGCGAAGGTCTGGAGAAGGGGCAGCCTCTGCAGGGAGAGCCAGCGCCCTGCAACTGTTCCTCACACAACTCCAGAGATCAAAGGCTCCTCTTTGAATGTCCCTAGCTTGCTTGTTACTGCTATTTGAGTCAAAGAAGAAACTGAATTTCAATGAAGAGCCCAACATCATGGTGTCAGCTAGCTGATTTTTATTACACACATATATAAATGCATGTCCTTCACAAACACATCAAAGAAAAACACAAGTAAAAATAGCCATATAGCACAAGCAGCCTCTCTGATTCCATAGAAATTCCCGAACAGAGTCATGTATTTTTATACAAATTACTGCTTAAATTCAAAGATATTTTTTGAGCATTGGAATTTTTGAAGACTAGAGAAAAGTCTGTCAGCCCTTGAAAAATAAATTATTAATGGCTTTTCTTGTACATCATTCAAATACTTAAATTACACATATTTGTATACAAATAGATATAGCTAGCTATAGATTTACAAGCTATTTATTCCTAGCTGAAAGCACACAGGTAGTGCCAATGTTTGTTTTAACTAAGAGGTTGCTCTTTTCAGTTCAGCAACTATTCTCCTCTTAAAAGGTTTAAGCACCATCATGTTAAATAGCTGAAGAACAAGTTTATCAGCAATTACAGCACAAATTCAACATTTCCTTCTGTGCCTGTAGAACTGAAAGATGGCTTCAAATGTAGCTGTTTTGCCGTGCAATATACAGATCACTGCACAGCAAACATACATGCTGATTTTTTTTACTGTCCAACGTTCAGAATTGTGATTAAAATATGTTTGACTTACAAATTTATAACAGCAGTCCAAGGAGGACATTTTTACATTGACACAATCAAGCATTATGTTTAATTTTCTAATTCATAAGCACTTGATGAGTTAGATGAATACATGTTTTTTTAAGCAATGGTTATAAAAAGCATATTGTTGTTGCTTTCATTTTTGGAACATCATATCCAAAATATTTTCCAACCAGACACTGTAAATGAAAGACTATTAAAAAATATGCTTCCCTCACACAAAATTCATTTGTTAGTTTCCTCCCTGCTCTAAAGCTAGATTTTCTACTAAAAAAATTCCCAGTAAACCAAGGAAAATTACCCTTACCGTAAACATACCTATCAAGTGAGTCCCCTACCACTAAATATACATATAAACTACCTAGACAGTTGGAAAACATGTCATGTTTTACTTTATTTCTGTTTATCAGCTCAGTCAAACAATAGGCCCAAACTGATTAAATTAAAATAAAATATATTAAAAGTATCTTTGGTCCAGCCTTCCCTTTCATTTTCCTGACATGCACTCATCCTAAGATCACCCATTGCTGGCAACACTGTAATAGTTTTAATCCTGCCAAATGCTATGCCAACTCATGTGCCAGATATAGATCTAACGAGAATAAAAGTCTTCAGTATTCTGATCTTTTCTTGTACATTTGAAGGAAAACCTGTTTCCTCAGGATTTTGTGTCAAACTCTTTCTTCTAAATTTCCTAACTCCGGTTTTTGCTGTGTGTCTCTCAAACTATATAAATTACTCCCAAGAAGAAAAAAAAATAGCAACTTTAATACATGACACAATTTCATGCTCTCTTTGTTCCATGGTGCACAGTTAAGACAGTACTTAAAAATCTTACTTAAGTAAAGCACTTATTTAAGACAGTACTTAGAATCACCAACTCAAGAATAAACAAACACACACATCAAACTTACAGCCTGTGCACTACTAGAGAGTGTATTTCAGTATTCAGCATAGCATTAGCAACCAAGCCCAGCCCCTCCTAAGCAATGACGTACATGTTATCTCTTCAGCCTTTCAGGTGCAGTTTACCAAGCTTGCCAATTTTGAAGGTCAATTTATTCACCAGAATTTCTTTATTTATTGTATTTTACTCCAGAAAAGAAAGAAAGGCTTCTGTATTTTTGAGTGATGAAGGATTCAGTCTCATTATTAAAACTACCTTACATACTATGAGCCAAGTTATTTAAAAGAGCTTCTCCAACCCAACATTTTGTGCATTTATAAATCTGCTCAGACTACAAAAATCCAGGGACTGTAGAGATCCGGGTCCTCAGTCAAACAGGGCTGCAGGTCTGCTGGAAGAAGGCTGCCTGATAGCATTTGTAACATCCAATTTGCTGACACACTGATCCTGACATACAAGAAAAGTCAATGCATATTTACATTCAAATTTATCCAAAGTCAGACCCTACAGTTTCTGCCTAGAGAAATGCTTGCAGGAAACAGAGATGGATAAAAAAGGCGCTGCTCAAAGCATTAAGGCAGATTCTGCTCCAACAGACATCACAAGAGACTCTGCTCTGGGGTTTACAGTTTAACCAGAAAAAGACAAAGCAGGACCAACTTCATTATAGCTGTGTTGGTCAAAGGACATAAGCAAGGCAAGGCTGCAAGGCGAAGCACAATCGTTTACTAGACCAGATGCGTGGAGCTCTGCTAGCTGTGTTTCAGACACAAAGAAATCTTCACACGGAGTAGACGTGGAGTATAACTGCTCAGTACTGAACCATTACAATAACCCAGTTAGGCAATTAGAGAGAAAAGGGGCCTGATAGCTGTGAGGGGAGGTATGGAAAAAGCAAAGTAAGAAGTAATAAGGTCACTGCCACCTAGTAGGGATGGAGAGAGTGAGATGGGTGGCTGTCACCCTTAGAATAATGCAGAGTCAGCTGGGGCAGGAAACATGAAAATGTGTCAGAAAACCATTGATGTTCTGCGATCAGAGAGAGAGACTGGGACGAAAGAAATGGGATCACTTCATGAGTGAAGCCGAGAAGGAAATATTTGTTAAATCAAAACATAATGTCTTCTGCAAGCAAACTATAAAGGGTTCAATGATATATGTAAAATTGCAAAAATAAAATTTTATGTTTCATTCATACAGATAGACACAGCAGACAATGTAAACTACACAGCTCCAAAAGCTATCTAAAGTTACTGTCAAATCTTTCAGGCTGCTCCAGAAGGAAGACTAACAGCATCAGCTTCATCATTTCTGACAAGAAGCAGCAAGAGAAGCAATGCCCAGTAAGAATTTCAAAAGCATGATTCTTTTAAACATGCTTGGGTTATATTTTTGAAAAGAAGAAAATAAGAATCTTTTTCATATATTCCAAATTACTTCTCCAACATTAAGCTGCCTATATAGAATTCAGAATCAATGACTAACATAAAAGCTAGTTTCAGTTCTGGAAAAGAGAGAAGAAATGAGCCAGGCTTGTGAATGCATTTTTATATGATATCTTAAAATATTGAAGAATCTGGAAAGGACACATTTTGGTTTAGAAATACACTTTCTCAGATAGTCAGATAGTCATACTTAACAAGACTTTTTCCAGCAAAGACTGAAGAAAATTACAGTAAGAAGCAGACACTCCATAAAACCACTGAAATTTCCATTGTGTTGGGTACACGTCCACGTCATTTATAAATTTAATACTAAGAAGAGATGAAAACGACGAACTATAGGAAATGTATTTATTTAAAAAAAAAAACGGGAAAATACTATTAGACACCTTCCCTTTTATATTGACAAAAGATTGACGGTTTAAAACTTTAATTTGATCAGAAATCCAAACAGTCACATTCTAATTACTTAAGTCACTGTGAAAAAAACAAAAAAACAGTATTGCAAATAAAACATGTTTAGAAAAAAATATCATTGCAATTTAGTTTAAAGCACTCTTTAAAGGCCAACTTTGCACCAGCCATAAACCCTAATGTCACCCAGGAAGGATTAAAACAGAGACACTACAGCAGCTATCATGCAAGTCATACACCTGTGACAGATCAACACACAATGTCCACCTCTCATTAAAACTATAGAGACACGGGAGACCTACCAAGACTCCCAAATTGTGCTGAAGCGTGGGCAGCTAGCTCCTTGTGTTTCTGGCGTTGCAACCTTGTGTCTCACATTGGCAGCCCCAAACTTGTTCCACATGGCAAGATGCAAAATGCAACTGGTTGGCCTAATCTGTGACCTCCTGGGCCGGTGAAGGGAGACAGAGAGTGATGCCATGAGCAAGATCTGGAGGCTGCGCAGCTCCCAGGGTGCTCACTTCTATTACCACAGCCTGATGCCCAAAGCATGGCTACAGAAGCAGCGCACAGCCCGCACCTTGGCCCTTCCCACACCACTCCCACGGATGCTGTCCCACATGTAGTCCCTCCTTCCCGCGTCTGGTCTGCTGGTGCACAGCCACACCATGCTGCCTGACGGGCACGTCTTCCCACAGAAGACAAGACCAGTTACAAGTACATGCAAGAGGGACTGAAGTCCAAGGAGCAACACGAACCAGACCCACAGAGGGATCACTGCCCCCTTGAACCAGCCACCGACCAGATGGGGACAGTCCTCTGCCATCGTGGGGGAGAAGACAGAGCTGAGGAGGGAGGACTCCGGGTGCTGAGCACAAGGCGAATGGGGCCGGGTCAGGCCTCACTGAGAAGTACCGGGGAGGGCAAGGACTGCAGACTGACACGGAGACCATGGAAGGTGCTGGAGAAGTGGAAAAAGTCATCAAAGTACATTTGCTGTTCATATCCTCCCACTTGCTGGAGGAAAAGGAGAGGTAGGAACAAACGCCACTTCTATGAGGGCCTCCCTCCTACAGTACCAGTGGGGTCCACACCCCCCCTCTCTCTCCCTTACGGAGTCTCTTTGCCTTTCCACAGTCCCAAGGGCCACGTTGGCCACTCGCTTCTTCTTTGTTGCCTTAGCAGACTGCTGTAAATTGCTGTCCCTACCAAGAGACGGCTCTGACAGCGCTGAAAGCCAGCGCTGCACAAACAGAAACTTCTACCCCATGGTCCCAAACCAGTGCAGCATCACCATTTGTTCGAAGACCGATGAATGAAGAGGGAGGTTTTACCTGTCTTTCAAGCAACACCGGGATTGACCCAGTCAAGAACCTTCTGTACCAGTGACACAAGCTTACGTGTACTGCAAACAGCCTGCAAGGCGGGGAAAAGTAAAGAAATTATGAAGAATAATGAGATTGGCCTGGAAAGTATGAAGTTGTTAGAGGGAGTTAACTCCCTCCTAAGGCTGTCGCAAGTATAGCTGTCAACAGGAAGGGATAAAGTTGTCAAAAAAAAAAAAAAATCACTGAGCGTTATCCTGATTGGGATAAAGGCAGTATCAAAACAACAAGCAAGGATAAATAAGGTGGTACATTTCCCATGAGAGTGCTCTCTTTCAATGAGATATCACACTCTGAAAGCAAGCATCATGACTGGCAGATGCCAGTGTGGAGATAAACGGCAGTGGTACTATCAGCAAAGTGTGAGGAACTGAAGTGTCAGGATGAGAAAGGAGAGGACAGAGCACTCCTCAGCATTGTCAAGAAGCTTGCCTGACATCATTCTAATTGCTATCAAAAATCCTGAAAGCTACAACCGGGACAGACAGGCCAACGATGCTTAAAATAAAATCACAGGTAGGACCAGGAGCACAATCAATTTTAGGTTTTGACAGCCAAATCCAAATCAAAGAGTGCAATGTTTTAAAATTCACTTCGTCTAAAAACACTGCATTTTTAATCTTGCCAAACTAAAGATCCATTTCACTCAGTGTGAATCAGAAGATTCCTTCCAGTCCAAAATTTAAGTATTTGCTTTTCGGTATTTGCAGAGGAAACACAGAGGGCGAGTGGCTCTGTCAGGGTGAGGGTTCCTACTTCACAAGATACAGCAATTGTATGATACTTGTTCACTGATGTGGCTTTGATTCCCTTTCTCTACCTGAGACAATTCAAACCTGTCCAAGTCTGGGCTCTAACCATCACTACCTTGTATCACGGATTACAGTATTCTCCAAGCAAATACAAATCCTCCTGCTTTTACAAGCAAGCCTACTGTTTCCCGCATAGATCTGGAGAACGGACAATGTCTGTTCACACAGCAGGTGCCCTACCAGCATGCCTTGTGCAGCTATGAAGATAAAAGGTTCCTCCTTGAACTTCTCTAGCCTGCTTGTTAGCACTACTGAGTTAAAGAAGAAACAGAGTTAGTTTCAATTAACAGCTCTGTATTAACAGCAACTTAGAGCAAGTAATTAACTAAACTTTATTACAAGCACATGTTCTTTACTGCACTTAAGCATCCACTACAGCAAGAACAAAAATTGGAGAGATTCACCCTTGAGATGGCACACGTAACTCGCAAGTTAGCTCATCTTTCATGCTGTCTGAAGGAGTAAGTTCTACATGCACTGCGAAGATTCATGGCATGAGTCTTCATCACAGAACACTCCATTCAGCCTGGTTGTAGACGCAGGAGTGTCCCAACTTGGTGAAAGCTGTTAGTTCAAATCCATTCAGGTACACGTAGGAAAGCAAACAGGAATGTCTAATAACCAAGTGATGAAGTGTAGCTCCCCCTTTTCCAACAGTTTGTTCCAAACTCAGAAATACCATCAGAGCAACTGAAATTCCACTTTTGACAAAGTTTAGTATTTGTCAAAAATATTTTCTCCAGGTCTAGATTAAAACAAAAACAAGAAAATAACAACACCCAAAACCTACCTATACTACAAAACTGACAAGTACAAAGGAGGCTTTGGTCTCACTTTTTCTTTTTGTTAAACCAGTCCTGGCACCTCTGCAACCTGCATCTTAGGCAGTTACATCTGCAGTTGAACTAAGCCAAGACGGCTTATCAGGAATTCCATTAAAATAAATACAAACCAGGCATATAAATAGGTCCACTGATTTTCTTGGAATATCTCACATACTTATTTAAAGATGGTCGTATAGAAGAATTTAGCTAAAATAACAGCCTGTAGCAGCAACAAAATCCACTGACCAAACTAGACTGGAAAAGTGATTTGCACAAAAAAACCCAATAATGCACTGAAATCTTGTTGCTCTTCAATTACAGAACAATAAATAACAGAAGATGAGAGCTAAAAATGTGAAGATCTGAAGGATTGCACAAAGTTTAGATACTTGCAAATTCAATAACAAGAGTTAAAAGAAGTTGGTCAGCCTGTATTTGTTTGGTGGGTCATGAGAATGCTTTTGACTCATACGCACACACATTTGGTGATGTCTTATCTGCAATTCTTGAGTCACTTACCTGGATTCTTTCAAAAACAGCTCAATTATCAAAAGTCAGCAATACGAATCATAAAACAGGCGGCCTTGAAATGAGAAGAACTAGACTGGACCATGACTATTTTAAACATACCTGTGGCATACTCACTTTATCCACACTAACATGGATATGAACTGAAATGCATCAATTTAAAATTATGATGTGTAGCTTAATGGTAGAAATTTCCAAGGCTCATAAAAATTAGTTTTCTGTAGTAGGAATACAGGAATACTACTATAATACAAAGAGGTCTTTATTTAATTGGAGGGCGGGGGGGGGGCTTACTGAGCAGTACACTGCTCATTCTGGAGATTTCACATAACACTAAACATCAACATGTACCTAAATCCCAAGTCCTTTTCCTTACAAATTAAATAAAAAAAATTAAAAACATTCCCTATGTTTCTAAATGTTCAAGATATTCTAATAAAAAGGTTATTCAAGCACAGCCTAAGCCGAATCTCAGAAACATGTACCTAACAGTGTCAGTGAGGTGACGTGCTTTTTAGTGACGTGCTTTTTAAAGAAAAACACATCTATGGCATAATACGGCTTTTGCCAAGGCAGTGTACCTTTCTTTGGGGGAGTTGTCTTTAATGATACTGGCAGATTTTTTTCATTCTTGGGATTTACTGGTGGAGTCACCCTACCATAATAAATCTGCCCAGCACAGACCACACTTCAATCTTTCCATTTCTAATTACAGAATTCTGTTGGGAAGACACTTCACATGTCACAGCCTAGGGTTTGAGAAGCAACTGTGTATTTTATTAATAGCTGCTGTATGTCAAAGGTGAAGGGTACAATCCATTTTTTGATCTTAAAGACACAGACAGTGAAGCATTTCTATATGAGAAGAGCTATAAAAGAAACTGTTGCTTCAGCGTTAGCATGCAGTGAGGTTAATTCCGCCATTAGCTCAACAACAGTACATTTGTACAGAGAAAACATCTAACATCCTGAGAGGATCTTAATCCCTATTAAATAATGACAGGTTGCTTTCTTACAAGGTTTACTCCTTCAGAGTGAATCACATTTTTGGCACCTTTGTTTCCAGCAGATGTGCCAATTAAGAGGCTTGTACTGTAAGAAGTAGTATAACCTTTCCATGCCAACTTTCAGTCTATATGGATAGGCTCATCCATATGCAGAAGGCAAGCGCAGCAGCCAAGGCATTTTATACCCCAACAGCAATCAAAGTTTTCTAGATATCTTTGCCAGTTGACTCTTAACCATGTTCTCTTGAGCCAAGTACATTTTGAGAACAACTTTATAGGCCAGACGTGTACATGGGTACGAATAAGAAAAGGTCTCTAAGCCTCAGCTGACAGGTCAACCTCTTGCTTCCCAGTACGACATTGCTTCTGCTTCCAGCAGAGGCAGGAGAACAAAGGCAAATGTTGATAGAAGAGGCAGATTAGCCCAGCCATAGCGTTGCAATGCCTGTGTAGAAGGTCATAACGGATTTCTCAACTTAAATATCTAGAAGGCAGATAAACTACTTGTTTTTCAAAACAAGCAGGGCACTTCTGACGTCAATGTAATTTCTCACTGATTACTTTTGAGAAACTACTCCTCTCTCCCTAATAAGGGAATTCCTGTATTCTCTTATCATCCCTATTGAAGTCCTATATTCATAAAAAGAGCTTAAGCACTACAATGCCCTTTTATCCCCTTTATTAGAGAAAGCAAAAAGTCTCAAACTGAGATTCACAAAGGCCAGTCACTCCTGGCTAGGAAGCAGCCCAAGTTAGCCAAGAAGAAGATACAGAAAAAGCCATAGAGCACAAGTCCCATATTCATATCAAGGCCAGCCCAGGCCAAAGGGAGACATCTCTTCTCACTCACAGGAAGCATCTCTTCCTCTAGTGCAGCAAATAAATCCAAAAGCAAAAGAAAGGTCACAAGCTTGTCATTTTAAGAGGAAATGGATGTGACAACAGCACTGTCTCTGCTCAAAAACCTGAAGATTTGGAGCTATAAAGCCCACATAGATGGGATTAGGCAGACCAGACTCAAGCTGGGAGGAGAAAGAAGGCAGAGGTTAATATTGTTGCCATGCTCTGAACATATCTTCTAGATCAGGACATTCATGGGAAAATGGGACTTTCCCAGGAACATCCCAGCAGGCACCATGGGGAGGCTAAGCAGGGGGGGAATGCCAGTCAAGTGAAGACTTGCATCTTCGGTTCCAGGTACCATCGGTAAATCCAGCCCCAAATGTCCCAGCAACAGCTTCCTGGGGAAGGCAGCTGCGAGACGTCCCTAGAAATGTGGAGTTGAGACTTCCAACAAAAATATCACGTCCACCTGACCTCAATAGAAGGAACTTGAGTCATAAGGAGACAAATGTGAAAGAAGGGCTGAGAGAAGATAAATTAAGCATTGTAATAAATTATGTTCATCTGCTGTAATGTGTTGAGTACATACAGTCCTTTCTGGAGTGAGATCTGTGAAGGGATATCTAAATCAATACGCTGGGAAGACAAACTAGCCCTGAATAAGATCTAGACATAGTCTGAAAGAAACTCAGTACCCTTCTCTTTCTTGGATCAATTGTTTGCAGTTTAAGATTACATGAAAAAATCAAGCCAATCCTTCAGTTTTTGTTTGCAGAAAGACCAGTAGTGTCAGGCAGTGAACAGCAGGCCGTTCTCAAGATTCACTCCAGGGGCAAATTCATCTCACAAGCCAAAATTTAACTCTTGGTTAAGTAGCCAATGTTCTATACACAGACCACTGCATAAAGACATACGTAATTTTAAGCATCTCAAATTCCCCATTACGTCTGCTATGCTGTTCTCCTGCCCAGATCAGGGCTTTTGTCTCAAGAACAGCCTTTGGCAAGTGATATTTTTACACAATTAACACATTCAACTTTTTTTCCTCCAGAGCTGGCATATTTTCTGAATAAAGAAATGCAGGCAGGTCCAATAATACTTCAATTGCGTTAATACTGAAATCTTCATTTTTATGCAGCTTTTTATATCCATCCAACTACCGATGAATAAATGACTCCAGGTAAAACTCACAAGTGCACTGATTCATTTAAGTCACTTCTAAGAAGCATTTAAAAATAAACTAATTCCTATCTATCCAGAAACAGCAGCTAGAACTGCAAAGTTAATATGCAAAAGAAAACTTTCGAACCACAAATGACTCGCCAAATCTGCTTTGCAGTTTTATTTTAGACCACGTTATTGCAGTGTCCTACAGGTCAGCTGCCACACTGAATTAGTCTGCTATATATTCTCCAATCCATGATGTTTGTTCAGGGTGTTTATGCTGGAAGGTTCTGAATTTGTCCAAGTTCAAAACAATACACGTACACAAACAAAAGAAGTTGTTGAAAAGAATTCAGGGATGGAGGACGCTTCAAAGGAACCTACTCAACACTTCTTTTTCTTGCTTTTGGCAGTCCCTCAAAAGCCTCCGTTTTCTAATCTCGCAGACATCAGAATTCAGAGAAATGAACTGTTAAGGAATGTTACCAGACCTTTTCGACGCAAAGCCAGCCAAACCCAGGCAGCAGGAGTAACCAGCTGATAGAAAGAGCACCATCTACTGACAGGCAGCATTTTGACAGACCCAGACCGTTTGGCAAGGCGCTGCACGGGGCTTCCAGATAATGTAGCTTTTAGTGAATTCACTTTTCTCTAGGAGATGTGCAGTACTTCTTACATTTTCCTGCTCACCTGCCCTGTCTCTCCTATGCCATTTCAGCCGTTCTCGTGGCTGACGAGACAGCCCACTCGCCCCAAGACGCAGCAGCACAGTTCGAGCAGCCAGGCCCCCCCATCTCTCTCCGTCATTCAAGCTTCCACATGGAGCTGCTCATCCTTTGTACATAGCTCCTACACCACCATTTTACAACTGTAAATTAAACATTTGATTACCAGCTGTTTATGAGGACATGTTTCCAAAACCTCCTTAGTCAACAAGGATTTTCCACTTAAGTCGGACACTTTTGAACTGTCCCTAGGTAAGATGCAATCACCTCGTGATTATTGCAAGCTTCAAGGTTTACTTCATGAGATGAGATATCTTTCCGTGTTCTCATGCAAGAGACTACACAGAGGCGGAGGTTTCTCCCTCACTTTTATCCCACTGCCGTTTGATTTCTTTGAACACAGTACTACAGCCTTTTCTTATTTTACTATACAAAGTTATTAGCAGATGCACATAAGAAAAGGCTGTTTCCTGACAGACAAGAAAATATTATCAATATCCAAAAATGGTTCTGATGCAATTCTCTTGGCTAGTATAATCAGAAATAACCTTTAGGAATGCTGTTTAACATCTTGATCACTCACAAATGCAGGCATAATACACAGTAGAAATGCACTGAACTATGACGGCACATTGCTTGAAAGTACTTGCTAGCACTATCCCAGTTATTTACTGTGTAAGATTTGTGTTGCAGCACAGCAGGAGCTAGATTATTTTTTATGCATGTTTGGAGAGAATAAAAATAGTCAAGTACAATAACTTTTCTTACAAATTGGTCAAAATTCACTGGTGCTAAAGTTTGCTTTGTGACTAGCAAATGTAAGAACCTTGTGGTAATTAATCTCGAAAGTGAAAGCAGAAAAGAAATACTCACATATGGTTTTTGCTTTGTATTGCTTCACTGATTAAAACATTAATAACATACCTAAAGCTCATGGCTAATATTTCTATATTTCATGCAGATTCCAGAAGTCAATGAAACTCAATTTACTATTTTTAGGCAATAACACTTGTCAATCTATTTAGAATAGGATTAAAAGAGAAATAACTGATATGAGCTTTGCTACAGGAGAGGTTGTAGTCAATCTGTTTATACACGTGGCAGATTGATACCCATTAATAAAATTATGAGGAACTTTCTAATAGGTAGGAAACTTTCAAGTTATACCTTCTTTTATAGCCCCTCTTGCTTGTGTCAGCACCACAGTTTTATTCTTCTAATGTATTTGCATACAGCAGCAACAATTTCTGTTTTTACCTCTTCCTCAATTCCAAGATTTATAAATATAGTCAGATATTCAGACTCATCCTAGAAATTATTCTTCCTTTGCACAACATTTCATCTTCTGCAGTCAAATTCCCTTTTGCTGCACATATTCTACTACTTTGCCTGATTCCCATCATCCACCTACTATCCCTGCAGCCTATGCCTTCTTCGTTTTTTCTTTTGATCCTTGAGATCAATCATATATCCCAGGCTATGACATGGGTAATTTCCCTGCCCTCCATTCTATTGTTCATGTAATTATAGCACTGGACACAGAGGGCTGCTACATTTTTCTGAACAAAAAATGTTTGCCATCTCCTGTTTCACTGTAAGATCGCCCAGTTTTCATCTCTTACACATTACCACAAACTGAAGCGTTTGGTAAAGCTGGTGAAGTGTTGTAAAATCAAAATCATGGTTACTGCTCTTTTAGATTGATTATCTCCTGTTCCTCCTTCTAATCTGATTGAGTGGCCCCGTAGCTCTAGTTAGATTGCACTTCCACAGACTCTTCTCTCAGCAGCAAAAGCAGCAAAGCAATACTCTCCCTAACTACTGCCAGCATGGCAAAGTGATCAAAATAAGCCAAATAATTAACACAGAAACGCTGCCAAAGGGGACAGTTCTAACTGGTTGCTCGACCAACTCGTTAGAGTTCTCTATCCCTAATAAAAGGCAGAGTGAGATAATTCAGGTGGATGATGAATTGATCATCAACTCACTGAAGTCAAAGAACTGAGAAGTCAACTCAAGAAAATGAGAGAAAGTAGGGGCTATGGCCTGAAATGCGCTGCAGGAAATACACCACGAAATGGGGTGCTCCATCATCGGCTCGGTTCAGCTAGGACACACCTGCGCTTCCACTCCATCCCGCCCCCTCTCCGACATGGTAGAAGTCCTTGCATGATCCTGAAGGGGAAAAAAAATTAAAAGCAGGGCGGGGGGGACACACAACACAACCCACAAACCCATAACAAAAACCTAACCATGGGAGAGGGGTACAGGGGGAAGAAGTTGTTGAACATGCAGAAAAGAGTTAAATAAGGATTTCATCAACAATGACCCGGTTTCATTTGCCATCATTGTGCCATGTATAGTGGACCTAATTTAATTTTCAAGTTCAGTTTCATCTGTTCAGTTTATTTTGTATTTTCAGAATCACTTGCAATTTGCATAAAATATTTCAGAGCACAACAACAGGATGCAGTCTGGTGTGGTTTTTTCCCCTGCCCAAACGTCAGGCCTGTTCATGTAACCTGACTACATTCTACAGCATTCTTGGAATCAAAAGCTAAGACAAAAGCTAAGGTGCTCTGGGCACTGGAGCACCTCTCCCTGCGAGGAAAGGCTGAGAGCTGGGGCTGTTCAGCCTGGAGAAGAGAAGGCTGCGGGGAGGCATTATGGCATCCTTCCAGTACTTAAAAGGGGCCTATAGGAAAGATGGCGAAGGTATTTTTAGCAAGGCCTATTTGTGACAGGACAAGGAGTAATAGCTTTAATTTAAGGGAGGGTAGATTTAGACTAAATGAGACATTTTTTACCACGAGGGTGGTGAAACAGTGGAACAGGTTGCCCAGAAAGGCAGTGGAGGCCCCATTCCTGGAAATATTCAAGGTCAGGTTGGACGGGGCTGAGCAACCTGGTCCAGGTGAAGATGTCCCTGCTTGCTGCAGGGGGGTTGGGCTAGATGACCTCTAAAGATCCCTTCCAACCCAAAGCTTTCTATGATTCTGTGACAACTTCCTTTCCAATTATTCTTCTTTTTAGCATTTATAAATATTTTCGTGTCCTTTGGAACCTGGAAACCAAGTATGGGGGAGAAAAAGTCAATGGGGGGGGG
>Ga0065711_1043845_pt1 | contig 14472 bp, 11 predicted proteins | sample Hoacrofraction12_FD_59098 | JGI IMG/M metagenome (GOLD analysis project Ga0065711, IMG submission 59098) | Hoatzin crop microbial communities from Cojedes, Venezuela - Epithelial fraction 12 v2 (version 2) | ecosystem: Host-associated > Birds > Digestive system > Esophagus > Crop | place...
CCCCCCCCCCCGCATTTCATTCCATTAAGTTAATTAAAATAACAAAAGATACAGGGTCTAAGTAGTGAGGTCTTTATAGTTGGAGACATAGTGGCTTCAAATATTAGTGCAACAATGAGTTGCAATTTTAGGAGCACACTAGGAGAGCCACCTATTGTATACAAGGCAAAGGCTCCATATGATGTGAAACAACAGAACCTGCCATTTCTGAAAACAAGTGTCTGAAATGTCTTGGTAAAGGCAGCAGTAATAAAGACAGCTAATCTATTTGATACCTGAAAATGTTCTTCATAGTGTTCTAAAGCATGCGAGGAGAGTAAAGTTTCAAGACACCTCAGCATCGGTCAGCAACAGAGACCACACAGAACAAATGCATCACCTGCTGGTCAGAGGTACAAATTACTCAGTGAGTATACAGACAAAGTCAGCATGAACTGACAGGGAATTGACAGGGTAAAGCACCATTTTACATCAGTATTAAGTTTGTACCCAAGCAGGAGACCACAAGAAATAGAAGTTTTTGTAATGGTAGCTTTCATTACCCCCTCAGCTGGAGTGAGAAAAAAATGTATTTTGTGCTCTTCAGTGAGAAACTGTGACTGTTTTCATCATCAGATTCCAAACTAAACACAACTGAATTAATATAAAGCCCGGAAAGCACCCGAGAGCTTAAAATTCTACAGCGCAGATTTCTACAGGTTTCTAGTAGGTGAGGTTTATCATCTAGTAGGCTACAGCTATACAAAAGCTAGTGAATACAAATGCTTGGATCTAAAGTGAAAAAGAAAGGGGCACGCCATTTCCCTGCTACACCAAGTCATGTGTGGCTGTGTTTGCCATGATTCATCTTCAGGACTTCCTGCATTCACTGCTCTGCGCTTTATACATTGTGGTATAGGAGGAAGTGGAAACAGGTGGTTTCAGTTACTTCTGGGGGTTATGTTTGATGAATTGCTATATTCTGCAAGAATCTAATAGTCTTTCTTTTCTTTCTGTTTTTTTTTGTTTTGGTTTGGTTTTTTTGTATTTTTTAAATGAACACTCAGCAAGTACTGGGTAACACGAAGACAGACAGCACTTCCCCAGTATAATTTAATTACTCTGGAGTCTAAGAGAACTATGAATCTATTTTTCTCCTGTATTTCACCAAGTTCCTGTCTCACTGAGCGGGCACCTCATACCATAGTTTTGCCCAGTTTTAAGTGCGGGAAAGGAGTATATCATAAGAAGAAAGTAATTTCCTGTTCTGATTGGGTATAAGAAATGAGTCTCTAGCATTTCACAGGTGGTTTTTATTACTTAAACTACTCCTAACCCTACCCTATAAAACAGCTCTGGAATAGAGAGAGGTCTATTTCTGACTGAAGATGCTCATGCGGGCAGTGGGCAGGGGCCATTTATGGGGTTAGACTGACACATTTAGCATCAGGGGCCTCAGGAGAAACGGCTTAGCTTGCCGTGAGTTAAGGAGTGGGCAGCCTTTCCACAGTGGCGAGCACACAGGAAATAGTGATGTGCTTTTCTGCTTCCTTCACCTTCAGCCCAACAAGAGGCCAAAGTGACATCTAAAGTAGTTTATAACAGCATATAGATTACTTCAAAACTTAGCAGGCTGAGAGCTACTCTGAGAGTCATGTTTCTAATTAGGGAACAAATTTTTCCCGCTGCTACGCTGTTTTAAATTCATTTTGGTGGCCTCTATGCCAAGGGAATCCTTGGCTGCCCAGATGGGCAAACTGGCACAAAAGCATGTCAAGAGCGCGGAGCTCAGTGTAACCCAGGCCATGGGAGCTGCCTACAGCTTCTGAATCCAAAGGTTTTGTTTCTGAATGAGGCGCTCGAACATCTGGATGAAGATTTCTCAAACTCGGCGGCTGCCCACAGACAAAGCTGATGGGGTCCCCATGCTCCTGCTCCAAAAGGAGCCCACAGCCAGCGTGCAGTTGGGTCAGTGCCGGACATGAGTGCTGATCCAGAGTCAACGCATCTCCATTAAGGAGTCCCTGAGCATGTTATGCCCAGCATCTCTTGACTCTCTTAAAAACAGCCCTGGCAGTAAGGCTAGCTCCACGTGGACAGCTTATCACACCGCACACCCTAGATACTGCAGAGTAAACTATATACAACATCAACAGTTGAAAAGTTTTTTTGGAGAGACTTGATAGAGGAACAGAGAATTCCTAAGTAGCCCTAAAAGCTACCACTGCTGGACACCACAAATTTCATACACACTAAGCTGGACACACAGAAAATTCATGCTTTCTTTTGGAAGACTTGGAAGATACTAAGCAGGTGTAATCAGAAATACCAAAACATTTAATTGCAACATACAGATCTGCTCCTGATTGGCACCTAAGGCAGCTGATGAATTAGCATAAACTGTCCCCCGTAATCACATTGTTTGTTGTTTTTGAAGAAACTACAAAATTGGTACAGAAAGCAGACTTTCACAGACAATTATTACCAAAGATATTTGAATAGCAAATTATTTCATTAATAGTAATGGAAAATTAGGGTGAGAAATATAATTTACTGAATTGGTAGATATACTCAACCAGCATAACAATAGAATCTTACAGTAAAAATATACTTCTTGCATGAGAAGCCTTATCCTAGAGAAATGACATACTACTTTTTAGTAATGTAGCATAGTACTAAAACTACTACACAACTGATGGGATTTGGGATTAATTATCATTGTCCCATAGCACTTTTGCAGGCATAAATTCTTACCAATGTGATAAAATACAGTTTACAAAATATGTCTGTCTGTTGACTGAGGGCTGTTTAGTCTGCCAGAAGAACTATTTCCAATAAAAAAGGATGCATTCTTCTGTTCTTTTCCATGGTGAAACTGCAGTGCAGATCTGCCTTGAAAAATATATGTTGATTCTGAAATGTTAGTGCTTTTGCATCCAAGCCTCATTTGTACCGTTGTCTGTGATAACCTGCATTCAAAGTGGTGCAGTACTCCAAAGCCAGACTTGATTTCCATCATTGCATACCCATTACAATGACATTTCTGCTAATTCAAGCCAAATTAAGCCTCCCTGCAAGACAAAAGACTATAAATTTCGAAAACAGGAGGCACTGATTTTGTTTGCTGAGTGCTACTTACTCTGCTTTCTCTGCTTCATCAGGGTTATAATAATCTGACTTTGCATTAAGCCACTGACACATCCAAAACAAGAAATCATCATCAGGATAGCACCATTTTATTCACTGATGGGTAATAGCCTTTGTGTTCAAAAATATTATCGATGTTTTACTTGGACAACAGTTTAATAAACATTTTTATTTGCAATTTTGCTCAGCAGACTACCAGGCTTTGGTTAAGGTGTATAATCACACTGCCAGCCCTGCTCAGTACTGCTTAACCCTTGTAGAGAAAGTCTACAATCATAATAAACAACTCGTAGTATCTCTGTGAAGCACCTGATGTGAACTGGCACTCTACCAAGAGAGCTCCAGCCACCCCAGCCCGGTGCTTTGGGAGAAGAGTGCTTTTAAGAAGTATTTGTCACCTGCGGGCCCAGAGATGCAGTTACCAATATCATCCAAATTCCTGCCGCCAGTCACACTCAGTCCTTACTTGCAAGAACTTCCCACATGAGGGTTTGGCTTATGAAAAGACTCTGCTTTTTCTTACATGTGGGCAATAAAAACCATTTGCTTTTCAATAGTTGATATTTATTCCTTTGTTTAACCTCTGTTCTTCCTTTTCTTTGGAGTTTGAGATTTTTCCTTTGTGAGAGGACCAGAATAAATAAAGTTTGCTCTGTTACTCTATTCTCTAATACTCTAAATTAAGTATACAGATAAATTGTATTTCTCTTTCTTTTTTGAGCTTTTGTTCCTTTCTGAAAACTCATTTGCTCCAATGCAGAGAAGTCCCTACTAACTAGGGTATTTTCCTTGCAACAGACGTATTTAAAACATTGGCAGAAAGGTTTCTGTTTTTTCTCACTCATTTTCAGTGCTCTAAGGTCTCAGTCATGGTCCAGTCAAAAGCTGTGGGCAAATCTCCCATTGATCACAGCAACGGTCACACCGTACTTGCAGTGATACCCCAAAATGCCAGGGCTGGCTGCACAATTCGGACTAGTTACGCACTGACTAGTCCCATCCCTTCCGCAGTGCTGAATCCCTGGGGATCATCTGTGACTTCAGTGGGGAGGAAAAGCAGCTGATATGTCTCTTCAGATGCCGACAGTGGTGAGGTAAGCTGACACTGAGAGAGGAAAAATGTGAGCGGTGAGCAAAGGCCTTTGGACAGCTGTGGTCCGAGGAGAGAGAGAGGCTGCAGATAAAAGCAAGGAGCGACTGGGGAGGAATGCGGCAGGTGGGGAAGGGAGGGGTGGAGAAAGCCAAGGAGTTAGCCAGAAAAAATGATCCTCAGCATCACTTAATCAGTATCACCAGTCATCTCCAAAATCCGTTTGGTGTTGCAAAGCGTACTTCAATCTCTCTCCTGCCTGCTGCCTGTGTGCACAACTTTACTAATTAGCTAAACGTTTGTGCATAACTTTGAAGCTGCAGAAGGCCGTTCAAGTAAAATAACTTAAGCTGCATTTGCAGCTGGAAAAGAATAAAAATTCCTTTTGTCTGAGTTCAGTGATTTCCACTACAGCAGACATTCTGAAAATCAGTTTCTACTTTAAACAGGCATCAACGTATCTAAGAGCTGTTATCCTGGAAAATATGTTGTGACTCCTGCTAGCAGAAGGAAGTATTCTACAAAATCATTCATCATTTGTAACCAGGAGATATATCACTCGCTAGGAAGAAATGAGAGATTAAAGAAGTGTCATGAAGTTCAGTACTTCTTGACATGTCCTCAAAAGAAAAGCTGGTTTTGCTAAGAAGAAAGAACATTTTGTCCTCCTGTTAATGCTATCCCCTAACAAACTTTGGTTTTATTAGAACTGGTAATTTTTAGGGGAAAAAAGGAAAAATTCAGAAGTTTCCATTTGGAAAAGAGAAGGATTGGGGACAGTATGTATTGGTCAGGTTGCATTTTGTCATTGTACATCTATTTTACTATTGCTGTGGGAATGCAGCAAAATGCTGATTCCCTGAACAAAACCTTGTATAATCAGTAGTAACTTTTTCTCCCTGCCTGTATTTTGCTTGAGTCCTTGCCAAAAATGCAGCTGCCTGTCCTTACAAAATCTACATTAATTCTCAGTTTTGTTTGAACTGGTATGGGATATGTTCCACAGTCCAAAGTCTGCAGTTATTTCATCATTTCGGACACTTCTTATTGGGGTATTTGAGTGCTTCTCCCACTTCTGTGGTGATGTGAATTTCACAGAAGCAGTAGAAAGCACAAAACTGCTTCGATCCCTGCGTTCACTAAAGGTGTTTGGTTTGCACCGCATGCCACTGTGCTCATCCAAAGCCCAGGCTGCCACGGACCTGTCAGGTTCTCCAGAGCAAGTCAGGAAACCATGAGGATGCTCTGAATAACAGCGACTATGAGTGGCCACTAAGCCCACTAAGTTTGCTTGTTAAGGTCAAAGCTTTCCATTCCTGAGTCTGGCCTCCAAATTCAATGGGAGGCACTGGAGTCATTTCACTCTCTGCATTCAGAGAGATGCTGTCCTACCTCACGCTGGAGTAACACTCCCCAAGCCAGCCTACCAAGTACAGGCTTGCCCAAAGAATAAAGGTCAGTGAAGCAAATGATCCAAAAATCACACAGGTAATGTACAGCAAGGCTAGACCTAGAACTCGGAAATGTCCTCCTTGCCTGCACTCCACCATACTGTCCTTCCCCATGGATTTGTTTACAGACATACCATCTGAACGTCCTGCGCTTTCAGAAAGGTACCCCAAAGGTGTCTCTGGAAAAACTCAGAGCAACCTTTGTTGTTATCTTGCAGGATAGTCAGTCGACGCCTCGGTGTGCTACGGTAACACACTTCTTAATTCATCAGTCATCTGTCCTTGCTGACAGGTGTAAGTCAAAAAGCTTTGGAGTCATGTTCCACAGCTCTTCCCGTGGAAGAACCAAAGCAAAATGTCAGTGTGCCACTGAAACGACTTCTGTAGCAACGGCCTGCTCGTTCCATTTCACTGGCACCGTCTTCACCATACATTCAGGAATATTCTTGTTTTCAGAATATTCTACATTTTGCTCCACATGTCATCACATCTATTTTTTCTTACAGTCCCACTGGTTTAAAAAAAAAAATTGTTGAGGTGAAGCTCACCTACAGTTTGCATGTTTTGGTAAAAATCTTATGCTTACTGCCTATTTACAGAGGACAACAGTATTAGAAGTGATACTTGCAACGACAAAGCTGAGCAGTTTCCCACTAGTGATTATTTTTACAAATCTCCACCATCTCCTCCTTCAACCTGCCACTAGGAACTGTAAGGTTTTTAAGGCTGTGCTGGGACCTTAAATACAACTGCCAAGCTTAGTTTTCAGAATTATGGATTTTTTTTTCTCTTTCTTTCTATTTGTAAACACAAGGACTCAGAATAAAAAGTATAGCACGTCCATTCCTTCACTGCAAAACTCAGAATGCCATGATCCCACGACAAAATTCCTCTCTACCCCAGAGAATAGTGAAACTTTGTCACAGCACAAGTATTTCCTGGAACCATTTTTAAGTTCAGATATAAACAAATTTCCCATGGAAGTTTCTTCACTTGCTATTCAAAGAACATGAACTCATATAGTTGCTTCTTTCCAGTGCTGTGCTTCTAACTCACGTAAACACTGTGTTCTTACTTCACATTGCGGGAAGCCCAAATATTATTAAAGCAAAGAACGCAAGACAATAAGGAGCGTGTATTGCCACTGGTGATGACTTCCCTGGTAAATGTCATACTACATTCAGAGTAATAGCAGATAACTCTTCAGAAGTACCACATATTCTTGTTTATAGAATACTATGAAAACTACCAGGTTTTTAAATCACTGTAAACAGACACATAAGTTCACAGGATTTAGAACACATGCTCTGATATAGCTAAATTCAACAACCATGGATGCTTCCCGTGGAAGTGTGAGATGTAGAACAGGGGTCAGCATCTTTTCAAGTGCCATGTGCCAGACTATTTTTTTTTTTCGCCAAAGAGAATCTAAGTGCACTGGAAGGAGCAGAGTGGGAACTAGGAAATATGGCCTCTGAAAGGGGTGATGCAGCTGAGGGTTTCTCCTCTTTGTGAGGCAGGGACGTCTGAGCCCTCAACTCAGCAGGAGTCAGGAGAGCCACCAAATGTCTTGTCAGGACTCAGTAGTCCCTGCTTTTTATACCTGACTTTCAGGATCTACCTGTCCCCGACCTTTCCCATATGTTGTTAATCCTCACCGCAGATTGAAACATTTCAGGTATCTCTCTCTTCAACAGAGCAATGTACTGCTTGAACCCTCCAGGCCAGTGCTGAATCCTCTCACACTTGCCTTAAATTTCAATTGCACCAGTGACACTGATGACAGTGAGATCATTCATAACCTTATATGAAGCATATATATTATTCTTTGAAGATCATAAAGCACATATCCATGCTGATCTACTCAATTCAGCAACTTGGTTAAACCTCTGCTTAAACCTCACTACTTTTATGGGAAGAGGACTATGTATATATTTGGCTCTGAGTACTTTCTACCTAAGCTTTACACACTTTCCTTAATAAGGAAGTATGTGTGTATATTTGCATGGATTTACTTTCTTCTGAAGAGTGCCTGAACCAGGTGAAATAAAAACCACATGTACATATACAAAATACAAACATAAGGATTTTATATTTGAAGCAATGAGTACTCCTCATGTCAAACTGAAATCACGTTTCTAATTATTATATTTGGCATTTCTATCTTACTGTTTGAATGGTCATGGTAGTGACAAAGAAGAGTTTAAAAAAATTTTGAATATTTGAAGTGATGATAGTTGGAAAAATAAGAGCTCTAAGCAGTAGAAGACTGACCTCACCTTTTTTCAGGAAACAAGAATGCCAACTATCTGGTCTACACATATTCCAGTAGATAATTCCCTCCTTGCTAATCTCTTACTTTTTCTATCAAACCATAAAAAATTAAATAAAAGGGGAAGTAGACTAGACTGTGACCTTCACAAACCCATATATTTTTACTGCCCCAGTCCATTTCCACAAGGTTTTGGGAAGAAAGAGGTAGAACTTAATTGGCTGTAGTGTCAAGTCAAGTGTCTTGTACAAAACACTGCTATACTGTGCCTAATGAGTCATCAGCTCTCATTAAAACTCATCTGGTTCAGCTGGTGCCAGGCTGCAAGTTGATCATAAAAGTGGTTCCATTCATCTCAGTGCTCAGATGATCCTGGGAGCTCCAGATGTGCTAGCAAGAATCCTGAAGAGTTTCCAGGTGTTTCTGGCTACCTCATTGCTCTGCTTCTAATCTGCAGAAAACATACAGCTGCAGGCAACAGGAACAACTGATGATACAGCTGACTGGCAGATGGAAAGACTGAAAAGCAGTAAGGGAGCAACAGCTATGCTTTAAATAAACTGTATTTGTACAGACAAGTAATGACATAAATATATACGGTTTCTAGAGAAAGGTTGTAAGTCTTTAAAAATAAAGGTCCAACTTATAATGAGGTCTCCATCATCCTGTCAAGCATAGTGAACTGTGCATTTGTGCCTTGTACTTTTGACTATCACGTCACACAAGAGATATGTAAACTATGTAAGAAAGACTATTTTTCTTATTGAAGTATTATTTTTCAAAGAAAAAACTCTATTCCTCTGTTATTTGCTGAATAGGTTAGAAATCCATAACCTAATTTTGTAGTTTGGCTTGTAGTAACTTTATGTATTAAAGTGTAATCCACAAGCCTACAAACTTTTGGGCTTTATACATCTAATTAATTCTATTAAAGGAAGTGGAACTATTGATTTGAATGAAAATTAAGTGTAAGCATAAGAATTCACAGAGAACTGGGATCTACCCAAGCTGGTGGAATGGACTGACATGAGCATTATGAAGCTCAACAAGGACAAACCCAAATTCCTGCACTTGTGAAGGAAGAGCCCTTGCAATGATACAGGCTGGGGATGGAGAGCTGGAGAGCAGTGCTGTGGAAAACGCCCTGGGGCTCCTGGTGGGCAGCGAGATGAGCGTGAGCCAGCAGAACCCTGGCAGCAGAGAGGGTGATCTGCCTCCTGGGCTGCAACGGCAAAACAAGTATCAGTAGATGAAAGATTCATAGCAGTGCATGGCAGGAGGGCAAGAGACAACAGGTGTAAGTTGGAAGAAGACAGGTTCAGTCTGAATATACAGAAAAATATTTTTGACCATGAGGACAGTTGCCAAAAGAGCTTGAGTGGTCTCCATCCTTAGAAGCTCGCAAGAGCGGGTAAGGCAGCTACTCAAACCTCATGGCTGACCCTGCTTCAGCAGATGGTTGGATGAGAGACATCCTGAAGTCCTTTCCAACCTGAATTTTCTCATTTCCAAGATCATGGGTTTTTATATGACTGAGAAGATCTCAGTTGTTTGTGCTTTTGGAAAGCAAGCAGTGTAGAAGATTAATTCAAAGAAGTATATGACCTAGTCACCAGTTTTACTTAGGTACAATCAGGTCCACGTAACTAAAGAGATCACATTTCTGGGCCTTCCCCTCAATCCTGTAACTGTCTTTGAGATAGCAGCCTCCTGCAGCAGCCAATGTTAACTACTTCTTGGAAGCTTAAGAGTACCCTCTGCTGGCGTAACACGAAAGTTGTGAATATCTGCAGCACAATCTACTCAAACGGCATCGCAGACAGACTCGTTTCCCAGCATAGCACAGCTGTGCATCTCTGCATGGGGCAAACAGCTGTGCAGTAACATTCATCATCTACAAAGGGAATGCCTGAAGCAACATTGCACTACGCCCGCTACAGTGCTCTCTCTCCCAAACAACAGGAATTCCAGAGCTGTCATCCCATTAGGATGCCTGTCTTGTCAAATAGCCCAACAAACGCCATCTGTGTGAAGAGCTTCAACACAAAATGAAACTTATTCTGGGGACACTCTGTTTTGAACATGAACAGTGTGCAATGAAATGATAACAGAATTATGTCCTAAAAGACAGAACAGCTTGTGTCTCAATGACTCATCTTTCTCCCTTGCAAGCTCATGGGAAGAGTTTATCCACCTTCTACAGCTCACACTGCAACCACATTTCTTGTCGTAAAGCCAACATCAGGTAGGAAGAATTTATTTTAATCACTGTATATATTATAATGTAAAATGAAAAAAAAAAGACACAAAGTTATGAAGTACTTCAATTGAAAGGTGTTTATTCATCTATACTGTGGCACACAGGTGTATATACACCTACCTATGTAAGTATTTCTTTACAAACATAAGCATTTAGATGTATAGATTAGTAAATGTAAAAATGCAATTGAGACACAATTCTTTCTTTCCCAACCTGATTACTAAGGAGGAGCTGCCGCTTCAGTCCAGGCTCTTGGACAAAATTATTAAAGAGCTCCAAGAGATTGCCACCGATGGCGGATACCACAGCACCACTGTCCGGTGGCTGCTTCATACACCTGATGACTTCTCACTTCCCCTCTTCTCCCTTCCCCGTGACATGCGATCTTTCTATTCGCCAATGCTGAGCAGCTACAGCTAAGCTTGCTGTTGCTTGATAAATAAATGAAACAAAAACTTTCTTAAAGTATGTTACAAAGTCACTGAGGGGATGCATCCATATAGCAAAAAATCTGAATTTCCTGAGAGTAAGTTAAAGTTGATCTTAGCACTGAAACTACATGTTCCATTGCTGCCAAGAGTCATGGTCAGCCATTTCCTTTACACAACTGCACTTCATATAGAAATGTCAGCAGTTGTTATGCTTTTCTAAATGGTAGTTTCTGGCTTTCTTTGTTTCATCACTTGAAAATGTGACATTGTCTACTCCAGGAACCAAAAACTTTGAAAGTGAACTATAAAAAAATTGCCTATTAATCTTAAATGTCACAGATGAGTCTCAGTTGCCCACACCTGTTCGTCTTCCACCTTTTGCAAGGCAAAGATCTGATATAGGACAACATTTTGTGTCTGTGCATTACTTCAAACAAATGAGGCCATGATCACAGCTGCATGTGGGAGAGTTCTTATTTATTCTGCCAGTCATTAAAAAGATTTACTATCAAATGAGCACCTAACAATATGTTCTGATAGATAAAATAATAGGAAGTGATAGAAAAGACATTACCTCAGCAATTTTGTAACTAGATACTGTATTTCCACATGGCACAGAGAGAGTAACTCCACACTGACAAGGGAAGAGTAAGATGACCCACAAGGTCTCTCCTGTTAGAATACTGAATAATTTATTCACACATCTCTTTTTTGGGCAGCCTTTTTTACAGACAAAAAAACCCCAGAAACCAAATATGTAGGCCACCCGATTTTTTTGGTTTTAAAGTGTGTGTTCCTCCTTCCTCCTCTTCTATTGAAAAAAAAAGCCAAGTTTTTTTTTTAACTAAGAAATATTAAAGAAGAACAATGCAATTTTCTTTTTAATTAGAAATAACTTCTTACAGGTACACAGAATGGACAAGAACAGGATCCAAACTAGATTCCTAGATGACACTGAAAAAAATTAATGTGAAGCAGAACTGACATAATTTAAGACGACTCCCCGCCCTCTCTTCCCCCATCCCCCAGAAGACAGATATGCTTAGTCCAGGTATGCTATCTCTCAAAAAGAGGACAGAAAGTACTGAGTTTATAAAGTTATTGTATACATAATCTAACAAAATGATAGATTGTACTACATGGACATTACAGATTTGCAAAACATGAAGCATCATCACCGAAGTATCCATTATACTTCTCGAATATATTTAGAAATACTGACATAGCAGCCCCAAGATGTATTTAAAGACGATTGTCCCAGCATTAACAAGCTTAACTTGCGCATTCATCTTACAGCTAGTATGAAATTCAGCTTTTTCCCCTTGGACTTGGTGTGCCCTGTGAATGCAACTGAAATTAGCAAGAGAAGAATGTTTCTCCCAGCTGGACAACTTTCGAGCTACTACTCACACAGTTTCTGTGCTACTGGATGCAGAGGTAGATGTGGATCCTACACATCAATATGCTGTGATGCAAACTGGGGTATGGGTAAGGATTAGGGCATAACTCCATTTAACAAAAGCAAACCAAAAAGATGACCCTCAGCCTCAAACAGCCTACAGTCTCCCTTGCTGACAAAGGCTAAATTAGGAAGGTCCAAATCAACAAAAAAGCATCACTAAGTGGAGAGACAGTATTTTTACCTCCACAGTAGACCAACTAGTGTAACCAAAGACCATTTTGCCAAAGTAGCAATAGCAGGATCATAACCCTTGACATCAGGGGAGTAGACCTTGTCCTGTTCAGGGATCTGCTTGGAAGGGAAGCTAGAGCAGACAGCCCTAGACAGAAAGTGGGTCCAGGAGCGATGGTTGATTTTCAGTGATTGCCTTCTCCAACCCTCACGCATGGGAAATCAAGCAAAGGTGGCAGGAAGCCAGCACAAATAAACTAGGTACTCCTGATTAAACTCCAGACATAGAAAGGAATGCATGAGGTGGAAACAGGGGCAAGTGACCCAGGAGGAATACAGAGACACTGTCTGAGCATGAAGGGTTAGAGTCAATAAAGTCAAAGCCCACCTACAGTAGAATTGGCAAGGGATTTGAAGAGCATCAAGGGCTGCTATAGGCATGTCTGCTGCAAATGAAATATCTGAATCCACATTTCTGGACCCCTGACTTTTCAAGTTTACCCACAATAATTTAATCCAGAGCAATATGTACCAATAATTGGAGGGCAGGGGAGTGGGAAGATTGAGTGAAAAGATAGTAGTGACTCCTAATTCCCAGGCACTATGCCCATAAACTTCCTAGGGAACAACACTCTGGCAGTTCTACTGTGGTAATGGAAAGCTGAAAACATTATTCTCCAGAACTGAAAAACAAGTTTGGTTATATCAGACTAGATTCATAGAACCATTTAGATTGGAAAAAGACCTTTAAGATGATCGAGTGCAACCACTAACCTACCACTGCCAAGTCCACCATTATCCATGTCCCTAAGCACCAATCTGCGCAACTTTTAAATACCTCCAGGGATGGTGACTTGACCACTTCCCTGGGCAGCCTGTTCCAGCGCTTGACAACCCTTTCAGTGAAGAAATTTTTCCTACTATCTAATCTAAGCCTCCTGTGGCACAACCTGAGGCCATTTCCTCCTGTCCTATTTCCTGTTACTTGGGAGAAGAGAGCAACACACACCTCACTACAACCTCCTTTCAGGTAGTTGTAAAGAGCAAGAAGGTCCCCTCTCAGCCTCCTCTTCTCCAGACTAAACAACCCCAGTTCCTTCAGCCACTCCTCGTAAGACTTGTTCTCTAGACCCCTCATCAGCTTCGTTGCTCTTCTCTTGGATGTGCTCCAGCACCTCCATGTTGGTCTTGTACTGAGGGGCCCAAAACTGAACACAGTATTCAAGGTGCTGCCTCACCAGTGCCAAGTACAAGGGCATGATCACCTACCTTGTCCTGCTGGCTACACTATTCCTGATACAAGCCAGGATGCCGTTGGCCTTCTTGGCCACCTGGGCACACTGCTGGCTCATGTTCAGCCGGCTGTCGACCAACAGCCCCAGGTCCTTTTCCAATGGGCAGCTTTCCAGCCACTCTTCCCCAAGCCTGTAGTGTTGCATGGGGTTGTTGTGATCGAAGTGCAGGACCCGGCACTGGCCTTGTTGAACCTCATACAGTTGGCCTTGGCCCATTGATCCAGTCTGTCCAGATCCCTCTGCAGAGCCTTCCTACCCTCAAGCACATTGACACTCCCACCCAACTTGGTGGCATCTGCAAACTTGCTGAGGGTGCACTCAATCCCCTTCATCCAGATCATTGATAAAGATATTAAAGAAGACCAGACCCAAAACTGAGCCCTGCGGAACACCACTTGTGACCAGCCGCCAGCTGGATTTAACTCCATTCACCACCACTCTCTGGGCCTGGCCACGCAGCCAGTTTTTTACCCAGTGAAGTGTACGCCCATCCAAGCCATGGGCAGCTAGTTTCTCCAGGAGGATGCTGTGGGGAACAGTGTCAAAGGCCTTACTGAAGTCCAGGTTAACAACATCCACGGCCTTTCCTTCATCCACTAAATGGGTCACCTGGTCACAGAAAGAGATCAGGCTGGTCAAGCAGGGCCTGCCTCTCATAAATCCATGCTGGCTGGGCCTGATGTCGTGGTTGTCCTGTACGTGCTGTGTGATGGTACTCAGGATGATCTACTCCATAATCTTCTCACTACTACTCTCATTACTTCTGCAGGTCAGACTATGAAGAGATCACCAGAACAAAACCATTTTTTGAAGTTTATTTTTCATTACTTCAACCCAGAGTTGAGCCTAAGCAAGACCAATTAGGGCTTTTTGTCCAGAGCTTGGGGGGGGGGGGGGGGGGGGCAGAGGAAATG
>Ga0065711_1043855_pt1 | contig 14472 bp, 8 predicted proteins | sample Hoacrofraction12_FD_59098 | JGI IMG/M metagenome (GOLD analysis project Ga0065711, IMG submission 59098) | Hoatzin crop microbial communities from Cojedes, Venezuela - Epithelial fraction 12 v2 (version 2) | ecosystem: Host-associated > Birds > Digestive system > Esophagus > Crop | place...
CCTGATAGGTTCCCCTTCCCCCTTCACCTCTAGTTTAAAGCCCTGTCAATGAGCCCCGCCAGCTCCTGGGCAAAGATCCTCTTCCCCCTTTGAGAAAGCTGGTTCCCATTTGATGCCAGCAAGCTTGGTGCTGTGTATGTCCTCCCATGGTCAAGGAACCCAAAGTTGTGGCGGTGACACCAGTCATGGAGCCATGTGTTAATAGACTGAGTCTGCCTATCTCGCTCAACGTCTCTGCCCACCACTGGAAGGAATGATGAAAAGATAACCTGTGCTCCAGATTCCTTTACTAATCATCCTAGGGCTTTGAATTCTTTTTTGATTACGCTCGGGCTACTTACTGCAACTTCATCTGCACCCACGTGGAAGAGCAGCAGAGGATAATAGTCTGAGGGTCGGACCAGTCTAGGAAGTTTCCTATCAATGTCCTTGACTCATGCTCCCAGGAGGCATCAGACTTCCCTGAGAGGAGGGTCTGCCCGGCATATCGGACCCTCTGTTTCCCCTCAGCTGGGAGTCTCCTACAGCTATGACTCTACTACTTCAAATGCCTTTCATTAATAAGCTATGAAGAAGACATCACTGTTTCTGATATGTTTTTTTAACTATTTTTAGCTGAGAGAGCCATGTTCAAATTTGCTATCAAATTCCTTCCTAGTTTCAAGAAAACGAGCATGAGGGAGAATCGGTCAGGCTGAAAAGGGCACGGGATGAAAACCTTGCTGTAACAGAGCTGTGGTCCTCTGGGGTGGAGTGGGGGACACACAGAGCTAAATGCGTCAGTAGCACATGAAACTTTTTCAAATAACACTATTTTTGAATCATAGGTTTCAGTTCAATCCATGTAATTACTTTTGCATAGGAAAAGATAAGATGATGACAGAGGTTGTTAAACAAGCATATGTATCTTCTGGAAAAATAACTAGAGAATGAGATGGAACATAAAACTCTAGGATCTGTATATTTTTTCCCCAAAAAGTGGTGCTTGAGGCCACCTAGTTCCTTGCATATAATGCTTTTGGAAGACGGTGTCTGTGTATGGGACACTGTCGTGCGGTGTTTGAGGTTTTTTTTTTTTTTTGATTGTTCACACAAATAAATCTGGGGAAAAGCCTCATATGCAGAATGTACTTTAATGCAGATGATTTGAATGCCATATCAATTTATGATATACACTGGAGAGGGCTGTTAGAGCCATTGTCTCCACTTTTTGTGTTTCCAGCTGAAAGGTGGACAATGTAACCAATGGCCCAAAAGTATCCAGGTCAATCACTGCAGTAGCTCTTTGGTGGTTCATATCTGCTAATTATATGAAATACTTTAAAATACTAAATGTCTGCTTGAAATTTAGCAGCAGAGCAGGCTTTCATGGTGTTGCAGTGACACCAAATTTAAGATTAATCCCACTTCAGAGCAAAGGGAAAAAAATCTTTTGATGTGCTATGTGTAATGATGTAATGTTGCTTGAAATTCGTACTTCCTGCTGTGCTACTGTGTAAAGTGCTGGTCTAAGACTAATTAACCCTTGCAGGCATTTAGCCCTAAGAACAGAAAATTTGTATGAATTTCCAGTGACATAGCAATTAGAGCATTGATTAAGGACTGAATTAGGGCTTACTGTTTGAAAAGCATTGGGTTCACTAGCTCTTGGCTTTATGAATATAAACTAAGGCATGTGGGATTGGTGAATACATTACAACACGAGAAATCTATCTTGTATTTTTAAAATTACATATATTGCTTATATTTCATGTAAATGCTTCTGAACTTGCTTTCAGTTTGTTTTGTTTTGGGGTTTTTTTTTCCCTTTTCCAAGGACAAAGCCTCACTGTTCATTAGTGTGCAATTAAAAAGTACAGCTGGCAACAATGAACCTCACTTACTGCTGCCTATAATGCTGGTTGGCGTGCATTTAATTGATTTTGTCACATGCCTGTAAGTAAAAGGGAACCTCAGTAAGTTTATAGGAGAGTAAAATTAGTTGGTATGTATTTCAGACACAAAATATTGTTTTAAAATGCTGTTACTGTGGCCAGCTCTTCTTTAGTTTCCCAAAGAATGATCCTTTATAAAGCAATTGCAAGGCCTCATTCTGCAGCCATCGAACTATTTGGAGTTTTGCCTTCACAATGACATGAGATTAACTTGTTCTGTGAGTGGACATCAGCAATATTCCATTGGACCTTCCCGGCTATCCCCAAGGACTAAAGCCCTCAGGGCTGAACACAAGAGTGTACAGTGCTAGTGAATGTGACAGTCCCGCCTCTGTGACCAGGTCGAGTGGGACACACAGTGGGTCACATTCCTTGTGGTTTCAACCTCAAACTGCAATCACTGAATTCACAGTATCAGTTTTTTGACAATGCATTTAATGTGGTTCTTACCCCAGAGTAATTTATGCCACAAAAATATTTATAAAACTATAGATCTAAAATATTGATTTAGTCATTTTGTTTCTCACTACAGCTGGAGGTGTCACTAACAAGACGATGAACAGGAATCAGTTATGTGTTCTACAACTGACGTCCACAGTGGTCTGTTTGCATGTTTATTACAACTTCAGGCAAAATATTGATTTATTATCAAAGACCAGGTGTGCAAGATCCAGTTAAAATAGCAACATATCAATAGAGGGCTGAAAACAAAATGCCTTCCACATTTTCCACTAAATCTGTAAATGTCCTTAAATTCAAAACATTTTTCAGATAACCAAAATTGTGTTATATACATATTAAGAAATATATACAATCTTCCACAGATATTTGATCATTGGCAAATTCTCAGACTTGGGCAGTTTTTTAAAAACACAATTGGGAAATAAAAGTAACCATTTTTATCTAAATGTGTTTTCAAAGGAAGAATTGGAGAGACAGAAGTGCATTTCTGTGCCTGAAAATGAACCAGGAAGAATTATTATATTCAGTCAATAACTTGGTGTGAAAAGCTGATCTAACTAAAGTCAACAGTAATAGGAATGAATCTTTAATTTTAATTTTTCCTTGAGAATTAATTTTTCACTTGGCACGGAGAGACAGAATAAGGCTAATGCGTCACTTCAGGATCATTTAGGCTTTATAACACCTTTGCTTTCTTCTTTACTGAAATAAAATTTACAAGTGGTCTTCACCCATCTACATGAGGGTAAGTTTTTTCTAATCACAGTTCTATTGTAAGACAATTCTAGATTACATTTATTTATTATAATAAACAGAAATTACAACACTTTTTAATCAAGATAACATTAAATGCTTGAAAACACAACACGTTTTCTGGAAACAAACTTTTTCCCTGAGGCCCTAGTTTTGCCTTCACTAGTCATCTTGTGCAGAACACAGGGTCTACCTGAATTTATTTCTCCTTTTTCTTAAAGTGTCTGTATCTGATATGCTGATATAAATATTTTTATATAATGGAAATAATAATTTCTTCAAAGATGCCTGAATCTGTACAGACCTGATATGTTCTTCCTGACCAGACTTTCAAATCATGTTATAACCATATCAAGTATCTTGATGGTTAGTTACATTTTTTCTTTAAATGTAAATTGAGGGAAAATGGATTTTGAATTACAACAAGAGAAAGGAGAAAATTAATTTAAGGCTTTTGGTGTAAATAGATGGATATATTACTATATGGAAAAATAAAATATTGCTACTTGAAGAGGTTTCACCATGCAAGAGATGCATTTAGTCTTCTAAATTAGTATAAATTTTATGAATTTGGTTGATTTCCAGGGCAACTCAAATGCAATGCTGCGTAGTAATACCTGGTACAAAAACTTATTTTAACAGACATGAGTTACTGTGCGTACATCAGAACTCAGTAAGTAGCAGTACCTGGCACACTAAATGGCTCCTTTGGCTTTGCAGACACCACGTAAAGTATGTTCCACTCAGGAAATGTTGTGGTGGTAGAATCCACACCTAATAATTTAGCACTGTTCCAGAAATTTTCCATCAGTTGTGAGGAAGGATCAAATTTTGCAACACTTCCTTTGACTATACATTACTGTGTTCGAGTACTGTGTTCAGCTCCTGAGTCCCCAGCATAAGAAAGACATGGACCTGTTGGAGCAGGTCCAGAGGAGGGCCACGAAGATGACTGGGGGTCTGGAACACCTGCCCGTAAGGAAAAGCTGAGAGAGTTGGGGCTGTTCAGCCTAGAGAGGAGAAGGACCAGGAGAGACCCTATAGCAGCCTTCTCATACTTGAAGGGGGCCTACAGGAAAGATGGGGAGGAAGTCTTTATCAGGCAGTGTGGTGATAGGACAAGGGAAAATGGTTTTAAATTGAAAGAGAGTAGCTTTAGATTAGATATTAGGAAGAAATTCCTTACTGTGAGGGTGGTGAAACACTGGAACATGTTGCCTAAAGAAGCTGTTGCTGCCCCCTCCCTGGAAGTGTTCAGGTCAGGTTAACTGAGGCTTTGAGCAACCTGGTCTAGTGGAAGGTGTCCCTGCCCGTGGCAGGGTGGTTGGAACTAGATGGTCTACAAGGTCCCTTCCAACCCAAACCATTCTATGATTCTACGCTTCTATTCTATTACTCGTGTGAGCTTTGTTTAGGATAGCTGGGGAGACACCAGTAAAAGGATTCTTAAAAGCGATCTTTAATTTTTAAAGTGCAGAGATAATTTGTAAAATGACTTCACAAAAATTTCAAATCTTTTTCCCATGAGTATGCAGAATGACAGCTGCTCTCTTTTACAGCCAAGCAAGTGGTTCCAATGTCTGGTTTTGTTTTATGGAGCTAAAACAATAATAGGAATTTGATCCAAATTCTGGACTCTATTCTGACTCTTGTCAGCAAGTGATAAACAAAAGTCAATCAATTTACTTATAATACAGTTTCATCTACAAGTCAGACAACTAATTTTGACTTTGGAGTCACAATTTTGAATACTCGTACAAGTCAGAGAAAACAGAATTGTCAATGAAGCAAACTTCATGTCCTTTCCTGCAAGTTTCCCAGACTCTTGAAACTCCTGACTTACTCTGGGGCAAGTGTCACATGTAGGCATACATGTTTATTAATTCTGTGCTCAGTACTTTGATGTGGAAGTCATGAAGAAAGACAATATATATCAAAACTGTGTTTGAACTAGTAATTAAAGCTCCTTCTAAAGTAGGTGAAAGGAGACCAGCACTGCCATAAAGCAATTCCTTTCATCCTTGCATATGTGTTTATCATCACAGATGGAAGGAAACATATTTCCACTATAGGGAACCTTAAAGATTAGTTTAGATTAGACACCAGCAGTGGATTTTGTTCAAGATCAGATGTAGACATGCGAGACAAGTATCTCACCTACCATTATGGTCAAAAGGGCTTCTTCTTTTTGTCTAGCATCATTTGAGATGATCTAGGATATCCTGGCTGGTGTCCAGTTGCCACTCCGGATGATCACAGATCATATGTCATAATTTCCAGCCTGTTGCAAATGCGTGGGGAGTGCTAAAGTGCATCAAATGACACTGGATGTACATATTTAGGTAAATACATGTAGCGCAATGAAAATTTAATGCTCTCTAAAGGAAGAATATTGTGTAAAGGAAATGTGCAAGAAATTAGCCATTTGTATTATATTATCTATCATAAAATCAACCACAAAAAGTGAATAGAGTAAATACACTGTATTCCCAATCTCAGTGTATGTAAGTATGAAAAACCTTTCCTGTGAAGAAAGGCTATAATGTTAATATTTGCTTTTACACAAATATTCTTCTCTTCAATTTAAAGGCTGAATTCAAAGATATTACTTCCGCCACCAGTACATGCACAGAAGTGTGATGTTTGGCTTGTGAGGAAAACAGAGTATCTGCTTCACCTTCTTTTTTCAGACACAGGAGGGAGAAAAATATCACTCCGCAGCCTTGGTGAGCTGCTGTGCCCATAGACAAATATCTTCACTATATCTTCTAAGAAATGAATCCTGATTTTGTATAAACAATGCAAAACTCCCACCAAGGTAAAAAAAATGCCTCATTCAGATGTCTGGGAGCAGAATTCAGCTCTCATAACGAAACCAGCTTGCACTCACCTGCTGCTTTAATTCTGAAATACATTTTCAATTGATTTCTTGTATAAATAATTAATTCAGAGCAATGTGCTTTATCAAGACGACAGTATTCCAGTCACAAAGTGCCATCCAAATGGAAAGCCCCCAAAAGTAAGCAAGAAATACCAGAACATTCCGACTATATTCTTGGGTTTCTCCATGACAAACACTTTCATTTACTGTTACATGTTTACAAGGTATCAGTTTTCATTTGGTCATTGTTGTTTAAAGCAGGAGAAGGCTTGCTCTTCTGACCATCAGTTCCTCCTTTGGATATGTCCTGGAAGAAAAGCCTTGGTATCCACAGTGACATTAAAATTCGTTTGTATTCATTCCGAAAATTCTGGTTAAGAAGTCCATATATTATTGCATTAAGGCAGCTGTTGAAATAGGCCATGAAGTAGCTTATAATGAATAGCCATTCAGGAACCTTTGGTGCCATTTCCATAGGATTGATGGCTACAGCCAGTCCAATGAAGTTTAGAGGTGCCCAGCAAAAGGCAAAAATCACAAAAACCACAAACATGGTAAGAAAGTTTCTGAAGTCACTCGGCTTTAGTCTTGGCTTTGTTTCTGACTTGACTCGTCTTCTAACCTGAATCACTAAAACCCAGATTCGAAGGTAGCAGAAGCTCACAATGGTGATAGGGACGATGAAGTGAATTACCACAACAGCTATCGTGTAGTAGGAGCTTGCAGTCTGAACAAACGTGCATGAATAGACGCGTGGATCATACTTTAAAGAGCCAACAAAAAAATTTGGCACAATTGCAATTACTGTTAACACCCAGACTAAGGAGACATACAGCATCGTGTTCCAACAGCTGTACACCTTGTCATAAGCAAAACTATGGCATATATAGCAATATCGGTTTATTGCAATTGCCGTGATGTTGAAAATAGAGCCTATTACACTTAGTCCCATCACGAAGCCACTCACTTTACAGTGCATTTCACCCAACGTCCATCCATTGTGAAAAATAGCTAAGAGCACGAGTGGATATGGATACAAGGCCACCACCAGATCAGCCAAAGCTAGGCTTACCACAAATGCATTACCTGGGGGAAAAGAAAAATACATACACGTAAGTCTGAAAGCAAGCATAGATGTGAACAAGAAGAAAATATGATATACTATTTCAGATATCTACAAAGCTAAATTATTGATGATGTCAGCAAGCAGCAGGTATATAGGACCAATAAGTGTGTATGGGAAATAATTTTACAATTCAGCTTAGAACACCACAGAAATATCTGCAGCAACATGATGTTTCAAGTCTGTGGGTGACAAAATTATACCTCCCTTTCTATTTTAATCTTTAATAAACACAAACATAAACATAAACATCACTAAGCCATTACATAAGCACATGTTGAGTTGTTTCAGTGCAGCTAACTCCACAGCTGGATCGAATAAGGTGGAAAAGAAAAAAAGTCTAAATTGTGCCAGGTAGGCAAGTCATTATGCCACTCTAGCCTATCACTGGAATACTAACAGGCTTGGCAGGTGTCAAGGGGAAGGATATACAAAGACTAAGGTCTACAAGGGTTAGAAAGATGTGTTGGTTTATGTATATTCTAAATTGCTACACAGCACTCCGTAGTATAGGTATTTTCTCCATGAACAGCCTACGCATACTGCAGTTATTGTCCCACTGGATTGACTAAGGAAGAGTGAATTGCCTTCACCACCCTTTGTCAAAAGGCATGTTTAATTATACAAAGGAAAAATGCATGAATGCAAGAGAAAATATTCAAATTCATGGGAGGAGCCTTTGAATACTTGTCTGCTGATAACGTTTAAAGAAATTTTAGCGATATGGTTGAGACTTTGTCTTTCTTTAGACAGTGTCTTCTTCATCAGTTTGAAATTTCTGGACACTGTATATGGGGATATTTTAATAAAATAGTGAGACAGGAAACTATATTCCTGAAAAATTAAATGAGAAATCATTCTCTAGGATCTTCCCAGTAGATGGAAAGCAGAGGTACTAACTTTAGATTCTTGGCATTTATGTAGCATAAAAAAAAAATTCTGGTTTGCATACTCACTTTTTTACTTAGTGTTTTTCACAACATGAACAGATATGCAAAAGACCCAAGCAGCTTTGAAAATTGTGTGTGGAACACAATTATTTTTGGAAAAGAGCAGTTAGATGCTGACTTCTACAAATTCTGAGTTTTTCTGTACTCATCTAGGAAAGCAGTTCTCCATTAAATTTGAAGTACAGAAATAATGCCATGGATAAGGATGTCATTAGCTAAGAGCCATAAAACCAACAGCCATGTAGGATTAAACACCTCAAAAAATAGCAGAAGTTCACCTGTATACTGTTTGCTTCACGTGCTCTGCATCTGTAGCTTGCTTAACCTGAATGAAGGAATGGGGAGCTGTCTTCCTTCCATACGCTTTAGCGGAAGACCACGCTCATCAGAACTGGCACAACAGCTAGTGAACTTAACAGAAAGCAGGATTATCGATCTGTAGGTGTAGACATGGCTCATCTCAAGAGTAGACTACAACTTACTTTAGGCAGTTTCTTGCTATATGTTTAGCAGCCTGTCTCACACTCTCTTTATACTTTAAAGGCCACCCAAGTCTTATCCTAGCTACAGTTAGCTGACATGGTAATACATGTACAGCAATTCCATGCTATTTGTCTTAGAAGCAGGATGTAAAACTAATAGTACTGTGTTGGTTTTTGTGCCCTCCCAAGCTACAGTCGCTCCCTGCTTTAGGGTTGAGGGGGTTCCATTTAGGCTGTTGGACCTGCACAGGAGACATTTCCTGCTGGCTTTATATGGACTATGCTTAATATCATTCAGTAATGTCAAGCTGTTTTGGAAAAAGGTAAACATAATTTCCAGATGCAAAACCACTTTAAGTAATTTTTCTGTCTTACTCAGGATTGCTAAGGCATGAGAAAATTGCCTCCACTTTGGGGCTTCAGACTTCAAGTAAGAAGTAAACTCTAATCAGAGCTGATCTAGAGCAAAGCACATACCTACTAGTTTTACGATCTGTGAGGAAAGATTGAACAAACTAGGGAGACGATTGAAGGGAACATGGCAACGTAAGTGAAGCAGCAAGGATATAATCCATTCCCATGACTGTGGTGAACACAAACAACCTTCAGTCACAACAGGGAAGTTTCATATTAGACATTGAGAAAAACAAGACATTGAGCCTGCCATTGGAGGTTGTAAGAAAAAGTTGAATAAGCGTTTGTCAGTACTGGCCTAGATACAGCTGATTCCCGTTTTGAGCATAGGAAGGATGAGATGACTTTGATGGCCTCTGCTAGCCATGTCATAAATAGGATAAAAGACAAGACTAACAAAGGAGCAGGGGCATGCAGGGGTATCTTTGTCAGGATGCATTTACATCATGGCAACGAGAATTCCTCTTACGTTTTTTCATTGCTGTATCTGACATTAGAAGATAGAGAAGTCAGCAGATAGAGAGGAAGGAAAAAACCACTTTTTTCTGGTTTAGAATGCCTTTTGGAGAATGATAGAGTTTAGTCTGGGATGTATGCTAAGATTAATCTAATCTCTAAGGCTGCTCAACATCAGCTTATACCTAAAATGTAATTGTTCAGTTAAAACCAAGAGGGCTTTCAGCTCTTTCAAGCATATTTGGAATTTTACTGTAAAGTACATTTGGCAAGAGAATTTCAAAATTTTGTTTGTAATTTAGGACTTCTTGAAAATTCCAGCAGCAATGAATAAGGACCATTAACAATGAACTTGTCAAAAACATAATATAACCCGTTAAAACACAGAAGAAAAACGGTGCAATATCTACAAAGGCCTGAAGTTATTTGTCACTTTTATGGCTGTTTACAGGGCCGAGTGTTCACACTGTGCACTTTCAAAAGTTCCAAAGTTTTTTTCTTTCGATGTGGCTGACTGTGGAATGAAGTTTAATATTATATTACTGTAATGAATATTCTACAAAAGTAGAGAAAAACTTTTCTAATTTTTAAAAAATACATAACCAACGTTCTGAGAAATCAAAGGTCTTAGATGTCTTTTTTGTGCTTGGAGAAAGTAAATATTCCTTAATGCACCTCAGACACATCATTTAGGGTGGCTATAATTATATTCATAAGATAACCAAAGAGGTAACTTTTTGCTGTCTCTAACAAAATAGAAACCACAGAAAGCTCATCTAGTTGGAATTATTATAATTATTTCTATAATTTACCTTACAGACTTTGTTCCTAGATTTTGGTTTCATCAGACAGAAGATTACATTCATTTATAAGAAACACATTTGCTCACTGGAGTGAAAGACCCCTTGATTACAAGCAATAGCTACTAAAAGCCAAATATCTAGCCAAGGACTCAAAAAAACTACACATCTGCACTATTGTAAACAAGAATAGTAGAGTGCATAAAAAAAAAATAAGTTATGATATTGACTTTGGGTGCAACAGGACTAAATTGATATTTCATGAAGCATTCTTGCATATTGGTTTTGTTACCCAAATTAACTGCAAAAAAGGGAACTTTCACATTATCTTGAAATCTTCATATGACTTGATATTTTAGGAATTAAACCACAGAACAAACTTTTTGGTAAGGTCAGGCCTTGCAAGGGTTAAGCGTCTACTTTCTGAAAAGACAATCGACTTCTAATGTCTCTACCAAAACTACAAGCAATCACAATCACCAAACATTTTTTAAAGGTTTTGCATCTTTCTTTGGTTTCAAACTGGCTAAAATGATTAATTAAGTATCATGGTGCTTTATTTTTTATCAAATGGTATTTTGGTGGTTACACATTTGTTTAACAAGTTGTTATACATTGCATACAGACATAGAAACACAGAAACATAGAATACTTTGGGTTGGAAGGGACCTTTAGAGGTCATCTAGTCCTACTCCCCTACAGTGAGCAGGGGCATCTTCAACTAGATCATGTTGCTCAGGGCCCTGTTCAACCTGGCCTTGAATGTTTCTAGAGATGGGGTCTCCACTATCTCTATGGGCAGCCTGTTCCCATGTTTCACCACTGTCATTGTAAAAAATTTCTTCCTTACATCTAGTCTAAATCTACCCTCGCTTAGTTTAAAACCTTTACTCCTTGTCCTGTCACAAGAGGCCTTGCTAAAAATATTGTCCCCACCTTTTCCATAGGCCCCTCTTTAAGTACTGAAAGGCTGCAATAAGGACTTTCTGCAGCCTTCACAGCTCCAGGCTGAACAACCCCATCTCTTTCAGCCTTTCCTCATAGGAGAGGTGCTCCAGTCCTCTGATCATCTTCACGAGCCTCCTCTGGACTCGCTCCAACAGGTCCATGTCTTTCCTGTGCTGAGGGCTCCATAGCTGGATGCAGGACTCCAGGTGGGGTCTCACAAGAGCAGAATGGAGGGGCAGAATCCCCTCCCTCGATCTGCTGGCCATGCTGCTTTTGATGCAGCCCAGGATACGACTGGCTTTCTGGGCTGCGAGTGTACATTGGTGGCTCATGTCCAGCTTTTCATCCACCAGTACGCCCAAGTACTTCCTGGTAGGGCTGATCTCAATCCCTTCATCGCCCAGCCTGTATTGATAGTGGGGGTTGCCCCAACCCACGTGCAGGACCTTGCACTTGGCCTGGTTGAACCTCATGAGGTTCACACAGGCCAACTTCCTGAACTTGTCCAGGTCCCTCTGGATGGCATCCCATCTTTCTGCTGTGTCAGCTGCACCACGCAGCTTGGTGTCATCTGCAAAGTTGCTGAGGGTACACTCAATCTCACTCTCTAGGTCACTGATGAAAATGTTAAACATCATCAGTCCCAGTATGGACCCCTGAGGGACACCACTTGTCACCGGCGTCCATTTGGACATCGAGCCGTTCACCACTGTCCTCTGGCTGTGACCTTCCAACCAATTCTTTAGCCACTGAACAGTCCACCCGTCAAATCTGTATCTCCCCAATTTAGAGAGCAGGATGTTGTGATGGACTGTGTCAAAGGCTTTACAGAGGCACACCACCCTCTCAGCTCTGTTTCCCCATGTCTACAGTCATACTCATTCTTGTGTATTCTTCTTTAGCATACAAAGGCCTATATTCAAGACAGGAAAATTGTTTCTGTGCAGCCTATTGTGCAGATTGTTTCCTATAATTCTATAAAATGAAACCAATCATTCCTCTGCAGAGTTAACAATAAGAAGTTAGACTGACAGACTGTCGGTCCACACACACTCAGTATATCTCTAGTGCTAGCTCACTCTTCAGCCTCTTACCCCTCTTCTATACTTCTGTAGTCCTTGTACTCAAAATGAACTTAAAAAAGAGTTCTGGGCTCCCCAGTTCAAGAAAGATGAGGAGCTACTGGAAAGAGTTCAGTGGAGGGCTACAAGGATGGTGAGGGGACTGGAGCATCACTCCTACAAGGAAAGGCAGAGGCAGCTGGGCTTGTTTAGCCTGAAGAAGAGAAGGCTGAGAGGGGACCTAGTAAATGTTTATAAATATCTGAAGGGTGGGTGTCAGTAGGATGGGGCCAAACTCTTTTCAGTGGTACCCAGCGACAGGACAAGGGGCAATGGGCACAAACGGAAGCACAGGAAGTTCCTTCTGAACATGAGGAAGATCTTCTTCCCTCTGAGGGTGACGGAGCACTGGAACGGGCTGCCCAGGGAGGTTGTGGAGTCTCCTTCTCTGGAGATATTCAAGATCCGCCTGGACAAGGTCCTGTGCAGCCTGCTATAGGTGACCCTGCTTTGGCAGGAGGGTTGGACTAGATGACCCACAGAGGTCCCTTCCAACCCCTACCATTCTGTGATTTTGTGGTATAAAATTGACTTCACGTGTCTATGTCTCCACTCCTGGTTGTATAAAAATAGTCCTGAAACTGAAACTAAGGACAAATCTGCTCAGCCTAACTATTTAATCAGCAGATGATTGTAAGTGCCAGCCTGAGTGCAAACCTGAGCAAATTATGAGTGGTTTTCCAGCTTGGAGCTCAGGGTTTTGGCAAAACAGATGATTACTGTGGTGGGACTGTGTATCTGGTCCCACTCCTGGACCTTCTTTATTATACATACGTCCATGTATACATGGATACTCCCTATTTATTCAGTTGATTAACTTTCCCAAAATTTGAGTTAGTTTTGGCATGTTTTATGGAAGAATTATATATCAATAGAGAAGGTTATGCTTTCAGAGCCAGGACTTCTGCTAAACTTCCAGGCGGTGATTTTTAAATGGAAGCCCTGGCCACCCTATTGCTGGTTCTTGGTGCTGCCAGTGACACCTACATTTTCTGGCCTACCACATTTTCTACCAGGCTTCAGTTCCTATAATCCTTGTAGCTCATTTCAGGCTTGGTTGTGGGGGTTCTTCCTGAGGTTTGCTCTTTAGTAAGGAAAGCAACACATGACTCTGGAGGGGCTGAAGAACTGGCACCAGACAGGCAGGAAGAACTAAGGACTAAGCAGGTTTTTGTTTCTTTTTCCAGAGTGGCTCAGTGAATGCGGCTCAGATGGCATGCAGAAAGGTGTTAGCTGCTCCTGGAGAGAGGCTGATGCTTCTTACTTCCTCACTGCTAATTTTTGTCTCTACTCATGACTTCTTTGATCAGTATTTTTTTACAGTATTTAAGCTCTTACATTTCTTGATTTTTTGTTTAAATAGGTAACTTTTAAATCTGTTTAAAATCACCTGTGTCAACTCTTTTTTTTTCCTCACAATCCATCAGAAAAAAATAAAACCTGCTAGCCTAATTCAGATGAAACTCCATTCATGTCAGCGGGAATTAAACCACCAGAAGTGGACACTGGCAGCAGCTGGAGCAGAGAATTAAGTCTCTCACACACTGACATTTGAATTCCCTGTGCGAGCCAGGACCTAGGGTAATCTTTGTTTTACCAAGACATGTCAATCCAGTCTAACGTCCAACAGTGTGTTACTAACAGAAGGTTTAACATAACGCTCTGAAGAAGTGCGAGGTGGGTATTTGTTTTCTTTGAATATGACAGCTTAAAAATGGTCATATGCTCCTTTGTAGCTATTTTTCATGATTTCAGATATTAGTGGGATACACCGCAGACTCTGATGTAATGGAAAGGGACAGACAATATATTTTTATTTGAACTGCAATATTTTAGACACTGCCAAAAAAATATAACACAGATATAAGAATCAAGGCTGGACTTTGATCTATGGAATGCTCAAGTTATTTCTTCTTAGGAAATATGTGCTCTATGAAACTGTTTAAAATATTTGGTGAGTATAATTATCCTATGCTATGTATAAGGAAAATTCTCTACCATCGCTGGGAGTAGAATCATTGAATCGTTTATGTTGGAAAGGGGAAATCATGCCTGACCAATCTGATAGCTTTCTACGATGGCATGACTGGCTGGGTAGACGAAGGGAGAGCCGTGGATGTTATCTACCTTGACTTCAGCAAGGCTTTC
>Ga0065711_1043856_pt1 | contig 14472 bp, 11 predicted proteins | sample Hoacrofraction12_FD_59098 | JGI IMG/M metagenome (GOLD analysis project Ga0065711, IMG submission 59098) | Hoatzin crop microbial communities from Cojedes, Venezuela - Epithelial fraction 12 v2 (version 2) | ecosystem: Host-associated > Birds > Digestive system > Esophagus > Crop | place...
GAGGGTGGTGAAACCCTGGCCCAGGTTGCCCAGAGAAGCTGTGGCTGCCCCCTCCCTGGCAGGGCTCAAGGCCAGGTTGGATGGAGCTCTGAGCACCCTGGGCTGGTGTAAGACGTCCTTGCTGATGGCAGGGGGGTTGGAACCAGATGATCTTTAAGGTCCCTTCCAACCCAAACTGTTCTATGATTCTATGATAAGCTAACACTGCTGAGTCCACCAGTAAACCATGTCCCTAAGTGCCACACGTAATACACACCTACACGTAAATAGGATTCATTCTATCTGTGGACCCAAATTTTCTCTGTAGCTCCAAGTGAAGGCAGTAATTCTGCATTTCAGGTCCTGAACCCCAGTTCAGGTTTGTTATTAAACAGTTGATGCTGCCTTGAAGCCTGGGAGCAGCATTTTATGTGCATGTGAGAGTTTATAGAACATTTGGGCGTCATTTCAGATGAATGGCCCTGTTAGACGTTAGATCTTCAACCCACTGCTCTTGAAAATACTATTATTTTTTTCTCATTTATTTGTATTGCAGTAATTCATTCAGGTGCCAGCCATGACTGAGGCCGTGCTATTGACATGCAGCCTGACGGCAGCAGCAAGAGACAGCTCCGGATCTACAGATCACACAGGAGAAAAGGAAGCATCCCGGCTGGCATTTCACGGGTGGGGAATGGAGGTGAAACCAGATTATGTTCCCCATATCCCAAGGAAAACCCCAGCAAAATGAACAGAAGGAGAACCCCCGGTCCCCAGAGCACCCATCTAAGCGTTTAACCAGAAGAGGACCACAGAAGCCCCATCTCATGCAGAAGCAGGAGTCTCAGACAGACCTTTCATATGGAGATGCGTGTCCCACCAAAACCCCTAGATCACAACAAGAGCAATTGAGGGCCGCCAGCTCATGCCTCTGCAAAGCCAGGCTCAGATAAAGCTGTCCTAGCTGGGACAGCCTCCCTGCCCACCCCAGAGACCTGCCTCTTGGCAGGAACCACAAGCACACCCAACGCGTGCTCCAGCACTGGTCTGTATGGACTGGCAGGATGAGATGCTATCGGCCCGTACCACTTGTCTTCTCCATAGGGTGCCCCGAGGCGGCGTTCAAGCCCTGCTGCGGCCGAGTAACGCAGAAGCAGCGGGTGGATTTGCAATAGCTCAGCTCTGGTCTGGCAAGATACACCATACTTGACCTTGATGATGCCAACATGCACCAAAAGCAGATTGACATGGCCCACTGGCACCCATGAGGATGTGGGCTAATTCCACATCTGTGGCCAGGCCCTGTGTCACCCCCCGTAACCGTGCCAGATGTTTTGTCCCACTGCATGAAGGACCACGCAGGTGGGCAACCACCATGGCCACAAGATGCTGCCGCCCCGAGCCACGGCAGCCAAGGTGTCACCAGGATGGGCTGGATCTCCAAGCCACGGGGGTCTGCCAAGAGCCTGGTCCTGGTCCCTGGGAGTTGCACCATGGTTTGCAGCAGAGGCAAAGCTGGCTGCTAGTTCTCCTTGCCACCAAGAACAGGTAGTGTCATCTTGCCCTTTGAAGCTTTTCTTCTGAGCCCTGCTCTCGTAGCAAGTCCCTTTGCTCCTGGAGATCCACTGGAGAGGAAACCAGCAGCCTGGCGAGCCCCACCGCTCCCCACCCGCCTGCTCCTTCCTCCTCCAAAGAAAACCGCAAACCCTTTCAGACCAACCAGCTTAGGTAAATAAGCCAATGAACCTCCTCCCAATGACAACAACAGAGAACTGAGATCTCATTAAATAAATGAAACAGATTCGCAAGACCGGGAAGGGTTGTTTCTCCGAGCTGGTCACGGTGAGATTAAAGGCACAGCGAGACCCGGATCCCTTTTCACTGGAGCGCTGTAAAATGAGTGGCACAGACCCAGCAGAGCTTAAAATACACGGGCAGGGCACACCCTTCCCTCCAAACACACCTGCCACTTTTTTTTTCCTCCCCCTTTTTCTCTCCCACATCCTCTCTGGAAAAGCCAAACTTCATTCACGACAGAAGCGAACTATTTCCTTTTTTATTCTAATATTTCCCTTTTTTTTTTTTTATGGCGACCATCTGGGAGTGGGGAGGGGAAAGGAAGCCCTGGAGCATTTCAGACACAATAATAAAAAAAAAAGTATGATTAAAACCAAAAAGCATAAACAAACAAACCACGTTGCCCAGAATAATGACTTCGGGGAAAAGCGCCAAAAAAATTGTATAAGCTTCTGGAGCGTGGCAGGAGAAGAGAACAGAGAGTCCTCGCTGCCGAGGGGAGCATGCCGCTGTGGTGGGACAGCGGCTGGGACAGCAGGGATGCTCGGTGCTCGGGGCGAGCCAGCAAGGAGAAGCGTTTCACATAGCTTTAGCTGCCTAAACACGTCTTCAGGCACTTGGTTCTGGTCACTGCAAAGCCCCGGTCTAGGCAAGCTCAGACCCTTTCGATACGGAGTAATCGTCCCTCTGCTCCACTCTGGGTAGACCCCCCAGGAGTCCTGCGTCCAGCTCTGGAGCCCTCAGCACAGGACAGACCTGGAGCTGTGGGAGCGGGGCCAGAGGAGGCCCCAGCAATGATCCAAGGGCTGGAACCCCCCTGCTGGAAGGAAAGGCTGGGAGAGCTGGGGCTGGTCAGCCTGGAGAAGAGAAGGCTGTGGGGGGACCTTAGAGCAGCTGCCAGTGCTTGAAGGGGCTGCAAGAGAGCTGGAGAGGGGCTTGTGACAAGGGCAGGGAGTGATGGGACAAGGGGTGATGGCTTTAAACTAAAAGAAGGGAGATTCAGACTAGACATAAGATGCTCTTTATGATAAGGGTGGTGAAACCCTGGCCCAGGTTGCCCAGAGAGGTGGGAGATGCCCCATCTCTAGGAACATTCCAGGCCAGGTGGGACAGGGCTCTGAGCAGCCTGATCTGGGTGAAGATGTCCCTGCTCATGGCAGGGGGGTTGGACTAGATGGCCTTCAAAGCTCCCTTCCATCCCAAACCATTCCATGATTCTATCTCTCTCCCCACTGCGCAAAGCAGAAACATCTCCAGCAGAAACCACTTGCAAGCCCCCATCCAGGAGGTACTTCCACAAAACAGCCCCAGGGTGACAATTCAGCATCTCTGCAGGATGAAGGCCACAACAGCTAAAGCAAAAGAAGAATATCCTCGTAGAGAAGGTATATTTTTACACCATCAGCTTCTCCGATCACTTCTAGCCCCCGTCCAAAGTTTGCTGCCGCCGCCGAACTTCTCTTTACCACCTAAAACTAATTTTGTCTTGCGCCCCATGGCAAAGAGCTCCAAGTTGCCTTTTCCAGACATGGTTGTTTCCAGTCTCAGTAGCAGAAAACGTGTTTCCCCACATATGGGCAACCATCTGAAAGCCCTGCTACACCAACACTTAGGCAGAACCAAGCAAATGTTTGGTGACATCTCCCTCTCATCGTCTCGCTGTTTAATGAGCTTTAAAAAAAAAAAAAAAAATCCTGCCTTGGTGTTAGTAAAGACTATTTTGAAAAGCACAAAAATCCTCCAGCGCTCAGCAGCAATGATTGAAGCAAATTCTGTAAAAGTAATGGGAGAAGAGAAAATATAAACTCCAGCATCCCAGCGCTCTTCCAGCAAACAGCCTTGCTGTTAGCAATTAAAGAAACAAAAGCCGCGGGGATGCTGCCATCACCCTGCACATGGTTATTCCCAAACCTCGGCTTCGGATGACGGCAACCAGACCCATGCCGTGCAAAACGCTCCTCCGGAGGTTTGCGACCTCCATCTCCCACGTCACAGCGTTGACAGCTCCCAGTCGTCGGTGGGCGTTGGGATTCTCCGGCAATTCCAGCAAGATCGCGAGCCCCTCCCCGCATCCCGACCTCCTCCGACTTGCTTTTGGGATGCATTTTGGAAGCTTCACCTGTTAGTTCGGGTATAGGAAGTCAACGTGTCCACCCCTGCCCTCCAACATCCTCAGCTCCTCTGGTTGGGGGATGCTGCCCTTGAAAAAAGCCCCTCCTGTATTTCGACAAGCACAGGCTGCCCTCTGCCTCGCTGGAGTGACCGATAACACGACAGAGAATTGCGTTCCCCCTCCCTAGATTGCCAAAGGATGGCTTCAAGACGGGGGAAGAAAGAGCGCAAAGGATTTCATGCTCTAGTTTGGAAATTCAGCAGCATTTTCAGAGTCATTTCTGGAAAACACTGTTATATTTTAATTTTTTTTTTTTAATTTCATCTGTTTCCTTCCTATTGAGTATTGCACGGTTTCTTCCAGAACACAGAACAAAATTAGCAGGAGCTCAGTCACACGCAAAACCAGTTTTTTTTCTCACCAATCCCTCTAAAGGAGGTGAATGACTATGGGAGAAAGGAGCTGAAGACAGAGGGCTGGTCCTCGAAGATCAATTAAGCCCCTCGCATCCCTCATTTTGATGCTGCTCCTCCCTGGGCTCCAGCAGGCAGCTTGATGCATCTCCTGCCCAAAACGCTAAGGAAAGAGCACACGTTATTGCCTGCAAAGAGCGTACGCCAAGACCGACAGCTTGCTGCAGTCTCCAGTGCGAGCAGGGCCACGCTCCATCACCGGCTGGGTGGTAACGAGCAGGTTACCAGCACGTAACAAGCCCTGCCAAAGGAAAACTTGTCCTGCATCACCAAGCCTAGTCTCTGGAAAAAGGAGGACCAACCTGAAAAAAAAAATCACAGAATTTGCTTTGAACGGGTAGGAAGATGGTGGTAGGGGAGGATGGCAATGCAGCACAGAATGGTTTGGCTTCAAAGCAACATTTGAAGGCCATCTAGTCCAAGCCTCCTGCAATGATCAGCGACAGCTTCAACCAGAGCAAGGTGCTCAGAGCCCCGTCCAACCCAACCTTGAATGTTTCCAGGGATTGGGCATCTCCCACCTCTCTGGGCTTGGTGGGCTCAGCTAGGATGAAGCTCAACGAGCTGTGGTGCCACCTCCCCAAGATGCTTCATTACCTCCTCCAGCCCCGCAGCGATCCTGCAACAGCTTTCACCCCTGAGTTATTCAGGACGTCACCTGCTTTACCGTGAAGCCCAGGACGGCCAATGTGCACTGGGATGCTGTTTGACACCATGGGCATCCTTACAGCCCCACCAAGAAATCCTACATTTAGGATCATCAGATGTTAAAGGGCTGTTCTACATATTCCTGCACAGCTTTTCGATCGTTGTTTCTCACCATTTCCAAACCAGGGACCCCCGGGAGCTGGAAGGGGGTGAATATTCAATTTGTTAAACCCGGTGACATTTCCTATTTGTGTTCAAAGTAGGGGGAAAATGGCTTGAGTCGATGAGAAACAGATTTGGGGGGAAGGGAAAAGGGTTCAGCGACAAGAAAAAAAAAAAAAAGAGTTTGCCACCCCTCCACGTTTTGTTTGAATCGAAATGAAATTTCTTCCGTTCACTTCCAAATCTTGTTTAACCTTTCCTCCTTCTAACTGCAAACTGTCATTTCCAAACAAAAAATGAAAAAGCTTCATTGAGAAGATGTCAAAAAAGAAATGTTTTGGCATTTCCAAAATGACACATTTCATTTCAACATTTCAAATGAAACATCTGGACATTAAAAATAAATTAACTCCCCCTAACTGAACATATGCAGTTGCCAAATCCAGCTTAAGCTTATGAATAGTCCAGGCTTTCCCAAATTCAACTTTTGAATTGATTTACACTGGAAGTTCAGTTTAGTTTTGATCCAGACTGTGATGCTCAGACCCTGCGATGCCCTTGTGCATGATCCTCCTCTGTACATTCCCAAAACTTGATCTCCAGCCAACAACTCAAGTCTAGAAATATTTACACCTTAGGAAAATATTCTATGTGAAGAGAATGGGTTACCCTATGACCCAACAACAGCCTCTCAAATTATTTTAACATGTGCTTCGCTCCTAATATACTGCTGTCATTCATGGGGATTAATGGTTGTTATTAATCACTCCGTTTGAAGGCAAGGGAGAAAACCATCTCCCCATGCACAAGACAGAGGGAACATTATTTATTTGCTAGCACTAACATATAATAAAAACAATTTCTCAGTAGATCTGTCCCCGCATACGCAGACGACCATGTCAAGCCATGAGTGATTTGCAAGGCTTTGGAGGCATGACAAAACCAGCCAGCAATGACAACCAAGGGTATTGTCTCACAACCCCTCTTCACATGAGTAATACTCATGTCGATAGGCACATCCATCAACCAAAGGCCTTGGTGAAGGGTTTTGGGGACACCAGAGTGGTCACACCCATGCTTGCCTTCCACTAGGCTGGTGGTGGGACTCAGCAGAGCCCCCCAGGCCAGCTGCAATGCTCACCAGCAACTTGGGTTGTCCAATGTGGCGGAGCTACCTGCAGCCATCATTCTAGAAGGTACCACACTCACTGGTTTCGAGCCAGCTTGGAACAGACAATGGCTAAAGGCAAATTTGCACCATCAGGCTTTAATCTGTCACCATTCTGGTGTGACCTCCCTGGGTGACTGATGGACCAAAGTGCTTTTAAGTCAGTCAGGGCCAAGAGAACCTGTTCCCAAGCACCATCAGCATGGTACCAACTTTTTTCGATGGCAATATATCGGAATATAGGGTCTTCTGCCATTAGCAACATATTATCCTCTTTTTGCTGTGATAGATTGAGGGGGGTGGGGTGTGTTTTTCCTGTTTTTACTTTTTAAAGCTGTAATTTGCTCAGACTGAAATCGCTTAGCACCAAAGACAAAGCTGAGAACAAGACAGACGACATCCACTCTCCTGGATTTTTAAAGGGTCTAACCCAAAATATCCTCGCGCCCTCCATGGAGACCCTGAACGGGGCCACGGGAGGTCTGGAATACCGACTCTCCTCCAGCGCGAGCTCTGCACCGAACTGCACACTAAAGAATAACTTACATGTTTATACGCCTTGCTTGCACAGCACGGTGCTGGTAGGCTGAAGGCTCAAGTTCCATCTTTTGATTCACTCCTTGAGTGAGTTAAACTGTTTATTTGAACTCGAATCCACATGAGGTGCAGAACAGCTCAGGCTTCGGCTCAACGCCAACTGCACTCCCATTGTCCACCATATAAAAGCAGGTATCCCAGCGTGGTCATGGGAGGTACGAAATACAGAAGACAAAATATTGCTTTTATGAGACAGCTGCAGAAAAAAGAACTCATGCAATAGAAAAAAAAAATATACAGATCTCTATTTACCTTTTCTCTCCTGTTGTCCTCTCTCTGGATCCCTTTACCTCTTGTCTTTTTGGAGGTTAGGGACAGAAGAGCAAGCCTCTTCACATTCAGCTTTTTCTCCACTCTCCACATATGTCTATCTAATCCACCTCTTTCTGTAGATTTTTAACTTCTGATTACTGAAGCTCAGCCAACACCCCTTATTAAATAAAGTTGCATCTTCGCCTGCCGAACTATAACTAACAAAATTCAAAAGCAACTTCATGGGAAACACAGAGCTCCTGGGAAGACTCCTAAGGAGGCTGTCCCTTTTCTCTACATTCCTAAACTGCAAACCTTTTGGTATGAAGTCAGATCTGGCCTTTTCTTCAGCAAGAATTCTCCGGCTGAATACCAAGGCAGTGAAGGAAATATTCTTGGGCATGCCAGCACGTGTTAGTACTGGACTGATGCACTAAGGTGGCATCTCCAAGACTTGATGCACATGCACTCTCTTCTAGGCAAGGTGCATTAAAGGTTCCTTGACTCTCTTCTGCAAGAATGAGTCCTGGCCTTGCTGATTGTCACAACTAGTAATTTTGGTAACTATTTTGCTCACATAAATGTTCCCTGGCATTCCAAGTGAGCGGAGTACCCTCTGCATCCTACTGCACGCGGTATTTTCTCCCACCAGTGCCACTTTCGGAAACACCCCATGCATGAGTGATGACTTACCCAAAGAGCTCCAGGCTTTGGGAAAGGCGTTCCTGCATACACATTTTGAGATTTAAGGTATTATATAAATGTACTTTCTTGTAAGTAGGATCTGATGAGCTCTGTTCAAGATTACACCCAGAGAGCGGCAGCCCCCGGAGTATAATAGAGCACAAATGGGCTCTAATAGGGTATTTGGCTGTTACATTAGGATTAATCCGCTCCGTGGCGAAATTGTGGGAGGCTCATGAAAATTCTTTCTTCTCCCCACCGTATCAGTGAAAGGTCTTCAGTAATTTGCATCCAAACAAATGTGCTTTGTGAATAACGGAACCTTGCACGGGAGTATAATTTTATTACCTCATTCGAGCAATTTTAGCCAGATTGTGCTTCCTCTTTGAAGAGCTGTCATTGGTGAGGAGAGATTGTTCGCGACTGCGCAGGCAACAAAAATGGACGTTTTCGACTTCCACGACCCGTGGTTTTTTTTTTGGTCATTTATTTCCAAAATACCTGCTGTTTGCCAGAACAATGCTTCTCCTTTGTCAGAGCCTATAACTGTCACTCATAGCCCGTGCTATCTCAGAAAGTTTCAGCAGAAAACGAGAGGAAAATCTCCCAGGGTAGATATCTGAGGCTTCCCTTTGAGGAGAGGGAGTGGATTAACTGAAAGAAAAATAAACAAGCTCTAAGGTCCCAGCTCACCGCTGGTACGAGTAGGTGTCAACCCCAACACAGAGCCAAAGCCATGTCCATGTCATCTCTCTGAAGGCAGCAGAATTATCGCTGTGGGAAATAGTGGACATTAGGATGTAGGGAAGAGTACTTCAACCACTAGACTGACAAGGGGCAAAACAGTCACTAAAATTAAGGTGGGACAGCCCTAGGACAGTTTGGTGAAGAGGAAAACCAAGAAACGGTTATCCTGGATCAATGTCCCATTGATTTCACAGCTTTCTTCTATGGCTGCCTCCATTTGCCTGTCTCCTCTCACAAGGTGAGCTCTTCAGGATGCTGATTGCATCTTGCTCCTTGCACAGCACCTATCTCACTGAGCCTGGAGCCCTAGCTACTACCAGGACGTACCTCCAGCAAAGACGCTGGCCTCCCATCTTCTGTCTCCTTCCCACCCCAAAATTTAACACCAATTTTCCATAGACTCATAGGTTGGAAAAGACCTTTAAGATCAAATCCAACCATCAACCCAACACCACCATGCCTGCTAAACCATATCCCGAAGTGCCATATCTACACATTCATTGAATGCCTACAGGGATGGGGACTCCACCACCTCCCTGGGCAGCCTGTTACAACGTCTGACCACTCTTTCAGTAAAGACATCTTTCCTAATATCTAATCTAAACCTCGCAACTTGAGGCCATTGTGTCTCGTCCTATCGCTGGTTACTTGGGAGAAGAGACCAACACCTGCCTCACTACAGCCTCCTTCAGATTTTCTCTGCTTCAAGACAAGCCCTGTACCTCAAGTCATTCAACGCAATCCCCTTCCACCGGTATCACAAACACCAGCATAATCGAAGCATCAAAAGGACAGAGAAATAGATCCTGAGATCCTGAGAGACATCCCCCCCCCCATCATATATCCAAGACAAGCACCTTCCGTATGCCTGGAGACCAGCAGTAAGACATCTGCCAGTTGAAGAAGGGACAGGTAGAATGACAGCATGCTAGGTTATTAAGGGGAAAAAAAAAAGAGAGGGGAAAACTACAGCCAAGACACAACCAACTACTTTGCAAGCTGCTTAAGACAGATTAAAACATAAGGGCAGCTTCTTGGCTGGCCTCCGCCCGCAGCAGATCAGCGATAGACTTGAACAAGACATGGTGGTGTTGGGGTGACGGTTGGACCTGATGATCTTAGAGGTCTTTTCCAACCTTAACGATTCCATGATTCTAAGACCCTGTCTGTATTTGAGGTCTGATGCATTTAGGGAAGATGTGTGTTGTCTCTGAAAGTCCCTGCCACCCCAGGCACAGTGCACGCTGTCACGGTCACCTTTTGGCTCTCCCAGTTACTAAATTTACCAGGAAGATTAAGCAAAGCTCCACTTCCCAGCAATAAAACCTTCCTTCCATGGCATCACTGGAGACCCCACTACCGCATTAATTCAGAGGCTGCCCATTACCTATTAATTAGAGGATGCTCTTATGCAAATAATGAAAATTAATTAAGCCCTCACTTCATAATCTAAACCACTCTCTTCCTTGCTGTTCTCAAATACACCTCAGGCAAGTGGCTACAATTTTTTTAATCATAAAAACGACAACCTATGAGCTAACATGTCTTTAAAGGATGTCTTTAATATCAAAATAAAATAAAATAAAGTAAAACTGCCTTGTCTCCCAAGGCGGGCTGGCAGCAACGAGACCTTAACCCAATTTCCTCCAGTCTGCTGAGTTCAGAGAGATGTGAGCTTTCTTTCCCACAAACCTCATCCTTCTCCCAGGAGGCTGCTTCTCCTCATTGGGCATACCCGGGCACCGACAGTCCTGGCTAGATGTTTCTCCCAAGGAGCAGAAGAGGGGTATTTATGCCTTGCTTCACTACGTGCATTTCTGTTTGGTTGTCTTCTTTTCTAAATCCCTCAAGTCCAACCGTCAACCCAACACCACCATGCCTGCTAAACCATGTCCCCAGGTGCCACACCTACATGTTTTTTGAACACCTCCAAGGATGGGGACTCCACCACTGCCCTGGGCAGCCTGTTCCCATGCCTGACCACTCTTTCAGTGAAGAAATTTTTCCTAATATCCAATCTGAACCTCCCCTGAGGCAACTTCATGCTGGTTCCTCTCGTCCTGTCACTAGTTACTTCGGAGAAGAGACCAACACCTGCCTCACTACCCTCTCCTTTCAGGTGGTTGTAGAGAGAAATAACTTCCCCCCTCAGCCTGCTCTTCTCCAGACTAAATAGCCCCAGCTCCCTCAGCTGCTCCTCCTAAGACTTGTTCTCCAGACCCCTCACCAGCCTCATTGCTCTTCAAACTTTAAGCTTTTCAAAACAAAAAGTTAAAGCTTTTCAGTTAACTAAAACTTCAAGCAACTACAGCTTAAGGGGTACAATACCCTCACGAGCCTTTCCACCTCCATGCACCGATCAGCTCACGAGGGTGAACGGCTGCACAGAGGAGAGGGCGTCATTGCATCCCTCTTCTTTCTCCTCCGACAGCCACGTATCTGCGCCCCCTAACACCGGCGCGGCTCTGCAGACGGTGCCTCCCAAACCACAGCCTTCGAGGCAATCTCCCGAGACGCAGCATCCCCTCCAACCGCCACGGGTGGCTTCTCTTGCTCGCCTGTGTTTTACGTTACGCCGCAGACCTGCAACACAACTCCTAGATGATTTTTAAGAGCTGTACTTACTGTCGTTGCTGCAAATCGCCCTTCAGCTCCCGTTTTTCCTCTTGCGTTTCTTTGCCCTGCCAGACAGGGCAAAGAAAAAAGCTTCTCTTTTTCCCAGGCTGTGTGTGCAAAGCCAGGGCACGGCACGCAGGGCTGGGCGCGCTCGACATCACCGCTCGCCGCGACGATGTCATCGGCCGCCAATGCGAAGGACAGACTCTAGACGCCCTGTTTTGCAGTTCTTGACGTGACTCAGGACAGCCTGGGAATTACGCTTGGAAGAAGTGATTAAAAACCCTGACCACTCCTCCATTACCACGCACGGGTGACGCTCCCAGCAGCGCTGATCACAGCTGCACCCTTGTAAATGACAGCAAAATCAGAGGTGCTGCCCGGTGAGGACGGCTTACACCAGCACTACCAAGAGCCAGGACAAGTGTAGACTGTTCCCTCTTAGCCCTGGATTAATCCCGGCTGTATGGAGCTGGGAATATGGGCTTGGAAAACCCATCGATGGGAGGGGAACCACCCAGCCTGCATTTAATGATGTTCTGAAACCCCAGCACGCAGTCACCTCCTGCGAAAAACCCTTCTCCAAGATGCCAGCCTCCTCCGGGCCAGTCTTTGCAGGCTGTAGGTGTTTGGAGAAACCTTCACAGGCGCCGCAGGCATTCTGAAATGGAGGTGCCCGGACCTTTGATCATATTTGATCACTAGCTCAAGCATTAAAATAGTCAGCTTGGATTTCCTTGGTAGGGAGGGAGTCCTGGTGGGAGGAAGGAAACAGGATTTCAGTGGAGGAAATGGAGAGCAGAGGAAGGGTCTGAAGGGGAAAGGGAGGAGGGCTTTTGACTCAAAGCAACAATTACAGCAAAACCAACGTGTTCAGACGTTCTCCTAGGGATTCCGAGCTCTGAAATGCCAATGTGAAGCTGGCAGCCCCTTTGCTGCGTCGGAGCCCAGGCAGACGGGTAAAGAGCCGGAGCGTCAGAGGGACCTGCAGGATGCACCCTGGGCAGTCTGTGCTCACCAGTACACGGACATCAGTGGACTTTACAAATCACCATCACGAGGGGCAGACGGCAAATTCCCCTTTATTTTTCTGGGAAGCTCCATGCTGTCACAGCCCCACTCATCCGGGTGCCTCCTAAACCTCCCAGAGCTTGGGAGAAAAAGTATCCTCTCTGCTCTCCCAGTTGGGAAAAAGAGCACAGGAATTCAATCAGCAACTAAACACGTTGCAGCCTACGTCCATGGGTAGTCCCACATGGGATTAACCCCTGGGCTTTGTACCTGAGGACCAGGTCCACAGGGCTTCCAGCCCTTATTTAGGCAAAAATCAAAAGCCAGGCTCGTATATCTTGGTGTAGCGTGACTCAACGAAGGTCGCACGCCAAGTCTGAGCTGAAGTCACACTATGGAAGCTACAGTCACTACGAAATTAATTCTGCAGATCCCACAGAGGTTTTATTCTCCCTTTTAACACCTCTCGCCCTCTCAGATCTAAACCACTTTGCATTAATCCAAGCCCGTTCTGCTCTAAAAATCAACCCACCCATCAAGCAGCTGGATCACAAGCCTTGCCTTTTGCTCATTAGCAGAAAATAACACCAACACAAAATTCAGCTCAAGCCTCCCGGCAGACGCAGCTGAGCTGTGTGCTCCTCCCAGTCCATACCCCACGTCCCCTCTTTCTGGAGCCATTCCCACCTACCACCAGCCAGATGGTACAGGATGATGCTACCATATCCTGGTGGGATGGACACTCCTCAGCTATAGTTTAAGTTAACTGGATGACCAGCAGTCTAATGCTCCCCATCTCTTTTTCACTGCCAAAAAACTCTTTCATTAACTTCTTTCCTTCCAGTTGATTATCCCACCAATGCAAATCCATCCTTGCCTTCTGTAAAGTTTGCAAAGGTCAAAATAACAAACTTTGGGGTACCTTGTGTTTGAGAAGAAAGAGAAAAATCCAAGCCATCTGTTATTTTGAACTTTGCATGTATTTTGTGCAAGTTTTGTGAGGCAGCAATCTAAAAGTCTGCACAGTCATGCAAATCAGGGTCATTTCACTGCAGACCTTCTGATGTCTCCCTCCCTGCGAGGTGGAAGATCTTAAGAACCACAACAACTTGCAGCCTACTGGCTTTGGGCATCGGCTGAATGTCGTATCATTACAATTCACCGCCCGTATTACAGAGAGGTCCAGAGACCTAGCTGAGAGGGCGTATTATCATGCTAGGCAAGCTACTAATGTTTTACTTGCAACATCAAAGACAATCCCTGCCCTGGAAAAGCAAAGAGATGCTCCACAGACAAGGCAGTGGAAACACAAAACCTGGGGTGACCCGCTGCGGTCACCCAGACAGGTAGTGGTCAAGCCAGAGAAACACCCAGGTTTCCCCCCAAGGGACACCCCAACTGGGATGAATTCCAGCTACCTGTCCTCACCTTACTTCCTCCTCCAAGTTGATCTGTCTGTAGATACCTGTTCTGCAACAAGCGTGGAGATCAGCAGGGTTTCCAGCTGCAGACCAGAGCCAACCACAACCGGGACCCAGGAGGAACTGTAGAATCACAGAACGGTTTGGGTTGGAAGGGACCTTTGAAGGTGACCTAGTCCAACTCCCCTGCCATGAGCAGGGACATCTTCAACCACATCAGGTTTCTCAGAGCCCCGTCCAGTCTGGCCTGGAATGTTTCCAGGGATGGGGCATCGACCACCTCTCTGGGCAACCTCTGCCAGGGTTTCACCACCCGCATAACAAAGAATTCCCTCACCCTTTGCCACCCTGCCATCACCTCCAGAAGGAAGCCCAGCCTCAAGCCATCTCTTCAATGATGATTTCATATCCAGGCCTCCCTTCTGCACCTTTCCTTGTACGCCTGCTGTCCTCAACCCTCCTTAGCTTGCATCCTCGAAGGCCACTCCTCTGCCAGAAGAAAACCTGTACGAGGGTCAGTCATCATCAGGCACCACCAAGACCGATGGAAACAAGCACCTCGGTGCTCGATGTTCTGTGCAAACTGATCACTGCAAATATTGTGTGTGCAGCAATAGGGACCCCACCACCAAGTAGCACTGGGCTTCCTGTGCCGGAGCATCAAAGAGGAGCCCAGCACAGCCGTAAGAATCATAGAATCACAGAATGGTAGGGGTTGGAAGGGACCTCTGTGGGTCATCTAGTCCAACCCCCCTGCCGAAGCAGGGTCACCCACAGCAGGCTGCACAGGACCTTGTCCAGGCG
>Ga0065711_1008844_pt1 | contig 14471 bp, 8 predicted proteins | sample Hoacrofraction12_FD_59098 | JGI IMG/M metagenome (GOLD analysis project Ga0065711, IMG submission 59098) | Hoatzin crop microbial communities from Cojedes, Venezuela - Epithelial fraction 12 v2 (version 2) | ecosystem: Host-associated > Birds > Digestive system > Esophagus > Crop | place...
CCCTCTAGAGCTGTGTCTTAGTTTCTATTCAACACAAACATAATCAGATATTTCATCAAAGACTCAGAGATAGAATTACAAGATAATCTCATTGCTGAAATACGGTATCATGTGCACAGGTATGATTACACTCGCTGGAAACAAAATGCTGAAAAATGAAGACCATACACATGCATCCTTGTAAGCTAAATCAAAATGAATTCATGGATACAGACACAGAAGAGTTCCATAAAGCAGCCAGCCACTGGTCATAGTTAGGAAAGACAGGAACAATAGGTAGTAACGATGGTTCCCAATGCCTGTATTTGAGGACAGGGAAAAAACCAAAAAGTTTGACATTTTAAAATTCAGCTGTATTTGCATTTCCTCTTAAATAAACAGAAACAAAAAGAGTCAAAACCACTTCTTATTATTACCTCTGCTGCCCTCAAGGGAGTTTGACAAGGCTGATCTCTTTCTCAACTTTCTCCTGTAAGCCACCCCAATTTATATATCAGAATTAGTTCTGATAAAGTCAATCAGGAGTTGCCTCTTCTTCAGAGCGTGCCTTCAGCTGTTTTAGCTAGATGAGGACTAATTATGCAAGCACAACTCCCCCCATGCACACAACAACTGTCTCCTATGACTGAAAAATCTAAGCTATTCACTGTAATTGTCTGACCTTTGTGTGCATACACATACAACCCCCTAGACTTCTGTCAGAGAAACTGTTACATGAAGACAGACAATTATTTTTCTTTAAATTACAATCAGCATTGCTCAAAGCTCTGAAAGTATGCATCAGGAGGATGTCTCACCACCTTGCAAACACTGTAAAAATATTTCCAAGTATTTAACATTACAAAAAAGCTATTGACAAAAGAACATGCTAAAAATATATTGCTACAGATGTAAAGCTCTAACCTTCTTCTGTGGAGTATCACCAGTAATGAGACAGAAAGGAAGAAAGAGGGAATTTCTCAAAGAACACAAGAACACAAAAACCACCCTGAGGGGTTATCTCAGCGGTCCCGCTGCTCCAGCGTACTGTCTCTAACAGCGACAGCAGGCAACGTTGGCTCAGAAGGACAAACAAGCCCGGCTGCTTTCTATAGTTCACTCTCTTCATCCACAGCTACTGCTTTAAAATGTCAGGGTGTGCATACTTGTCTAGTTTGTTTAGTATTTCTTTTGGGCACATTGTCCATAAGTTTGTCTAATGACTTTCTGAACCTTCTCACACTGCCTGTATCTGAAAATCCTTACGGCAGCAAGCTCCAAAATTTCACTACCTGCCATGTAAAAACATTTTTTCTTTACCAGTTTTAAATCCAATTGCTATTCTCACTGAGCCTCCCCTAGTTCTAGTATGATGTGCTTGGCAAATAACAGTTCTGTACTCACTTTAGCCACCATTTTCATTGTTTTTAAGTCTCTATCATATCCCTTGTTCCTTCTTCTCTCAAAAGAAAGAGCCCAGGCTTTTTGGTCTCTACTCTTAGGGCAATCACTCCATCCTTTTAATCATTTTGGTTGCCTTTACTCTCTGCCATCTAACTAATTTCCCTCCGGCTCCTATCAGTAACCCGTTCAGTGTCAATCCTGTATTCTTATATCAGGAGCGCACTCTCTCTAAAGAGGTAAGTGCTCCTGATAACCTCTGTAACCCTTAAAATATGTGGTATTTTCAAATTTGATAAAACAAACACTCTCACCTATGCACTTTCCAATCCACAGAGAATGCTGATCGTATCTCGCTACACATGAATCACAAGCAAGGCAATGCATAGATCTCAAAGGCTTCCTTACCTAGTTGAGGATGAACAGAAAGAATGTAATCATAGCAAAAGCATTTATTTTGCCCAAAGTTTAGAACATCACCTCATAGGCATCATCATATTTTGTACCGTTACTGTGTAACAGATCCCACAATGAAGATGACAGAGGAGACCTCTACATCTTAATTTTACAAAACGAGATGGAAATAATAACAATAAAGCTATTATTAGAGTTTAAGGACCTCAAAGCATCTCTTTTGTCATCATAAAATAAAAAAATAAATCTAAGTAATATAAACCAAACTGTGCATGTAACACTTGCATGACAAGCAATGAGGAAAAAGTTTTTTATAGCACTATTAAGTAAAAAGCAGGTTAAACAACAAAACAAATACCAAAGCCTCACTTACAAGACACGATGTGCAAAACGTTCTGAAGTCCAAGCAACCTGCTTCTGCAAGAGCTACGATGTTCTGAAAGACAAAGTAGCTCACGCTTGAATTCGGATCACATTTCAGGGGGATCTGTGAAGAGTTTTACCCTAGGCCTTTCGCAGTTTGTAAGCATTTTGACTGCCAAGCACCAACAGGAATAAATACTTGCTATTTAAAAAGGTCCAGGAGAAACACAACAGGCCAATGCAATTTCACTCATGCAGGATTATTCAGAAAAGTATCTCTATGTTGCCAAAATTAATAATTNATGTGAATGAAATATTCTTGAAAACGAGATGGTATTAAGATACAAGTTACCTCTCATANAGTCACCAGACTTCAGAGAGATGAGGAAAGCTGCTATATTTACTGTTCTTTTATAAGTACTAGATAGTCCTGTGGCAACAAGTTAACACTGCAGTTTATTCTCCCTGGCAATCTCAAGAAACACAGCCTCACGAAGAGTAAAAAGATCACAAACAAATGCTTTCCTTAATCCACAGGCTGGGGAGATCAAAATACTAAATTCTCTATGGAATTGGTTGGCCACAATTTCTTTTTGCCATTCTAAAACAGAGCTAGGAAATCGCATGTGGTTTACATGATCTTAAGCGCAAAAATCAATCCATTATACACATCCTCAAAGCACCTAACAAACCTTAAGCCACTTCTAGCCTTTGGCATGTCTAGCACTGTGAATATCTCTTTCTCATCTTGGAGAACTGGAATGCAAACCATACAAAATTTATATTTATTAAGTGAAGGTCTGTGTGAATTTATACCACAGATAACATCACTGACATGGTCTGGACAATGTTTGGCCAAAGTTCATATCTCAATGAGAGGATGGAGCCAAGGAAATTATGGGAGGATGATGAAGATAAGGAAACAAGCAGTAGTAGCAGAAATTATCTGTGATCTATGTTGTTCAATGACAGAACTAAAAACCCTTAAAATAAAAAAAATAGTATTTCACTGCTTTCAAGTTCAACTAAGCTGCACGTGACAACAAGCAAACAAATCAACCAAAAGTACTTATGTGTTGCACCAGCTTAGCCCTTCCGTTTGTTTCACCTACCTCTTTTCTTTCTTTTTCTGAAGTCTTAATATGTCCAGGATCAGTTCTCCAAGTTTTATAGAAATAATACAGAAGACCCACCACGCTGAACATGACAGTGATTTCAACAATTGTATTACTTACATGTAATATTCTGATTAAGGAATATATTCTTACATATATTCTCATATCACTGCTATTTATCAAAATATCCTAAAATTAGTTTATGTTATTTTATAGCAACAGAAAAAGGAAAAGAATGACTTTCACTTTTATAGTAGGATCCTCTCTGTCCTTCAGAGGCCACTGTATCAGAGAAGTTGAATATTTTGTCCAGTTTGAGCACTGGAGAGAAGACTTTTACAACTGTATAACGCTGCATCACAATATAGCTCCCTGTCATCCACACTAGCAGAGTGCAGACTTTTGCGTTGGAATGTTTAACAGACATAAAATGAATTCAATTTCTTTTTTCCCCTCTGAAGTTTTTGTATTTTAACAATACCAATCAGACATGCATAGTTACTAAGCTCCCAGCAGCTGTGAGATTTGTTTGACTGTTGCACACACCCCTGAGTCACCAAATAGGCTCTTACTCAGACCATCTTCTAAGTCTCACCCTCTTCTTGTTTGTTTCAGCTAAAACAAGTGAATAAATTTAGACAGAAAAATGCAGCTTCAGTCATCCTGGAACTACCTTTGTCACTCAAAAAAACCAAGCGCACACTGCTAAACACTTCTGAAGGTAACGGGGCAGCTACTAGGAACCCTCCTTCCCTCACAAATACACTAGAAAAACCTTGACAATGAAATGACAAATTTGTGGTCTAATTGGACATTTTCCTTCTTGCACACCCTTTGCTTTTACCCAGTGGCTGACTGTTTTAATGACTGTATGTGGAGGGAATTCATCCCTCATGAAGTCCAGAGAAGCAGACTTAAATTCAGTTACTTCCTATATATAGTTATTTGCTGCAACTTCTCTAGCAGACAAATGATTATTCTACATGAGGGAGGATATACAGTCACCAGGAACATAACTTTTACACTATGGACTAAAAAGACCTCTACGTGAGGTGAAAGAAGGGGAGAAAAAACACATCCAGATTAACTATCTCCATACAGCAACAGAGGAGTGTGGAGTGTGATAAGTTTCACACCGATTAAATTCAGGCATTGAACTCGAGAGCTCGGGCTCCTACAGAACAGTCCATGATGCCACCAAGGAGCAGTCAGAGACCCCACACCTGGATTGCATTTCCAGTGACCGCTCAGCCACCATGTAAACCACACAGTGTGAATAACTGCAAAATCAAGAACTGCAACCTCAAGGTTGTTTTGTCTTATGAACTAAAAACACTGCGAAGTAGCTCTAATTAAAATCAAGATAATAAATTACGAAATACTGGTGCTGTCTATTACCAGTCCTGTAGCTATGTTTGTTACAATGCAATTGCAGGGTGCACTTACATACATCAAAATTATTTCTTGGGGATACTGCTGGTCTATTTGCACTTCTATTGTTTTTTGGAGCTGAGAGTAGTCGCTAATTAGAATGGCTGAATTTTCACTCAGACATAAATACAGGTAACCAAAACACTGAACACTTGTCTAACACTCAGATCTGTGACCAGTTTCAGAAGGAAAAGACATTAATGAGAAAAAGGGTTGGATAGCAAAACAGAAAACTATCCACCTGCCCATCTCACCAAGCTGTGGTTAGACCTTCAAGAATATTGCTACGCTCGCTATCTTCAGCAAAGTGTCCAACTCCAACCCCTACTGCTGGAATTTTTTTTCTTTTAAATTAGATGACACCAAGAAAACCTTAAAACTCCACAATGCAACACTGAATAACACGATTTTCATTTAGACAAGCATATGCATGTATCCCCAGCGGGACTATACTTGATCAGTTCATCGAAGTTAATCCTGATAATTCTGTTAAGGACATCTTAATTGGGAACAGTACAAAAGAAAATGCCACTTACAGGATGAAGTAATTAAAAATTAATTTAAATTATGTAGCAATATATTATAGCTGGTTTAGTAGAAAATTATTTACCGTTCTAAGTATCTCCCTAAAGGCCTTTTCACAGAACTTAATCAATAAATAAATAGATGCCCCCTGCGTAACAAAAGAGCAGGACACTGAAAAGCAAGTGTCAACTACTATAACGTTTTTGTAGTCATCAGAGCAAAGCCTCTTCAAAGAAAGTAAATGAAAGGTAGACCTTAATGCCCTGTACACTGAGGATGCAGCGTAACCTGTTAATAGATAGCGGACGGGAAGGTCTATTTTGGAGGGACACAAAGAAATCTGTTCCATGATTTTGGGGGAGTGGGGGAGGTGTTTTTGTTGTTTTTAAAAGCAGAAGCATGAATATCAGTAACTGTCAAATCCTTGGCCATTTCAGAAAGAAAAGCTGCTTTGAAAATTATTATTAATGCATGTGTTATCTGGTTATACTACATGCCAAAATACGTTACTGTATGAGAGTCTCAATGAGGAATATTAAAGAGTCACATAGAGAACGTAACAGAGACAAGGGGCTTTATAACAAAGACGTTTTCATTTTGATATTCCAGTAACATAAGAAATAGTTCAGAATTGTACACAAATATCTGCTAAAAACAAAGGAAAGTACAGATTTTTAGTCCGCATATAACTTTAAATTAAACTCAAAGTTATTTGACTCCTGCCCAATGGAAGTAAATCAATCTTACCAAACATTAACAGTCAGGTGGAATTATCTGGGACTGTTCGTTACTATTTGCATGACCAGGCTTGGATTTATTGGGAACTGTAAGGAGAGCTTTATCACACTACTTGAGTATAAAGGATATCAGGCCGGAACCAGAAAAAACAGGTCACGAGCATCCAAAAAACTGAACTTAGCAGAAACGCTGTGGGAAGATACCTCAGATTCTTGAGCCCCACAAAATGCCTGAAAGAATATTAAAAGAAAAAAGTATTCTTATTAGTGTATTTAAAATGTAACTCCATAAATCATCCATTTTGTTATTTTAAAAACTTCACACGCACGGTACACTTCAAGTCTCTCTTAAAGCAATCAAGAATTGTCACTGAGAAGCATTCTTAAGCCAGATGCGTAGGGGTTAACAATGCAAAAATAAAACTGAAGAGTGCTCTGTTTCAGCCTAATATTATATATCAGAAGTGCAGTAGCACTAAGTGAAAAGTGCCATCTCTGTCCTTTTGCACACCAATAGCATCGCCATCTCAATGAACATTGACTGTTCCAGCAACTGTTGAAGAAAGCAGGAGGCCTGCAGAACAGCTCAGAATAACGCTGGGAGGTCCGGGGAGCAGGGGTGGGGGAGGGAATGGTTCATCAAAACTCAATCTGTGTCACAAATACAGAAGGAAAAGTTGAGATAAAACACATTTCTGAGCATCGTGAATGGGTATCTCAGTGTCTACCAGGTGCAGACCTTCAAAAACACTCTCTTTATCATTAAAGTTAGCTAATAGACCGCTTAAACACTTTGGTGAGTTTTTTCAGATCTTTCAGTGATGAGAAACTATTATTTTGCACACCTAAAGACATTCAATTTCTACGGTCATTGTAAAAAGTACGTACATTTAAATCCTTCACACACTCTGCACCCATTTCTCAGGAGGTATTTTTTATGCTAAGTGAAACTAAACTCTGAAAAGAATACTGCATTAGACACCTTACGTGGCGTCCATAACAAATACGTACATATACAGTGAGAAAAAGACACAAACCTCACAAACAGAGCCATCCCAAAGAGCAGGAAGAGCAGCAGACCTCCTTTCAACAGCCAAGAATCAGAACTTAAGTTCATTACGTATCCTATGGCCCACACCAGCATCAAGGAAGATGCCAACAGCAGGAAGAGCTATTAAAATGATTATTGTTAAAATATAATGAAATATTGAAACAGGACTTACTTCAAAAGTATTCTGATAATGGAATAACAGATGTTGAAAGACTCAAGGTAGAGAAGACAAACCGACACACGAAAGCACCAAAGGGGGGGTGGATGGACACAAAAACCCCCACCCAAAGCACTGCTACATGCTTTTAAAAAAAATTTACTTTTGTGCACCCAATTTCAGAAACCTTAGAAGATCCTCTTGTTAGAAGAGTTAAGTTGCATATTATTCTAAACACAGAATACTGTAGCTTTATTTCCATTAGGTATTAATCATGAAATTACCTCGTATTTCTCTAGTATTCTTAGTAACCTGTTATTTCTTCTGTTTCTCACTTTTTCTTCCTCTTTTACCATATAAGCCATGAAGCGATTCAGACTTTGATAAGCAAGGTCAAGTGGTGTCTCTCCCTTTAACAACAGAAATGTTTATTTCTTTATGCACTTAACACACAAGAAGCAAGAAATAAGCATAACTAAAACAAGAATAACTTGGCAGTTACTTCCCCCTGTCCCCCCCCTTTTTTTTCTTAAGGCAAGGGTAAACTAAATTCAGATTTTTAACATGCTTAATCCAGTGCTTTGTCATTCTAAAAACGGATACTTGCAACCAGATTGCATCCATTTGAGTTATCTGTTGGACTATCTCCAATAACCTGAAACACTAAACTGTCTGCTATAATATTTCATGCTTACTGAAAGGGAAGGTTTCTTGTTTACATTAACTTTTTAAAACCAAACAGCGATATCCGAAGAGTGATACACATGAATAAAAAGAAGCATCAGAGAGAAAAGCTGCACAGCTTAATACACAAACTCTGAATAAGTACACTATACAAACGTATCTGTATAGTCATAAGAATCGATAGTTTCAACATTTATACTTCTCACTATCAGTTTTTACAAATATTAGGACAAAGAATTCCATATGTGACTAGCCCTTCTGAACTACAAACAGGCGTTGTCAAACACCGATTTTCACAGGATGACATACACGTCTTCTCAAAGACTTTTAAGAGTCTCACTGGACACCAAGACACTGTTATTATTAAGAGTCATTACTCCTTGTGACAACATTTTGAAGTAGAAGACAGCCAGCTTAAAGGAAAAAAAAAAAGAAACGGGGAAAAAAAAGAAGTGGGGAAAAAAAAAGGGAGGATCTGCAAAGGACACAGTTATGTTCAGAGTCACTGAAAGGCTTGGTTGTTCATTAAATGAATGTTGCAAAGAATCTCTGTATTTGTCCTTTGTGCCATATCACAAGAAAGGTGCTAACTCCCTCGACTGCCCCCTCCCTGCCAGTGTCCAAGGCCAGGTTGGACGGGGCTTTGAGCAACCTGGTCTGGTGGAAGGTGTCCTTGCCCACGGGAGGTGTTTGGAACTGGATGATCTGTAAGGTCCCTTCCAATCCCAACCATTCCATGATTCTATGATCTAACTCCTTTTGGGAAAGGCTAAGGATGCCTGCTCTTAGCTAACCCCTGTTCCAAAGGGGAGAGGACTCAGATTTTTCTTTACATTCATTTTACACACTCATGCCACATGTAATTAAGTATCACGAAAGAAATTGTACCTTGACATTTTTTATGTCCAGGCTAGCACCAGCTTCCAGCAACAGATCCACTGCACTAGTATTGCCTGACGTTATTGCCCAATGCAGTGCAGTATTCTTTTGAACATTGTCTACAGCATTGAGAGAGGGGTTAAACTTTAAGAGAAACCTCATGGGTTCTGGTCTAGATGAAAATAAAGTACAAAAGTTAACAAACAGAAGATAATCTATACTGGAGATGAAACTTTTGAACACCTTATAACAACCACTGTACCCATTTGTGAAATAACAGCAGATACACAATGTCTTGTCTCAGAACAAGCTCACCGATGGCAGATGCCAGTTTATAATTCAGGACCTGCCCTCAGGGTTTTTCTTCAGACTACGTTATCTTACCATTTTAATAAATATGAGGTATATACACAGATCATATCTTTCTATAACACTGTGTACAAGCCTACATCTCCACATTTTATTTATTCTAAATGCATTCTACTGCATCCACTTCCATTTACTTTCCATTTCTGGGAAAGCATAACAACACTGCAGATGGTTCAGCCACAAACCAAAACTTCTTTTCAATTTTTTTTTTATTCTTTCCTATATCCAATTAGCTACTTGACAACCTCTGATCTCTGAAATACTGCATATTTTAGTACAACTAAAAGGGAAAGCAATGTCAGTTCTACAAAAAATTTCATGAGAAAAAATTCACCTCACCCAATTTTATGTGGTACAATAAAATAGATTCTTCTTAGGTTATTCACTACTTACCCAATCGCTTTTTGTGCCAATAACATTAAAGGTGTTTGTCCATTGAGGTCTGTTGTGTCTACGTTCTAAGTACAGGAGAAAGATAACAAGCAAGTGATCACCAGTGATTTCAGGAAACAGAGTTAGATGGTCAGACTGGGAGCTACACAACCAGCTTAGCTTCACTGCAGTAGTGGAAAGAAGGGAAATTATACCAGCCAAGAAGCCAACGCTCATTTAAACTTTTTCCCTCTCTCTGAGTCTTGCATGTCATTCCTTTCAGATTATGATAAGTCTCCACTAAGGATACTTCTAAGGGAGAGACTCCTCTAAGGATATTTTTAAGGGAACCACGTTAACCATATTTCTTGTCCTTTTTTGCACAAAAATACTATAAATAAAATGTATCATGTACAGCAATGTTAACCATCTGCCTTGTGTAAACAGAGGTACATAACAGAATGTCCAAGTACATCAAACTGGCTTATTAAAATAACAAAATAAGATTACGTATCTCAACATAATTGCTTAAACATCTAAACTTGCATTACCTAATTTTCTTCCTTCTTCTTCACAATGCAGGTTTCCTTATTCCCCACCTCCACCCATCATTCACCCATCCACCCACCCATCACTTCACACATTAGAGCAGATTTACTTAGAAGAATTGTTTAATCACCTGGATTTTTTAGTAGAAGATAGGTGGGCTAAAAACTATAAGTTGGTGATACATACCATCTATACCTACATTCCAGAAGTCAGTTACTCTACTAAAAAGAGCTCTGTGAGAAAGAAGATACACTTACCAAATCTTTAAATCTTAATACTTAGTGTTTCAAAGAAACAGTCTATATCACATAAGAACTCTCCTCTCATTTTTCTTAGCAAATTGTTACACTTGTCATTAATTCTGCTTACTTCACACATACGCTAAGCAGACATCAGCTAGAGTGGATACAATACAAAATTACAGAAACTATTGAAATTTCTAATAAAAAATTCAGATCTAGTCTGATCACCTATTCTGCATGCTTCAATTGATGGACAGTTGCATGGATTATTAGTTACAACACTGTAATCCAACAGTAAATACTTCACAACGTATATACTTCATACACTGCTTTTTGTTCTCATGTTTAAAAGCCAGTTATTTATAAAGTATCATGTATCTGCATAGCCTTAACAGCTCTCCTTAAACACTCTGAATTCTATGTGAATGTACATGTGTGGGGATGACAAGAACAGGCGAGAGTATTAAGAAAAAACCAAATATATATCTCTCTAGATAAAAATAATCTAAGTTTCTCTGAACCTATGGCACAGGGAAATAGTTGACTAATACCTGCTTATCATACAGAAAGCAAAACAGTTAGTTCTGAAATGTATTGTACACACCAGTGGTTACTCGTAAGTAGAGAACAATACTTGGGACATCAACAACATACCTGTCCTTTTGATATGAGGTAAGCTACAATTGGCATGTGTTGAAACAGCACTGCTAAATGAATGCTACTGAATCCTTCCCCATCAATAAGGCTGGGATCCGCTCCACATTTCAGTAATAAAATGACCATAGGGAGGTGTCCTTGTCTGTAACAATATATGAAATGAAACTATAGAGATGACAAAAAAGATGGAAATTTTTAGCGAAAGTTTTGCCTTAATAATTCTCATAGATACACCACAAAAAAAAATTTCCATTCAGATTCTTCTGTTTTTATTCAGGAAATTACTTTTTTTAAATTAAAATTTTATATAAGAAAATTATATTAAATATATACCTTAATAAGTGACCCTAAGATAAACTAATCTAGAACATAATGGTTATTCTACAGTAATTTCTCCTGTGAGCAGTCTCTCTCAGAAGAAGTATCTAACTTTGTTTGGCAGAAGACTAAGATAGCCCAGAGGAAAGCACTAATCTTCCAGTGTGAGAACTTGCACTCAGAGAAGTTCTCAGAATAATTATCTAACATTATGTTTTTTCCAGACAAGCAGTGCTTTGTTCTTTTGATTATTTTACTCAAGTGCTGCCCTAGAAGCCAAAGCTGTATGATTTTAAACTGTACTGGGTTGAACAGACGTTGTCTAGAGCAGATGTAGATGTAGAAAGAGCTGATCCAGAGGCATGAAACATCTGCAAGCACCAATATCTACTGCTGCCCAGGAAGAGATGCAGCACGTTTGTGGTTGCAGCTATGAGGAGCCCAAGAGGAAAAGCTAATGCCGCTGGGAGAAGACGGTCGAAGACCTCTCTACGTGCCTCTGAGCAACAAGATGTCTTGCACTGGGCCTACTGCTACATGCTTGTGCTTTAAAGTCCAAGACTGGCAGCACTGAGTCTCAGGAGAGTACACCAAGGGAATCCAGTGCAGAAGCCAGAACAACTGAAAGCAGGTTAGTTAGGCTGAAGTCTGAGGGAACCACGATCAGAACTTTTTCAGCCTTGAACTGTGCCCTAATAAGCATTAACAGCTAACTTCAGTCACCTAAAGTCACCCAAGTCTCCTCTGCCCGGTAAGGCAGGACTTCTGAGGCAAAGTCTGAACAGTACTGTTTCACGCCTAGGGAAACTTCAAAACGCGAGTCCAAGTGACTAAAACACAGATATACACACACAACACAGCTTTGTGACCTGCAAAGTTGCCAGGAATCGGTGAACAGATTTCAGCATTATTATGGACGTGCTGTGAAACTCCTTATGCCTCAATAAAACAAACATACCACAGAAGCTGATTTTAGATGACCATTGCCGTGCTACACAAAATGCTACTATGACTGTTAATACTAACAGATTTATAATTAGTAGTTGCAAGCAGCATACCTAATGGCCCAGTGAAGAGGAGTTGAATTCAAATCTCCACCTAGCTGATCCACTATTGCGCCTTTGGAAATATAGTATCTGTGTAACAGCAACACAGTAAGATTAAGAATAGACATAATAAAATATTAAAACGTTATACTAAGGATAACATAGCTTCAGTAGTAAATAGGTCATAACAAAAAAAAAAATGTCACTAGAGGAGCAAATGGACCAGAGTATTTTTGCAGTAAAGGATGCCATTTTGAGAAAATGTTTAAGAAAAAAATATAGCAATTAGCAAGGCACTTACAAAATCAGCTTTAACCTTTGTTCAACAAAACACACCAAAGCCACAAAAATCTCATGATCTCATGATTTCACATACAAAGAAACTGTGGTAACTTTACATTTCAGTGACATTTTCACAAAGGTAATTGGATTAAAATTTCAATTCTATGCTTCTCAAGCAGTATGTTGTTTTGTTTTAAAGTACTATAGCAACAAAGTGATTATAAATAACAGTGACAGAGTATTTGTGTTACTGTCACAAGCACTCTAGAGCTTACTTAACCAGCTCCTGTCTGTTGTTTATCGCCGCCCAGTGAAGAAGAGTCACATTTTCTTTGTCTGGTTGTCGAACATCATATCCTGCTTCGACCAGTTCTTTGCATCGCTCTACTATTCCGTACCTTAAATAAGAAAAAAACCCACATGGATTCACTTATCATTCATTGGTTACATATCCTCCGGTTTAGAGACTGCCACAAACTAAAGAAAAAGTAAATCTCAGTAAGCATCATCCAGCAATTTCCACCTGAGCAAATTCCACATTGCATTCAATGGAAGTCTTGAAAAAAGACCTGGGCTGAGCCTTGATAAGTCGAATTTTCTACCTAACAAAACAAACCTGGTTGATACTGTTGTTCATTATGAAAATGTCTACGATAGTACCTTTACACAGTTTTCCTTCTTTCACTATGGGAAGAAAATGGAATTGTAAAATTTTCCTTTGCAAAAATATCCAGCCTGGCTCACATCTGAGGACACTCCCACCTATTTCAACATTTTGCACACACAGAACATATACTTACTGTGTAGCCTTGACGATATCACAGGTGCTGGGGTCTTCAACAATCGGATATGGTCCCGGTAGCACTGGTAGATCTTTCTCCTTGTGGATGCTATGACAGTTGTGCATATGAGGTCGATGAGGCCCATGGCAATGGTTTTTATGCTGTTGGTTAACAAAACATCTATCAATAAACATTATTTATACACTGTACACCACATCTCACTCTTTACCAGACACACATGCTATACTTGTCAAGCTGCGTTAATATAAATGAGGAAGTGAATTGAAAGCATAGTTAAAGCCACCTGACAGGAGACTAATCCTTTTATTTGGCATAGGGACATGGGAGGGCACAAGGGATTTGGGTAAGGTTTATCAGGCCAAATTACAAAGGCGTTAAATACGTTGCAGAGCTGCCTCCTGACACAACACCCTTACCCACAGCAACGCTGCTACACCAGCAATGGCAACATACGTCCTTGAGTAGGTTTTGAAATGCAAGGGCACTTAGAGAATCATAGAGTGGTTTGGGTTGGAAGGAACCTTACAAGTTCCAACCCCCCTGCCATGAGCAGGGACACCTTCCACCAGACTAGGGTGCTCCAAACCCCATCCAACCTGGCCTTGAACACTGTCAGGGAGGGGGCAGCCACAGCTTCTCTGGGCAACCTGTGCCGGGGTCTCAGCACCCTTGCAGTAAAGAATTTTGTTCTTCTATCTAACCTAATCTACCCTCTTTCAGTTTAAAGCTGTTACCCCTTGTCCTATCACTACGTGTCCTTGTGAAAAGTCCCTCTCCAGCTCTCTTGCAGGCCCCTTCAGGTACTGGAAGGCTGCTGGAAGGTGTCCCTGGAGCCTTCTCTTCTCCAGGCTGAACAGCCCCAGCTCTCCCAGCCTTTCCTCACAGCAGAGGGGTTCCAGCCCTCGGATCATTGCTGGGGCCTCCTCTGGCCCCGCTCCCACCACTCCAGCTCTGTGCTGTGTTGAGGGCTCCAGAGCTGGAAGCAGGACTCCCGGGGGGTCTCACCAGAGCGGGGCAGAGGGGCAGAATCCCCCCCCCGCCCTGTGCCCACGCTGCTGGGGATGCAGCCCAGAGCACGGCTGGCCTGCCCGCGCACT
>Ga0065711_1043857_pt1 | contig 14471 bp, 10 predicted proteins | sample Hoacrofraction12_FD_59098 | JGI IMG/M metagenome (GOLD analysis project Ga0065711, IMG submission 59098) | Hoatzin crop microbial communities from Cojedes, Venezuela - Epithelial fraction 12 v2 (version 2) | ecosystem: Host-associated > Birds > Digestive system > Esophagus > Crop | place...
GGGGGAGGTAAGTGTATTTTAATGTTCAAGTAAGACACTTCATCAAGCCAGAGGTAATAATGGTCTCTGAATGTTTTGTGCTTGTCTCTGGATCTTGTTCTGAAGGAGGGGGAAAGCAGAGTCAACAGGTTAAGAAAGAAAACATGCGCATAAGCATATATTTGTTTCTTTGCTTTCCTTACTGTTTCTGTTGTTGATCCAGCAAGATACTTACAAGGATTTGTATTCCCTGTAATCGTGTACATTTACTCAAAATTTATGTTCCAATTTCATTGGTGTTAGAGTATGTTATTTCAACGTCTTTTTCTTTCCTCAGGCTCTCTAATAATTTACTGAATGAAACAAAATAATGTTATATGCAACATAAGGCTTCATCAGTAACAGAACATGAAAATAATTATTACAGCCACATGGCTCAGATGTTAGATAAACAGGGACTTCAGCATGTGCAGGCATATGCTGACAAGATCTATACAAACTGTTCATTTCCAAAAGATTAGATAGACAAGAACTGTTTTAAAAACCAAAGAAATTAAAAGCAGAAAGTTGGACTTTTAGGAGCTTGGTCATGAATTTCTAAACCTTATAAGCAGGTGAAATAGGAAGTTGCTTTATTTTAATAGAGGATTCATTTAAAACACATATTTAGGGGTTTTTTTTTAGTATCTGATATACTGAGCTATAAACGTGAATACATCTTAGTCCAATTTTGTTCAAGGAATTGTATAAAAAAAATTTAGATAGATGTTTAATGAAACTGCTGAGAATTAAAGCAAAAAACCCCACATCTTGCCAATTAAGGAAGACCAGGAAAAATTCTGACCACAGGTTTTAACCAGAGCATAATGAAAGCTGTGCTGAAATTTGCATTAGTCTATAGATGCAGTCTTTCCTGGGGACTGAATGTTGATACAGAATACTGATACCATAATATTGATACATCACAAAACTGTTAAGGTTGTGGTATCATGATACAAAGTCTCTGCCAATGCCTTATATTTTCTTTGCATATCTCTTACACTGCTCTCACTGGCTTCATACTGCAAAGGTGTTGGTCTCTACGTTGGTCTGCGTTCTCTACAGTCATCCTGATGCTGTCAGAACTTAGGTACCTCAAATTGCAAGCTTGAACACTGTATTAATACAGCTAATGGCACAGTTACATATGCCGTAGACCTTTTTCAGAGGTCTTCTCTTTCTTTCCTGTGCCTTGTTAAAGGCTGCCTCCTTACAGTACAATACCCAGGAGAAAGCAACGGAAGAGCCTCTGTACCAAAGCATGTAGCCAGCCCCGCAATACAGAGCAATAGAGCAGGGCTTGATTTTGATGCAGTGCCTATTCAGCATCAGCTACTTGCAGCAGTCGTCTGGATTTTGCAGTTATGAGTCAGACTAGGGTGAAGACTTTCCAAAGAGTGTATATTTTCTACTTTTTTCAAAGAAAAAAGTACAGGTCCAGGATGAGATGATTTATAATCTGAGATGATGGTTTTTGTGATCTTGAACAAATCATTTGCCCTCAGTGTCTCAAACAGCCTAGCATGATATGGGCATGCAGAAGTGTGTCTCTGCTAACCCAAGATGCTGTATCTGTGATGAGGTGAATTTGTAAGAGTAAGGTCATAATCACCTACCTACAACCCCACAACAATCCTTTTATTGAAATGAATCTATTCTTAAATAAGCTGCTTCAAGTGCGCTTTGGGGTGAGAAGCACACTGTAAGCGCTGCAGTTCTCTTGATAGTGTTCTGAACCTTGCCTGCAAATAGGAACAAGGTATTTTCTCTTAAAAAGACACAATAGAATAGCATTTCATCTTAAATATCACATTTACAGATTGGAGGTAGATTTTGTTGAATTTGTAAGAACTCCAGGTTGTTACATAGATAAGATATTTTAACAGATGATCCTTTTTCCGCTACACAATTTAATTTCAAGTGCCCTGCTTTGATTTGTGTTCAGGTTTCCCGGATCCTGTGATTTAGGGTGTTTTAACTGTTTGAAATCTTCTTTTCACTGGAGCTTAGAAAATATTCAAGAGAGCAGCCTAAATTTTTAACGAAGAGCTGTACTCTGGGCCTACTGTAGTTGCTACCCGCTGGTAGCTCAAGTATAAAAGCATTGTTTGAGTGGTGTGGGGCTGGCATGGCTGGCATTGATGTTGCCCTGGACAACATTTGGGGCATGTCAGACACGCTTCCCGAAGCACTGCTGTTCTGCAGTGAGCCTCAGCTTGCTCTCTCTGCCTGGCCCAGGAGTGCTTCATGTAACAGAGTTGTAGCTGAGGATCTGACCTTCTACTCCGTCTTGACTTTGCATTAGAAAACAAAAGTACAGTCACTCAAAGAAAGAATAAAATAAAACCATCATAAAGAACAACATTAAAAGTGAGAGGGAAAGCATGACATTCTCTCGCTCTGTACAGGACTCCATCATTCCAGTCCATAAGGTACACAGTTACGTGCAAGAGTACAGGCAAGTAGTACAGTAGAGAAGCAAGGTGGTTGTAGCTACACTGACCCAGCAAATGGTATGTTCCACTCTTCTTGCCTAAATTTGGTGGAGAGGTGGTAAGCAGGCGATAGTTCCCTGGAAGAAGTTTCAACTGTCTGCATACCTAGAAGTGGTGAAGCCGAGCTGCTTCTTGCTTTTACCTGCCTGGGACATGTAACTGTGAAGATGTGGTTGTTCAGCACGGGCTCACTCACCCGGAGTACGGATGCACTCAAGTTCTCCTGAAGCAACCAAAGTCCATTTAATCATGTTCTCTTTGTCATTTTGATCATGATATTATTATCAAGGATTATCATTTTGTTATCTATTGTTAACAAAACATAAACAAGTGTGTCTGATCTTACTTAGCTTTATGTTTTCATTTGCTTTAATTACCTAGAGAAGATAAGTGGTTTCCTTTTTTTCATTACATAGCCAACTAGAAAATTTTTGTTTATTGTTTTGAAATATTTACAGAAAAGTACCGGTTGCAGTTAAGAACATTGACCATGGTGGTATATCTGCTGTCTCCATAGTTCACATAAAAGATTGTTTAAGAACACCACCCCCCAACCCCCCCCATTATGTTGCTGGCCAGCATGTTTCTGGAGGTCCTTAATTGCTCTAGTTACTTCATTTTCACTCCAGCTTGTCTGCACATGTGCTTTACACCTTTGAAGGAGAAAAGAGCTTTTGGAAGTGTTACAGAACTTGCAATAGGTGGGAAGACTGTGAACATTATTGCAGAACTGATAATAGGTTTTTAGGTGTGGATTAGAAAGGGCGTGAGAAACGCCAGGCCTTTTTGTTTGTTTCCTTGCGCTTCTGCATAAAGGGAAAAAACATTAAGGCAAAGTGAATGTATTGCTTTGGTATTCATCTGTGTTAGTTACATTCTTGTACTACCTAGAAGAAAAATGTGAGCTACTCTAATTTATCATTGTATAGCTATACATTTAAAAGAAGGCTTTTAAAACTGGATTTTTCTTTCTTTCTGTGGTTTCTGCATTACAGTGCTCTTATGTGCAGTGATTCATGTCTGATTATTTAAAAACTAAAAGCTGAGTTTAAGGAAAGGAATTTTATAAGCTTCTGATTTTAAATTAGTGTTTAAACGAAGCATTAGAATGACAGAGTTCACATGGTTGATTATATTAAACTGGTTCCTTTTTTATTTTTTCTCAGCACTCTATTTTCAGAGCAAGAAAGTAACTATTTCTTCATAAACATTAACTGAAAGACACAGCAAATGATGGGAAGAGAAGAATTACAGTAATAGTAAGAGAGTATCCAAACAAGGTTATTTTTTTTTTCTCCATGTGTAAGAACATTCCTAGACACAGAGACATTTGGTACAGATTACTGTGCTTGCTGCAGGCTGTTTGAGATCTGATATTTTGAGCAGTATAAACTATTTATTATTATTATAGGCATTGTAATAATTGATTGGCCTGGAAGCACAAAACCAATAATTATTTTTGGCAATGGTATGTCACTTACATTGGTCAGACATTTGTCATTCCAGCAGCTCTTCTGTTAAAAAAAATAAGCACATGCTTACATGTGCATATTCTCATTGATCCGTTGTTTGCAATCCTTCCTTCACAGCTCACCTACAGTTATTGCAGTTGCTGCCGAATGTTTCAAAAAAGTCCATGAATCTCTACAAGAGTTGGAAAATGGAAGGGTTTTTTTGGTCTCGAGATCTTACCTTTGGTACTGTGTTGTTAGAAATTAAAAGACACAATGGCAATATGTTTTTATCCTAGCTGTGTTGTGGATGAGATGGACTTCTCAACAATGGAACTGGATGAAGCACTCAGGAAATTTCAGGCTCATATCCGTGTTCAAGGAGAAGCCCAGAAAGTAGAACGACTCATTGAAGCTTTTAGGTATGATGCTGAAATGTATTGCTCAGTCACCTGAAACCTGCTGTTGTCTAGCGATCAAACTGGAGAGCTGGGGAAGTTGAGTATATCTAAGTTACTTCCCTGCTTACTTGCAGTGTCTGTGTGAGCTACATACAGTTTCAAATATAGTACATTGTTTGTGGTGCTTTTGCCAAGTATGAAATAGGATGTTTTATTTGCTGGTGCCGTTCACGTATGTCATTTGTGTTAACATAGCGAGATTTCTTAACTAAAAATTCTTTCTGGCATCAGCTGAAAAGATATTCAAGGATTTTTTTTAATGTCTCTAACAATGTATTTGGATATAATAGTTTATATGAGTGGAATTATAAGACCATTTACATTTTAGAGTATACATGCTGTCAACCTGTCATTAAGCATTTCAACAATAGTGGAATAAAGAGCATTAACTTATTAATACTAACACAAGCATACTTTATCCAGGGCAGGATGAGATGTAAATCATCATGTGGCAGCACGCTAAAATCAATGCTGTATTCTTACGTGGTGTTGATGGTTATTCCTCACTGAAAAAAATGAAATACTGAAGCTGTTGTAGCTCAGAATCTGTACTAAGAAATGAAGTTACAGTGGTAGTAGAATACAAAAGCCTTCCACATTCTAGGATTGGCTTATGAAAATACGTGAACAGAAAGCTAAATATATGTATGGAACGCAAATAATAGCTTGCTCAGCATCTGGAATGTAGCAGCTGGTTTATTTGGTAGAATTAGAATAGTAATTCATAGCTCTGACAGCTTCCCCTCTTTGCTTTTTTACAGCCAACGATACTGTATCTGCAATCCAGGTGTTGTGAGACAATTTAGAAATCCTGATACCATCTTCATTCTAGCTTTTGCCATCATACTGTTAAACACAGATATGTACAGCCCAAATGTGAAACCAGAACGCAAAATGAAGCTAGAAGATTTTGTGAAGAATCTAAGGGGTAAGCAAGCTCTCACGATGAAGGTCATGAAAGCTTTTCCCTGTAACTGTCAGTGGAGGGACACCATGTATCTTCTGGGAAAAAGGCAAAACACAGGGCGCTTCATTCTGATTTCACCGGACTTAAAACTACTGTCATTTTTAAAGGCTTTAGTTATTTCTGGAATAATAAAACAGAACTAAGTATATAGTATTTTGTCATTTTTATCTTGTCTTTCTTGACTGGATGTATTGTCATGTGTTTTTATTCCCATATGTGTATATATATTAAGGAACAGAAATCACTATGCCATGGTGAGAACTTTTGGAAATAAACTAAAGATTTAAATTCTTGGTGGGGGGGAAAAAGAATCCCAACTCCAGAACCTTCCAGAAAGGTACACGGTAAATAGCACAGAAATTTCATTTTGATTTCTTCATTGGTATATTTTGTGATCAAGAAACTATTTGCCAGGCTATGGCACACCCAAGACTGGAATTAGATTGCCAAAAAAATACAGAGTTTTTTCAAATCTGTATCTGAGATCTTTCTATCCTAGTTTTTTCTGGTGAAAAAGAACCGATTTTTATGAAGCATCAGCTGCCAGCGTTCAGCTCTGCCCAAAAGGCAGTAGTCACTGAGGAGGAAGATTGTGCGTGAGGGGATGATACCTCCTGTTGTTCCTGGGCACTCAAGGAAGAACGGATCAGACAGCATTTACCTTTTAGCACAGAAGAGCTCTCAGATGTTAGAGGAATAAGATGAGGCAGAAGTCCCCATCCCTTTTTTCCCTTTACGATAGTCTGTGTCTGCAGGGAAAAAGCAGCTTTTACTATAGTTCCATTACTGTGTGTTTGTGCAAAGGCCAGGAAAATTGCCTGCTCAGTCATTGCAACCCTCTCCTCCTCCTCCCTCTGCTTTTAAGCACAGAATCAGCACAACTTAGTGCGCGGTCTCTCTTCTTTTGGCAATGCTGGATGCAGCAGAATAGGCCTGCTGCTGCAGGCACCAGCAAGTACTGATGTATAGTTTAACAGCCATTTTCTCAGTTATAGCTAAAAGTGGGCTGAATGGCAGAAAGACAGAATCAAGTTGCTTAACATAGAAAAATATACTGGCATTTCTCAGACACATGGCAGTTTGTATTCATGTGCGCATGTGGTACTTCCATTTCAGTACTGGCAAAAACAAAATACTTGTGGTGTTCTGGAATTTCAGATCTTGAAAATTAAAGTCCTATTTGGTGATTTTATTCCCTTAGATTTATATAAGACAGCAGTGAGCCTTAAAAAAGGTCTGATATTGATCTCTTAGCATAATACTACAGTTATATTTGGTTTATTAAATACAGTACATTCTCTCTGAGCTCCAGCCCGAATGCCAGCAATTTCTTTTTATCGTAGGCATTTTTATTACAGGCTGCCTCTCCTGTAACTTGAAATGGCTGGATCGCAGAGGGTGGTCTGTGGAAGACTTGCTGGTGTGGAATAGAACAGAGGTGGTTTTTCTTGCTTGTAGTTGCAAAGAAACTGTATTTTATCACAGTATTTTTTTATGTGAGCAGTTGTTCCACTGGCTGACAAAATATCCCATTTTGGCTTCTGAATGGAAGATAAGAGTTTATTGCTTTAAAACCTGTCCCCAGGAAATCCAGCTTTAAGTCACTTATTGAAATTGGACTCCTTCCACTGCTATTAAAAATTCAGGATCAAGCATTCGAGACACTGTGACATTTGTTAGAATACTGACACACAGTGCTAAAAAATAATACTGTAACTAGGCGATTTTGTTCATTTGTTTTTCCAGAGTAAATTAACTGGTTTTGAAATCATACAGGAAATATTGATTGAATTAATTTTACTGGATGTTCATAAGGTCCTCTTGCAGGAAATTTGTTATGAACAGTGTTGAGTAATATTGGGACAGAGGCAAAATGGAATGGTTGTTCTGCTTCCTCCAAGCGGTATACTCCTAGGAGGAGGTCACATGGAGATTATAGTGTCTAAGGCGTTAACTCATTGGAGCTTTGATACCAAACAGAAGAAATTTAAGGGAGAAAAAAAAGAAGAATTTACATAGGAAATTAACCGTTTTATGGCTTAGTTTTAGATTAGAGTTTTAAAACAAAAAAACAAAGCTGTGTAATTTCCATCAATGTCTCGGCATGCTGGGGGCAGCAAGCTTTTGGACAAAAACCAGAGCTTCAGTAAGGAGTAATATAACTTCTGCTGCTTTGGTAAGGTAGGTGCATAGGAGATGTTAGGTGACAGAGTACTGGCAGCTATAAAACAAAGCAGCATAAACAAGTACATCAGCAGTCTCAGACAACATGGGCATTACCATCTGCAGAGGGAATGAAGGTTGCTCTTGTCTTTGTCCTCTCCCTGCTGAGAAGCCTGCGTTGCTGAGGAAGAACAGTGGGTTTTAGATCGTTCAGATCCAGACTGATAATAAAACTGTTGCCTTCTGCAGGTGTGGATGATGGTGAGGATATCCCACGAGAAATGCTGATTGGGATTTATGAGCGAATCCGCAAACGGGAACTGAAGACGAATGAGGATCATGTATCCCAAGTCCAGAAGGTTGAAAAACTCATAGTAGGAAAGAAACCGGTAAGTTCACTCTGCACTGCCTGTCAGTTACTAAGGAGATGTAGGGCAATGTACAGTATAGAACAGCACCAAAGTGTCTTGCTTAGAAGTATAAATTGGTTGATAAATGACAAAAGGCAGAAACCGTCAAAATAACAATTTGGTGTAAGGTTGGGATAATTCTGGAGTATTCACAGTGCAGATGATTTTTGTTGCAGTGTGGTATTCGTGAGCGATGATGTTATGAGTCTTAAACTCTTTTCTCGATGTGAAGCTTTACAATTCGGAAATTGCACTGAAATATCTGGATTTTAGGCAGTTGTCATGTTTTTTTTCAAGAGAATTGAAGTGTTGTGTTAAAGTGATGTTGTAGAGAATCATATTTCAACATTTAGTCTATCAGTTATGGCTCCATAATTTACAAGAGTAACAGAGAGCAACGGTGCACGTCAGCATCTTTCTCAGCTTTGTAGCTAGCTCTCTGAGCTGGTGTTTGTAAGGAGAGATTGTGCCATTTTGTCTCAGAACTTACCTGGAAATCAGGTCCCAGCAGTTCTAATGCTGGGTTTGAGCATTCCAAAGATAACTCTTGCTTTGTTGTGGAAAACATCCTGAAATACTTTGCTATAAATTAATCTGCAAAGCATCTCTTGGAAAAGGAGAGAGAAAAGGAAGGCTAGGGCATTTTCTCCTTTGTTGTAGAAGCTGAGTGAACACAGAGCTATTAAGACCAGTATTTCACATGCTAACAATGGTATCTAGTGTGGAGAGGGACAATGGATATTCGGCCTTCCTGAATTCAAGTCCTAGAGTCATCTTTGGAAAATCTTGTGTTAGTAGTCACAAAGGAAGCCCAGAACAAAGCCAAAAAAAGAGTAGACTTGCATGTTTTTAAGTCCTGCGTCAGTTTTTTATCAACTCTGGGGAGCTTTACTGCATCAGGGACTGATGGGTTGGGACATTTTTTTATTAAGAGGAGGAGCATGGATCTCAAGATTCTCCCTATTACTTCTAAAGAGCTTTGAATTGTAATCTCTTCTCAGAGAAGCCTCCACATGGGGAGAGGGGGAAGGCAATGAGGGATCACTAAAGAAAAAATCAAATCTAAGTCACTTCTGTTTCCCAGTAAGGAAATATTGAGGAGATCTCTCGGAAGAAGCAGAGGAGAGAGAAAGCAAAACTTTCATAACAAAAGCTTTTACATAGTTTTGAGGAGAAAGGAAATAAATATTCTAAAGTCAGTATTTGATAGTCACTTCTGCTTTCATACAAAACTTATTTCCCCTAGTTGTTTGGGGATTTAGGTTTATATATAGGCTTCTGTGGGAGATGGGGTTTTTTATGGTTCTTTTTTTATTCAGGCATGTGGCAGTCCAAACCCTAAAACTAATCCTGACCTAGTAAATTAAATGGGATTGAGAAAACAATGCCTTCAATGGAGTTCTAGGTTCAAGGATTCTTCTGCTGAGTGACTTTTTATCTGTGTGAAAGAAAATTTAGGAAACCAACAACAGTCTTTATTGATAGAAATATTTGTTTTTACTTTATAGGCATTTAGTTATAGTAAAACCATGAAGTATTTACTTGCTATGATACAGTACTGTGTTTCTCTGAAGTTTAATGAACTTGTATATGTCTTTCTACTTTAGATTGGATCTCTGCATCATGGACTTGGTTGTGTAGGTATTTCTCTCATACTCCTTCAAAACTTATAGTCGTTTTAACTGGCATTTTCTTAAACTGGCAATAGTGCATTCTATTACATTTTAACTTTTAAAAAAATTTGGCTTCTTTCAAGCAAAATTTTCCTACTGTTGTAGTAATAACTCTCCAAAGTATAAAGATTTTCTTAAAAATATATTTACCTGAGACTGCTCAATTTACTTGCAAGAGTTTTCTGGATTTTCTTTTACTACACTTTTTATGCATTTCAAATGCTAGTATCACCGTAGAAATTAGACAGCCCGTAAAGAATAAACAACTAAGTAAAATTACGGTTGCACTTCACCGTTCCACCTGGATCCTGGTGTGTTCATTATTTCTGGTCCATTTCAGTACTGAATGATACTCTAGAAATATATTGCCAGTTAATTTAACAGTTCTCTTCTGAAATGTAGATGAACATATGAAATACTGATTCCAGATTTAAGTTACAGGCATATTCAATAATAATCCTAAAACTATTCTTCTAAGGCAGTGTTCCACTTACTTTAATGTCATGATAATGTTATTGCTATTAGTTTTGAACAAAGAAACCACTTCACAACAGAGGAGTGCACGTAGTGCTCTGAAATCTGATTTACTTCTACAAATTTGGTCATGATGATTTTTTTTTTTTCCTCAGTTATAATTGCACTGTGCATTAGCATCTTCACTCAGGGCAATTCAGAGAAGGAACTTTAAAATTTGGGGTTTTTTGATCTTCTTTTTCTTGCTTTTTCTGTTGAAACAATTAAAACCATGCAAAGCTAGCTTCATATTCCAAAGTGAAATACCTATCATTGTTCCATGGATGCATGTCTGGCAGTACCGTTGGACTGTACAAACAAACGGAAAGATGTGACCTTTATGAAATATGGAAGAAGGGAATCTTACTGGATCATCTGTTGCTATGAGTGAAAGCACTGTCTATAGTTAAATTCCAATACCACAGCTCGCTGTGGTTGTTTCCAAGTTCATAGGCTCAGTGACTGCCCTTGGGTTTTGTTATCTTGCTGTAGCACATCTCAGACTGCCATGTGCTGGGGAAACTAAGTCTGGAGGTAGGAGAGAATGAGACCATGAAACATTTATTCCTGCCTCTTTTCACTGAGAACCTGTGTAAGCTGTTCAGTTACCAGAATAGCCTGAAAATAGAAACCATTGATTCTCCAGCATTCCTCACCACAGTGGCTCCTTTAGAACATGTCAGACTTTTTCTTAAATGTGTTCTTCTTGCAAGTTCAGGGAGGATAATTAAGCTAATGCCCCTCCTGCTCATGTAGAGGAAGAAGAAGAGGGTGGTGAGGCCCTGGCCCCGGCTGCCCAGAGAAGCTGTGGCTGCCCCCTCCCTGGCAGGGCAGGGCTCTGAGCACCCTGGGCGGGTGGGATGGGTCGCTGCTCATGGCAGGGGGTTGGAACGGGATGAGCTATAAGATCCCTTCCAACCCAAACCACTCTATGACTTGAACAGTGTGTTTTTCTTTGCCTAGTGAATCTCCTAATTCCCATGCAGAATCATGAATTATAAAGAAATATAATATATAAATGAAATATATGTCTAGTTACAAAGAATATTCTCTGCTTCTATTTTTTAAAGTTTAAAGGACTTCTACTAATATTGTTGACAAGATATCATCATTTGCATTTGAGAGAAATGAAGTCTCACTAGGTTGAAAACAGCAGATTCAGAGATAACTTCAGCAGACATTTCAAATAAGAAAATGGGAAATTATTCTTGGTTTTCTTGCCGGCATGAGAAAATAAGCCAGACTGAAAATGCATTTACTTTTTCCTGATGTCACCATTTCCTTGGTAGTGGGGAATGAACAAATTGAATTAACTCAGTGGCTGACAAAACGTGGTCTGCAACGTCAGTGTATTCATCTCACAAAAGCTAAAGTTGCTTTGCGTCCTTCTTCTAATAAAGATATGTAAAAATGCTCAGGAAAGCAAACATGCTTTGCTTTGAGCTCCCACTTGATTAATCCTAAGTTCTTTCAAGGTTTTATCATTTCACAAAGTAAAACTCCGCCCCCAGTAAAACTTTCATTGGCGTCCATATGCAGGAATGCAAGCTGTTACAGAATATTTTATATGAGAATTTTGATGACGTTTGGGTGTCATGCAAGTTTGTGGCATACAAATCTTTATTTTTATGTTGTTGGTCCTTTAATGAAAAAGTCTAGTGGGCTTAAAGGTAAAAATATTTGAAGTATTCAAAAAAAGACTCTGGTTATGAAATATGCTCTTTCTTTAATATTGCTGTATTAACCATGAACTTTTGTATTGTCATAGGTCCTCTCTCTACCCCACCGGAGGCTTGTTTGCTACTGTAGGCTGTTTGAAGTTCCAGATCCCAATAAACCTCAGAAGCTTGGATTGCACCAGCGAGAAATATTTTTATTTAATGATCTTCTTGTGGTATGTACTTTCAGGTGGACAGACTTCTAGAAGGTATTCAGAAATGCCTTCCTCCATTAAATCAGTGCCAATTAAGTCCATGAGGATTCCTAAAAATACATATCTATTACGGGTTACTCTGTATTCCAACAATCTTGGATGATTAAGATTTAAATTTTCTTAATTTTCTTCATTATATATACACTGCTTTTAAACTGAAACCTTTTTATTGAATACTGCATTCTATTATAAGAAAATACTTTGATGCAATAGCTTTTACTATAAAGAATGAAAAGTACCTCCAGTTTACCTATTTGCCTAATGGATAATTGGAGACATTCTTTATTCCGTGAGTAATGAATTCAAGTTACTTGTGGAAAAATAAAATCACATACTAGTTTGCATTCCCCAGACGTTCTATGATCCAGACATGTTTATTCATTGAAATAGGAATAGGATACGTTGGAATACATTCTACAGTTGACTTTACTTTTTGACGTACATTTAACTTGACCCAGTCTTTTGAAAAACAAACATACAAGTCCAGTGACAGCTTGGAATTATTTGGTTGATTTAAAAATAGGAAAATTTGTTGCACTCTACTTAGAATGTATTCGGCTGTTACCTGAAAACAAAGAACTGAACTAAATACTTCATGTTTAGTTACGAAAAAGGCACACTTCAGATGCATGATTTTATTGTGTGCAATTTTTACATACCTCCAGACCTTAAAACCAGGAAGTAAATAAAAAAAAAAAAATTAATCCTTTTGATTGTGAGTATAACCTCCTAGTTGTAAATGTGAACTTGGGTATAAAATGCTGGAACATTATTGTCTTCAGGTTGCGAGTTTTCTGTCATTTTTTATTACTTACTCAGATGTCAGTAGTTTTATCAAAATTTTGTGGAGTAATATAGACCAAATTTGTCAGTTCTAGTAAAATGCCATCGCCAAAAGTGAAAATTAGAAAGAACTAGTAAAAATAAACCTCTTGGTTATAAAGAGTGGTCGCAGTCACACTTTAGGAGAATCCCAAAATTGATGGTAAATAGTAGTATGTTACTTCTGTTGTAACAAAAAGTAAAGGTTTCCACAGACTGAGAGCTTTAATTGAGATAGGTGCTGTACAAGTCATAGGGAAAACAGGGCACCATTGGATGAGATGGCGTGAGACTGTACGTGGGGGTGCACAGGAGTGAAGCAGGCTTGGAAGGTTGCACAGCACGTAAGGATAAGGAAAAAGAATTAAACTTGTGTGGACGGGTCCATAGGCATGTCTTGTCTGTAGTCAGACCGTAAGAAAAAAGCATGAAGGAAAGTGCGGTAGCAGCAAAGTTTTTTAAAAAGGAAAACTTAAATGTATTTACGTTTTTGCTAGCATGTACATTTTTTTCTATCAGGAATTTCAAGAAGTAGAGTTCTGGAGAATAGCAAACACGAACGCTTTGTGTCTGGATAAAACATTAAGCCTTCTGGTAAAGAGATACGAGTGTTTCAAAGCTAGCTTTGTTAAATACATCAGTTACAATTAAAAAAAAAAATAGTAGTTCATCTTTTCTGGCAGATTATAGCTTTCTTTGCCATAAACTGTTTTCTCATATGCTAATTCTTAAGAACAGTAATTTTCCACAAACACATATGGTAAAAAGGATGCTTAATTTTGTTTATTTGATAACTTTCAGGTGACCAAGATTTTTCAAAAGAAGAAGAACTCAGTCACATACAGTTTTCGACAGTCCTTTTCCCTCTATGGAATGCAAGTTCTTCTTTTTGAGAACCAGTGTAAGTCTTTGCTCTCTGTTTGGATGACCATTTTATTTATAAATAAAATAAAAACTTGTGTGAGTGAAAGGGATGGACAAGACTTGATTCTGAATTTAGGAATAAACTTAGCCCAAATCTAGCCAAACATGTTTGTGAATGCTTCTAAAGAACAGAATCACAGAATGGTAGGGGTTGGCAGGGACCTCTGTGGGTCATCTAGTCCAACCCCTCTGCCGAAGCAGGGTCACCTACAGTAGGTTGTAGAGGACCTTGTCCAGGCGGGTCTTGAATATCTCCAGAGAAGGAGACTCCACCACCTCCCTGGGCAGCCTGGGCCAGGGCTCTGTCACCCTCAGAGGGAAGAAGTTCTTCCTCGGGTTCAGACGGAACTTCCTCTGCTTCAGTTTGTGCCCGTTGCCCCTTGTCCTGTCGCTGGGCACCACTGAAAAGAGTCTGGCCCCATCCTCCTAACACCCACCCTTCAGATATTTGTAAGCATTTTTAAGGTCCCCTCTCAGCCTTCTCTTCTCCAGGCTGAACAAGCCCAGCTCCTTCAGCCTCTCCTCATAGGAGAGATGCTCCAGTCCCCTCACCATCCTCGTAGCCCTCTGCTGGACTCTCTCCAGTAGCTCCTCATCTTTCTTGAACTGGGGAGCCCAGAACTGGACACAGCACTCCAGAT
>Ga0065711_1043858_pt1 | contig 14471 bp, 7 predicted proteins | sample Hoacrofraction12_FD_59098 | JGI IMG/M metagenome (GOLD analysis project Ga0065711, IMG submission 59098) | Hoatzin crop microbial communities from Cojedes, Venezuela - Epithelial fraction 12 v2 (version 2) | ecosystem: Host-associated > Birds > Digestive system > Esophagus > Crop | place...
TGCCCAGCGACAGGACAAGGGGCAATGGGCACAAACTGAAGCACAGGAAGTTCCATCTGAACATGAGGAAGAACTTCTTCCCTCTGAGGGTGACGGAGCACTGGAACAGGCTGCCCAGGGAGGTTGTGGATTCTCCCTCTCTGGAGATATTCAAGACCCTCCTGGACAAGGTCCTGTGCAGCTTGCTCTAGGTGATCCTGCGTCAGCAAGGGGGTTGGACTAGATGACCCACAGAGGTCCGTTCCGACTGCTACCATTCTGTGATTCTGTGATCTTCATATGGCATCACCTTGTTTATGGGATCTCCTGCCTCAAACAAGTACAGAAAGCTGAGTATTCCTCATTCCATGTCTTGCATTAAAAGTCCCACTTCTTCTGTGCTTTTGAATGCCATGGGGTCATCCTTTTAGACATTTAAGATGTCATCCACATTTAAATCCAGTACTGTACCAGTTCTTGTGCAAAGGAAGAGTTTGACGATCTCAGGCCAGACTGTCTGATCCAAGGCCCAGTATTCTATTTCTTTAATTCTCATCATTTCTTAGGGACTTAATTCTTCTCCTGTTTCTTCTGCTGTATTTTAAAAAGGGTGAGAGAACAGTTTTTCCCTCTTTTTCTCTTGTTTTTGTTTCCAAATCATCTCCACTTGAAAAGACTATCCTTCTAAACCTTGTAAGTACAGGCTTATGTAACTCAGCCTTTCCTTAGTCAGATCAAGTGGGCGACTTGGAGATGATCTTCTCCAGCAACTCTGGAGATCAAAATTAATCAGCACACAGAGTTACGCCAGGATATTTTTAAGCAAATGCCATTATTAACATTGCAATAATCTTACCAGAAACTCATAAGGCATTTACTGGAAACAGCAAGGATAGTGAGGCAGTGGAGCCCCTGCTTTACTCTTTGAAGTGTAGAAAAATTTCTCCACCTCTTATTGGTGATATAGGATGATAAGGTCCAGATTTGCACCTCCTTGAATGCCTTCATGAAACTGATTCATCCTTACAATATTCAAGTAGCCTCTTCCAACCTTGAAAGTGAAACTTTGTTCTCCAGAGAAATGATAAGTGTTTCTATGGAAGGTTTTCCTTGTGGGCAGACACTGCTTGTCCTTGTGCATGCCTGGCTGCACTCTGCCACATGTGAAAGATCTCAGCACCTTTGATATGAATTAATTTAATTAAAGACAAATCACTTGGTGGGCAGTATTGCAGGCACATTAGGTTAGGTAGGGGGAAGGTTTCAGGAGCCCAAATGAGGAGCAAGATTGATTTCAAAGTGTAAGAATGAGGTGCACCCCACTATGCTAATCCAGAACTGGCAGGGGAACCCCAGGAAAATCACTCAGGAGATGGCAGACCTGTAACGTGTTCCTGTCTCTTCTCTGGCAGAACAATTCCACTTCTACCTTTTTTTGACCAAAGTTTTTGCCTTTAGAGGAGCAGAAAAAAAAAGTTTGAAGGCATTATAGTGGAATAGCATCTATGATTTATAAAATGCATCTCATCTGTGTAAGTTAGTCATTAAAGACGCTACTGCCAATACCAAGACAAGCTACACACTCTATTCAATTTCATTTTTATTTACCTCATAAATTGTGAGATAACAGCTAGTTTGTACTTGCTGCATTTACATTTGCATTTGAAAGCAGGCTTCCTCCATGGTGAGATAAAGAGAGCTTTTAACTTTACTATTCTGAAGATATATCTGTGTTTCTGTCTGTAATTAGGATGTTTCTCACTAAAAAGGACACAACATGTTTCTTTGGGTGATAGTTTCAGAAATTATCTTAAAAAATAAAAAAGCCTTATTCAACTAAAGCAAAGTACCATCTATATACAAGAATCCAATCTGATTTATGAGTTCATACAACTACTCAATGTAACTGACAGTAACTACTAAAAATTAACTTACAAGACCTATATCCAGCCAAAAGCCTTAAAAAGTCTTAAAGTTAAAAAGCATTTGTTAAAAAGCATCCATTTTAATGGCAGGGTTTAAAAAAAAAAAAAAAAGAGAAAAAAGGGGTGGGATTTTTCCATTGCTTCTAATTCTTTCATGAAATTTTATTAGTTAAAATAAATAAACAAAGGCTAACTCCAGTTGCCTTTGAATGGGAAGAATAACACTGTTTTTGAACAGCAGCATCTTGAAATCACTATTTTTATACAATCATAGGTTGGAAAAGATCATCAAGTCCAACCATCCGCCCAACACCACCATGCCTGGTAAACCATGTCTTGAATTGCCATATCTACATGTTTTTTGAACACCTTCAGGGATGAGGACACAACCACCCCCCTGGGCAGCCTATTCCAATGCCTGACCACTCTTTCAGTAAAGAATTTTTTCCTGATATCCAATCTAAATGTTCCCTGATGCAACCTGAGGCCATTGCCGCTTGTCCTATAGCTAGTTGCTTGGGAAAAAGAGACCAACACCTGCCTCATTACAACCTCCTTTCAGGTAGTTGTTGAGACCAAGGGATTGTTTTGACCAAAGTGCAGGACCCTGCATTTGGCCTTGTTGAAGCTCATACAGTTGGCCTTGGCCCATCGATCCAGCCTGTCCAGATCCCTCTGCAGAGCCTTCCTACCCGCAAGCAGATCGACACTCCCGCCCAGCTTGGTGTCTTCTGAAAATTTACTGAGTGACCACTCAACTCCCTCATCCAGATCATTGATAAAGATGTTAAACAAGAGCAGACCCAAAACTGAGCCCTAGGGGACAGCACTCATGACAAGCTGCCAGCTGGGTTTCACTCCATTCAACACCAATCCCTGTGCTCAGCCATTCAGCCAGTTCTTTATGCAGTGAAGAGTACTCCCATCCAAACCATGGGCAGCTGGTTTCTCCAGGAGGATGCTGTGGGGAACAGTGTCAAAGGCCTTGCTAAAGTCCAGATAGACAACATCCATAGCCTTTCCCTCATTCACTAGGCGGGTCACCTGGTCATAGCAGGAGATCAGGTTGGTCAAGCAGGACCTGCCTTTCATGAACCCATGTTGGCTAGGCCTGATCCCCTGGTTGTCCTACATTTTCATATGTAAGTCCATTGACTATCACCTACAAATATCAGAATCCAAGAAGGGATTTTTTTCCTGTGACCATCTTCACCAAATCCTTACACAGGATATGGCTCCAGGTGGGCATCACCTACCAGCCTTAGGACCGGGCTGTCCATCAGTCAGCTGGAGCCCACAGAGCCCTACCATGAAGAATCAGAGCGAGGGAGACACAAAAAGATACATTTAAGACCTAGACCACCCCTAAGCCTTTCAGTCCTGAGTCCTGTGGATCAGAACAAGGTGCAGACTCTTGCTTGTACTTGACTTAGCCTCCTGTACAAGTCAAAAGCCCGTTAACTTCATTAAGGAGTCTGACCTCACAATCTTGGAACAACCACTCACGAGCAAACTTCAGCAAGTTTTTAAAAATCTAATGTTTTCAACAGCAAAGACACAATTTTGCAGGTACCATTGGCAGAGTCCTAAGTGAGCAGAAGCCTCAGAAGCTCATATGATGACATTATATGTTTGGCCTGTTCGAATTGACTCAGTCATGGACTTTGTACTCACTAGCTTTTCAAAATCATAGTAGCTGAAAAGTTGAGTAGTTGCAGACAAGTAAACAATTTCTGCCAGAAAAAACATTATTGTAGTCTTCCCTTAAAGACTGAGGCTGTACAAGATGGAAGTTATGTATTGACTAGGATGTATGAACTGAGCTGTCAGCTACCATCTAGACTGAATCATTTGCCAGGATGAAGAGTTGTAAAACTTTGCAACAACATATGTGGTTTCAGTCCACAGAAGCTCAGCAGAGAAAGGGCAATGTAAGAAAAAAAAACTTCACCTTTTGAAGGTTTGTCTAGGGGACCCAGTTCCAGCCCTCAAGTTCGACTTGAGAACCTGCTTGGATGGTAGTAGTGTAGAAATCTCCTTGAAGTCAAAACAGAATGAGAATTAGAGGTGTGACCTTTTATAACTTCATTGCTCTGCACCTGTCTTTGTATGAAGGAGCAGATTTCTTAAACTTTACATTCTTTTCTTGCCTTAATGTTTGGAGTTGAGACAAGCTTGGGGTTGGCAAATAGCTCTCAGGAATCTCACCCTTGGACAAGTCCCCAAAGAGTTAAACACAAGGTCAGGAGTTGCCAAGGTACCCTCCAGAGCCATTCACCACGTCATACCAATGTACCTACAACGGAGGTGATGCACATTAGCAAGTGCCAGACAAAGCTCTGGTAATTATGCAATTCCTCTTGGAAATATGACAAAGACATTTTAAGCACACATTTTTGAAATGGCATTTAATTTTTTCTCTATTTTTAGCAAACATTATGCAATTTGTATAATGGAAGTTATAGGTGATAATAAAACATCTTCTGGGAGATACGTGATGCTGTTTGTCTAACAGCCTGGAACAGACTGAGCAGAGATCAAGAAGGGAAGGAATTTATCTTGTGCTCATTGATCAGTAGAGAAAGATTATTATAATTAATTATTATAACACAGCTATTTAACAAGGTACACTGTCATTTATTCATGTCCCAGAGTGCAGCTGAAAATTTCCCAGAAGAAATATTTTTGACTGAAGAAACTGAAAGGTGCAGCAGGAATCACTTGATTTAATGTCAGGAATTTATGAGGATGGGAATGTATATTTGAATAAGCCAAATTTATTTTAAGAATCCACATTCGTTGCTCATTCACCTCAGGATAAACATTACCAAAAGTGATCCAACTCATGCCACAGATTGTCCTGCTGATGATGGCTGAAACATAGGTTCGTTCAGCGCCATCAGGCTTAGCTGCCTGTGCTGTGACCTACTATAGTAGTTGCTCCAGAGCATCAGTTCTACCACGATATGTAGGCAAATGGTGACAACAGTTTTAGGGTGCATGTTCTAGGATGCAAGTCCAAGACTGATGGTAAAATTTAGTGAAGAACAACACTTTAAAACTGAAACATGTCCTCAGAAAAAAACTGTACGTACCAGGGGAAAAAAAGGGAAAGACCTGAGCAGACTTACTGCTAAGATGTGAAACGGTGATTTGTGGAACACACCAAGCATCTGGCTGCTTTCACGCCTGCCCAGCAATGCAGTAGATGCATGGCAAAATCATCTTGCTATACTCTCACAGCAACATCCCACTCTTCTTTGGGACCAGAGTAAATGTATCAGATTTCTACAAAAAACCTCTTGATTCATCCATCATGTGGAAAACGTAAGAGTTTTAAACTATCAGAGACCTTCAATATGTAATTGCTTTGTTCTTCAGTGTGTTAACGGTGCTTTTTTTCTCCAGCATTAGCAAATGCTCACATCGACTTATTCTGTATGTATAGCTAAATTATTCCTGTCTCTTGGCTTTCCAAGCTTAAAATGGATCCTGCTGATCTGCATTACCATTTAAAAGAAACACAGCTTCATATTTCTCCTTTAAAATGTGCTTGGTTTAGGTTCATCAAGTCACAGGCCAGTCCTTTTTTCATCTTTACTGAAAATCAGGTCTGAATAGGTGTCATCAACCTCTTTGGTAAAAAAAAAAAGATGTGAAAAAAATCATCGCTCCTGGCTGATGGCACTTACTCCATGGTGGCACTGTTTTCCAGCAGTCTTTCTGAAGGGCAGTCACACAAACTTCACATCTGGTTGGTTTTGTTCGTCTCTGGCCTCATGCTCTTCAATTTTTCCCCTTTTCTCTCTTTTTTGAATTCCAACAAGGCACTGTTAGCACTCCTTGATTTCAGTGAGTTTGTCTCACCATTTTTGGCAAGATACTTGCTGAGATCACATAATCTCTTCCTACTGGAGCAGGCTCTTTAATCGTAGTTTTAAACATATTTGTTTCCCCTTCCTTTTTCCTCACTTTTTTCAGGGACCGAAGTACCATGATATTGTAATCTCAAACTCAAGATTACATTTCCCTCAAGGACTCTGCTCTAATAACATTGTTCAGAATCTCTTTGCTTTATTGCATTCCCCTCCCATAAAGTTAAATTTATCTGCATTTTGAAAATTATCATTCTAATTGCCAGTTACACTGGAGTTTATAATCTACAGTAAGCACTTCTGTATGGAAGCTTCTGTATCTGTAACTAGCGGAGTTTCTAGCTCTTGACTTCTACGGTAAAAAAAGCACACACACAATTAGTTACAAGATCTTTCCTCTTGCACCTGTCTTCCTTTACATCATCAATAGGATAAAAATTACTCATTAATACACAAGAGAGATCTCAGCTGTTGTACAGTAAAGCAAGACTCGATCACTCCGGTGTTCCCAGTTGCCAATCACCTTTAAAGCCATCCCTCATCCACTCTTCTCCCACACTTGAATGTCTATCCAGCTGTTTAAACCCATTTTAAACTCTGCCAGCAAATTTTTGAGGAACATTCCTAAGACTGACTGACGCACTCTAAAAAGAAAATGTTTGCTAGCCACCTTTCTAGACAGGCAGCTAAAAGATGACAGCCAGACGTCAAGCAGAACCATCTGTTAAAAAGGGGAGAAGCAAGCCCTAACAAGAATGGCTGGCTGGTGTCAGAGAGCTGAGTAGCTCTCCGATCGTTTAATTCCTTTTAACTAATCCTGGGGCAGAACAGCAAAACCAATTGTTTCTAATTCCTCTCAGAATGCTAAAGAAAACCAGAATAAAAGCCCCCTGAAATATTACTTTATGTCAAATTTCCTCACAAGATATTCATGCACATGTAAGAGAGACAGTCACAAGTGTAACTCCCTGTGATCATTGAACTGGCTGGACCCTGGATGCTTCAGCTGGTGTGAAAAAGTCTTACAAATTTCTTCTATTTGGTTTTGAAATAAAGATCTGGAAAGCCATTGAGTTTGGCTTAATTTAACTTAGAACTCCACAATGTTATTTAGAATTGCATTTTAAATTGGATTTCTCCATCTACAAAATATTATCTTTGCAATATATCATGAAAGTTGATAATAATCCAGACTGTACAGAGCTATTACTGGAATATTCAGATATGATATTGTTAGAATATTCAGTATTCTTATTTCAATTTTAAAGTGGTTAAAGGCAGATGTATTTTTTATGAAATAGCACTTCGTCTTTTCTAAATTACGGCACCTCTTTCCATATTGCCATGAAACATTTCCAGGATGAAAACCACCCTCTCAAAAGCCTTTTCACCCAAGTACTCACCTTGGGAGTGGCACACATACTTGTTGCAGTGAGTGAGACAGTTGCAGAAGAAGAGACTGAGAGAGGCTCGTTGTGGAGCATTCAGGAGTTTCGCAGTTGGCACATTTCCCTAGGATGCAGATCTGAAATTAGTTCCTTGGTTCAAAATCAAGTAGAATGGAAAAGACTTCCCTCCAGACCAAGAAGCACCTTACCCACTGGTTTGGGGAACCTAATGGACACGTGCATACAGTCTTTCAGTCCCAGAAAGTATGTTTTAGGATCACTTTTTGGAAGTGGAAAAGAATATTCACTTTTACACCAGACTGGGCTCCACAAACCAGGCAGACCTGGTTTTTAACAATCATACTAGCTGCCACTTTGCTGTGGTCTTCTCAACAGGTGTAACACAAATGCAACAGCAGTGTCTAAACATGGGCTGTTGGCCCCTGCTATTACAGTTATGGCCGTAAGACACCTCTTGGACTTTGACAGTATTCTCTAATAAGGTGAAGATACAGGAGAGGAAAAAAATTGCTTCAGTGCTGTAAAAGCAAGTACAGAACTTCTTAGTTCTATGCAAAGAAGCTCCATATGGCTCCCCAAGTAATTTCTGCAGATAACAAAATAACACAGCAAGTAGGGTGCAAGCCTGGCAAAGCAGCACTCTGAGCTGGTTAGCAGGGAGCAGCCACATAAACTGTGCTCCTGTTGCCTTTTGACTGTTCCTCCTTTCACCAGAAAGATCCCCTGAGGAGAGGAGTTTCCCCAGCACAGTGCATTCAAACATGTTAGAAGTGATGTAGGGCTTGCAGGCAACGCCGTGTTAACAGCAACTGCTACAAACACTGGCTGGAGATTCTCCAGTGCATTGCTTCAAAATCTCTATTCCAAAACTGTTCCTAGAAATGTGTCAAGTTAAGTAACATTTGCCATTAAGAAAGATTTTGTGGTTCCCCACTAGAATATCCAGCTGCAGAACAGGGTCCTCCTCACCTCCTCCATACCAGAATGAACAAGATCCTGAGAAGGTCCTCATGATTAGAGCATCAGCCAGGGCTGTGAGAAATAGTTTTGCATACCTGATTTAAAAGAAGGCCTTTAACAGGAACACTCACATCCCGAGCAACCTCTGGATGACCAGCTTCATCTTTTTCCTGGGAAGCGGAAGGGCTCATCCCTGTGAAGAACAGGAACTTACTTCATTTCTAAAGAAAAGCATTTCACACAACATTAAAAGCAGTTGGTGAAGTGAAATAGTGTGTATGGGGGTGTGTGGTGGGGACTAGTTCTGACCGTACATAGAACATCAGATGTTAAGGACATCGGAAAGATTACCTAAAAAGGATATTAAAAATACATATTTATGTAAATATATTAAGATAATCATGGGTGTAATTATAAGATCAAATATCTAGCTTATTAGATTTAGGGACATTTCAGAATAATCTTAAAACTAGCCTGAAATCCTGTTTAATTCAGAATTAATAGTTTATCCATAATCACTTATCTTTCAAGTCATTGAATATAATTTTAAAAGCATATAAGTAGATTTAGAGCTGAAGTACCACTGATTTCCAAGGAAACTCAAATTTCTAATATCTAAGCTGTTACAGAAGTAAATCTAGATCCATAAATCACTTGGGCTTTTTTGAAACCATAACCTATTTGTTATAACTAGCACACATGATGAAATTGATTGTGTTGTTTTCTTATCCCAAAGTTGTTGCAATACTCAGGGAAAATATAGTCATGTTTCTACACAATACATAGGTATTACTGCTTGTTCTGTTAACAAAATAATGTTTATTTTGACAAAAGCTGCTAGGAAACTTGTGAATACCCTGATCTTACTGCCTACCCATTCCTCTGCTAAAGATTTCGAAAAGTCTGACAACACATCCAGCTCCAAGAACACTGTTAAGAATCACTGAGATGCTCTCAGTGTTAAGCATCAGTAAGATCCTTTCCCCTCTGTTTATCCTGCTATATATTCTATTTATCCTCCTCCCTGAAAGGAGGTTTGAGGGGTGTGCTCTGTATACCTGTGGGGCTTGGCTACATCTTAGGTGAAGACTTCTCCACGTCAGACCTATGACTTTGGCGAGGGCCTGTCAAGGAGGTGGACAGCAAGCTCTCCTGCGAAGGGCTGCACCCTGCTTCTCTCCACCTCTGCCCTGGAGTCTCTGGGCAGGAAGCAGCGACCAGGCTGAGGTCTCCAACCCACAGCAACCCCTCGACAGCCTGCTGGGGTGCAGAAACACGTGGAGCAGCACGCGTGCGTCGGCGCAGCATGCTGAGACCTGGCTGTGCTGATGGGCACAGCACGTGCCTTGCTCAAACGGTGATGGGTCACAAGTGGCTAGGGTGCATCTCCAACCCCCTCCCAGTGTCTCAGCCCTTCCAGGTGAGAGCTTCGATTCCTCTTTAAGGCATGATGCCAAGGAGGCAAAATATCATCAAGGCTAATAAAGACTGTGGCATGTGTGTGCATGTCTCCTGAGCAGGAGGGGGGACCATAGCATGCATAAAGGTCTCTGTCTGCAAGTGATTCTGTAATTGCATTATTCCTCATTTTCCCACCAACACCACTCCATTTACTCTGCCTCCTCTCCAAGCTAGCTCTTAATCATCAATAAACACTACAAGAAGCCCTCAGTTTCTGAAGCATCCTGTGCTTCCTGCCTAAACGATCTGCTTTGGCTTCAGCCACAGCAGCTGTGTTTTGCACTATTCAGCCTTTCAGGACAGTTCAGCTCAGCAATACCCACTCTGGAAAAATACATATACACGGTAAAAAGGAGAGCTAACCCCTTGCCTCAGAGAAAAGTCATGTGCTCTCAGAAACTCTAATAACACACACAAATCTTAATCCAGGACTAACTGGAATTGAAATATTTTGCCTTCTACATTACACTTCAGCCCATATGTTTTAATAGTGAATGGGTTTAAAATGTCTGTTCATTACCCTGGACTGTGCTATATGGCCACTGGGCATACAAAGAGCCAAGGCCTCGTGCTGCACAGCACCGATGGTTTCCGTTCCTTTACAATACCCAGAGGAAAGCTGCTAATCCACAGTCACACACCACAAGGTCTGTTTTTTTCTGATGACCTCCCGCTTTTACTGCCAGCAGACAGAAGCAGCACAAATTGTGCAGAGCACAGGGGAGGGGGTAAAGGCATTTCTCTGCACTCATTTTGCTGCCCCATCAAACACAGAAGGTGTCAGCAACATGAGGCTCTGGATCTCCACTCATAAATTTTGGCATAGAATTGCAGCAGTTTAGGCACTCGTTTTGACTTTATCTAACTTTAAATTAATGCAACTTTAAATTATTGCACAATCACATTTTAGGGTGTTTGAGCTACAGCAGACATTCATAGGAGCTGGTCTCACCCAGCCGAAGAAATGAATAACAATGCAGAGAAACAGGCAAAACACAGAGGCTCTGTTGTTCCTGGGTGCTGACATCACAGGAGAGCTAATTGCAATAATTTGATGGTGCCCAGATTGTAGCACTCCATCAAGTTAATGAATTTTAGCATGCTGACAAATGATTTTTGTTTCAAAGTAGGCTGTACAGTATTCTCCTTTCAGTGAAATGATTTCAAATCATTAAAATCTCAGTTACATTTCAGGAAAAAAATGTGCACGTCAAGCATATGAGTACTCTGAGAAAGCTTTCCCAGTGTTTCAGCTGTCTATTTTAAAAACACATGCAGTTAATGTCTGTTAACCAGTCCTGCCTTTCACAATCCTGCCTAAAACAAGCAAATCACATCCTTCTTTATACATCCATAGCACCAGTTTGTGCAAAGCACTCTTAAAAGAGTCAAGGAGATACTCGCATTCGAACGCATCATTTCTGTATTTTCACAGCATGAAAACATGCTGATGAATGAACAACCGCACAGCTGCAGAAACAAATGGTGATTTTCCTCCTGACTGCCTCCACCAACATCCTCACAGATGAGGTACGCACCGTGTTTCTGAATTACTGAAACACCCTGCGTGTACAGCCATATACATATTGATGTTCTGCTGTTATCAGATGCTTACACTGCAGAACTTCTAATGACAGAATTAGACACTGCCTAGATGGCAGTCTGTCAGATTAATAAATTATAACTTGGTCATTTATGGCACCACAAAGTCCTGTTGTGGTTTGGGGTTGGGTTTTTTTAAATGATTTTGATTCAGAGCATAAGGATGTTAATGACTTCCTCATAGGCACAAAAAGTAATATTAATTCAGCAAGACTTAGGGGCAGATATTCGTTACACATTCATGGGCTAACACAAAGAACGCGATTTCTTTTAGGCATGGGTCAAACATTGGCTCTTTCATATTGTGTCTGCTTCAAGTAGAAACAACCATAATAAAAGATTAAGACGCAAACAATTAAATTACTTGGTGGACAAAGACCCAAGTCCTTAGTTACAAGCAGTTGGATGAAGGCCCATAAGATGCTGAGCACTTCTTGAAATGGGAAGATATCCCAGCTCCTCGCAGGGTTAAACTCCGCCAGATAGTTTCTGCTGACAGTGAACAATCATATACCACAGCAGGATAAGTTCGTCCTTGTGAGAAATAAAATTAATGCTTTTCCTATGTGAAATTCTGCAATTTTTGTCTTCTTTTTTGGTAACGTGAACTTATGCATCCTCCATCCTGAGTGCAGGAAGGATTAGATTTTTAATTTCATCAGCTACAGTTGAAACATCTAAGAAGTGCTTTTTATTTAACTAAGCTTCAAATTAATTACCTTGAAGGAAATAGTTGCACCATCACCTCTGTTTTATATTAGCAAATAAGAGAAAGGAAGAAGAAGAAAAAAATATTCGTGCTATAATGCACACATGATGGATGGATTGGTCTTAAAATTAATGAGCTAGGAGCTAACAGTCATTAAATAGAAGAACAAATCATTCCACTCCCCTTCCCAGTTCTTATGTGGCGGTGATGGATCCAGCACTCCAATGACAATTGAACTCCTTAAGTAGGCAGAAGCAATGCCAGCCCCGCAGCCGTCAGTGCCCTCGCGCTGAAAGGCTAAACATCTGTCTACGTGTCTGAGACCTGACTCTGAGCAAATGCTTTTAAATTCTCTGATCCCCTCTCAGGCTTTGTGTCTGTCACTTGGAGTAGCAACACTTAGGACAATTGCATGTCTGACGCTGTTACTGAATCAGTTTTCCCATTCGAGTGTGCAATTCTTTATCTTGAATGTACAGTAAGAACACAGGGTATCCAAAAGCACCGGTGTCAAAAGCATCAGTGTCAAATTCCATGCAATTTTACTGGTTTACTGTTTTACAAATCGATGTGTGCTTAACACTGTTGTAAATATTAAACACCTATGTCTACATACAGTTGACAGCCAAAAGAGACAAATTAAGATGGGATTTAACACAGTAGCTGTAGCCAGATGACCAGATACAACTAAAACCAGAATCATTCCAATACGAGATAATAATGTATGTTTGCAAAGCATGCCTGCTTATCTGACATCGTATGTATAAGATGCTTCATTTTTGTAGCAGCCAGAGCATTTCTTTAGAGCCTCGCAGAGCTGCAGTCCCACAGCCGTGGAAGTCGCTGCACCATTCAACCCTGGTTGCAGAACTGCATTCCCAGACACCAGCTGTCATTTAAGCCACTGAGGCACTTGCCCCAGACACACTCCTGGAGCCTCACAGTGATGAAGAAAATACTGGAAACATGAATTATTAGCAGTTCTGGGCTTTTTCTAAAAAAAGACCATTAACATTTTTCTGGATTTTTCTTCTTAATCATCTATGAAAGGTAAATGGAAGATGCAAGCGTCACCATGCTTTTTAATTCCTGTAAGACAAAATTAGATTTCACTCTACATATTTAAGTTGCAGCATTGTCTATATACTGCAGGATTCACTGTTTAAAAAGAAGAAAAAAACAGTTGAAAAAGGTGGATGCAATGTGTGTTTTGCTTCAGTGACTATGACCTTTAAAAATATTCAAGCTGCTGTTTGATTTAACATTTCAACAGCAAATACATTTTAATGCACAGAGGACCAGTCTCAAAGTTCAAAAAACTGTTTGCATAGATGAAAAGAAGGACTAAAAGACTATAACCGAAAAAGAAAAAATAGCTATAGGTTTCTTCCAGGTGTTGAATATCCTGAAACCAAGAAGTTTGCCCATGTACAGTCTGACACCACACGCTTCTTTTCAACCCCAGCTCCCGACCAGCATTTTATAAGCATCTTGGTTCAAAGTTCACATAAATCACCAGGAAACCTTCCACTGTTTCAATGAACTATTTCATTGGATTAAACTCTTCTCACTTGCATTAGATATTTTCCTGCAGCTGCGTCACAGACAAGAACCAGAAATTTTGTAAAAGGATAGATCTCTCACGAGGAGAGTATGAGGGGACACCAGAATACAGGAGAGGTTACACCATCCCCATCCCCTGGCGCCTGCCCTGATTGGGGATCACGCTCCAGTTCACTTGTTCTACTGACATCTTTAGACATGGCATGACCCCAACGGCAGATCACTTTCACTTCAGCAGAAGTGTCTGCTGTTCTTCACGTGTCTTATAAGTATTTTGGCTTTCGTTACTGTTGCTTAGCAAGTATCTCCCATGCACTCATCTATGGTTTGATTCAGCCACCTGAACATCAACACTTGGTGCTGTAATCGATGGCCTTGCTGGACTTGTCAAATGCAAGACAAAAGACAAACTCGGACTGAGGTGTCTCTCGACTGAGGTGTCAAGAGCCTAAGAGCTGACAAAGGAAGTAATTAACTGGTGCTTATCTTATCAGACAAAAGTAAGGGGGCATAGCCCATCACTGTAAACCCAGTGATCTGTGGGGCACTGCGGAGGCTGCGCAGCCAGAGATTGCTTCAGAGATTGCTTTGGATAAAGCACAGATGGCCCCTGAATACACATACCAAGATGCCCGCTCCGAAGGCATGTCACACTGCTGGGTCCCGCTTCTGACGACACGACATTCCACGCCAAGAGCCAATTGATACACCATAATTGACTTAGTCCCACCTCACAAAAAGATTTCTAAACATATAAAAATTGGCACTTGAAAACTCTCTTTGGGAGGAGGAGCCAAGCGAGAACTTCAGCTGACAGACAGGTCGACGGGCCTGAACCTCTCTTCCTCCTCCAAGAAGGGACACCTTTTTGGTAAGAATCGCGCCTCTGACTTTGTCAGACATATCCCCGGGAACACATTGTTAACTAAAGCGCTAAACTATTACTTTGAGCTCAACTTTTGTAGACAGTGAATTTATCAACGGCAAT
>Ga0065711_1043859_pt1 | contig 14471 bp, 14 predicted proteins | sample Hoacrofraction12_FD_59098 | JGI IMG/M metagenome (GOLD analysis project Ga0065711, IMG submission 59098) | Hoatzin crop microbial communities from Cojedes, Venezuela - Epithelial fraction 12 v2 (version 2) | ecosystem: Host-associated > Birds > Digestive system > Esophagus > Crop | place...
GTTGTGTGCCAAGAAGGCCAACGGCATCCTGGCTTGTATCAGGAATAGTGTGGCCAGCAGGAGTAGGGAGGTGATCGTGCCCCTGTACTCGGCACTGGTGAGGCCGCACCTCGAGTAGTGTGTTCAGTTTTGGGCCCCTCACTGCAAGAAGGACATTGAGGTGCTGGAGCGTGTCCAGGGAAGGACAATGAGGCTGGTGAGGGGTCTAGAGAACAAGTCTTACAAGGAGCGGCTGAAGGAACTGGGGCTGTTTAGTCTGGAGAAGAGGAGGCTGAGGGGGGACCTTATTGCTCTCTACAACTGCCTGAAAGGAGGCTGTAGTGAGGCAGGGGCTGGTCTCCTCTCCCAAGTAACTAGCAACAGGACGAGAGGCAATGGCCTCAAGTTGCATCAGGGGAGGTTCAGATTGGATATTACGAAAAATTTCTTTACTGAAAGAGTGGCCAGTCACTGGAACAGGCTGCCCAGAGAAGTGGTGGAGTTACCATTCCTGGAGGTGTTTAAAAAATGTGTAGATGTGGCACTTCAGGATATAGTTTAGCAGGCATGGTAGTGTTGGGTTAAATGTTGGACTTGATGATCTTGGAGGTCCTTTCCAACCTTAAAGATTCTGTGATTCTATGAATAAACAGGTCATTTCTTCACCCAGTACCGTTTCCAGCTTCTCACTGATCATGCACTCAAATGAGATCTAAGGTTATTTATCTCATTTTTAATTCTGAATGAACGACTGCAAGTCCCAGGAGCAGGGTTTCAGATAAGGCGTACAATGGAAGGGTGAAGTTGAGGACAAGTGCCATGACATATAATGCAGCCTGGTCTGGAATAAGCTAAGCTTAAACTAGCTGAAGGCCCTGACAGCAAGCCAGCAGGCATCGTTTCAGCATGAAGTAGATTGTTATTAATTTTTTTCATGGAAAATTCAGCTTCTGCACTAGGTTCTCTTGCCCAGTTGAGCAAACTGATAAAAGCAAGCAGCAGAACTGTAAAGCACCAGATGAAAGCATAGCGTTTGGCTTCGTACCTAGTTCATAATTCATGTGCAGTTTCTATGCTGCCTATAAATCGCAGGACAGGATAAGCAGAGACAGGCCTATTAAATGTCTCTAGCTTTTGTGGGTGTTTTAAAAACCAGCGATCACGGGGTTTAACAACACATTTCCAAAAGGCCGTTTTGAGGTGGTTCACAGGCAGAGAAGCAGCAGAGGAGGAGGGTGATGCGGCGGTTTGCCGGTCTCCCGGCAGCCTCTCTGGAGCTGGCACGAGTTGTGGGTGAGTGACTGTGTCTGCCGGCGCTCCTGAAGGGCGACGGACGCAGCCCCTGAGCTGTCACTCCCCACGCCTGCTGACCGTGCTGTCAGCACCGAGCAGAGACGTCTCCCACCCGGAGCGGGGAGGAGCTGCTGGACGCTCCCCAGGGCCCCGGCAGAACACAGGGCTGCTCTCGGGGCGGGCACCGAGGCAGCAGGGCCCTGGGGACACAGCCGACACCTCCAGCCCGCTCTGCAGCCGCTCCTCTTCAACTATAGTCAACCAGAGCATGTTTGGGGATACACAGCGCGACCACGTCCACCGCAGGCACCACAGGCATCTGGGACGGCCACAGGCTCCTCTCCTGAGCATCACTGGAGCCACATGCCAGACTACAATTAAAAAAAAAAAAGGCTATAGGACATGAGTGTGGGAGAAGGTACTGGTGCTCCAGGCAGGTGGCTGGTACTCCACGTGAGTACTTGGCTCATCCCTTCGCACGGGCAGCTGTGGGCACGAGGTCCTTCCAGGGCTTGGAGTCTGACTTCTCAGCTCTTGTTCATGAAGATGGAGAGGAAACGGGGAGGGGGGGTGGAACTGCCTTTGATAAACTGCTGGGGACAAACGGTCTGCGAGCGTTTTTTTTAACCAAACACCTGCACCATTTCCAGCACTTGCAAGCAAACGAACATCTAAGGCCCGCGGCACTTCAACACTCGCAGGGAAGGCAAAGTAATGTTGATAAACCTGTCTAAGCCCTTTCACTCGCATCTTCCTTTCTGCATGCCTAAAGCACAGCCAGTCCCCTGCTCGCTCTGAGTAAAAACAAATTGCAGAGAGTTCTCGTTATTTCAGCGTGTTACTCCCAAGGAAAACCCCTACTCGGTGAGCGTAAAACAGGAAAACGTCACCTTCAACCAGAAGTCGTCACCTTCAACCAGAAGTCAAACGCAATATTAAAAGAGTGACAAGAAGATCCCAGTCAGGTCCGAGGATGGGTTTGCTTCCCCCGTGCCTGGGTTTGCCCCTGCACACCGCGGTCTGCCCGCTTGCCCCCTCCATCGCCCAGGCAGCTCAGCAGGGCAACGCCGACCCACCACAGCCCCAGACCGCGCGCCACAGCCCTGCTAACAGGCCACAGAGGCTGGCGTCCGCCTGACCACGGCCGATTCCAGGCGGGAGAGGAGATGTGAAGAGCAGCCCCTCGCTCGCCCCAGCATCCCCCGTGGCAGGGGCTGACGGTTTGCTGGCAGCAGAGCCACAGCCACAGCTCCGCCGAGTCCCATGCAGCACCTCGCCGGGCACGGGGATCCACGTAACGAGCCGCCTTGGGAAGCAACGCCGAGACGGGCCGTGCTCCCCTCTCCCTGCCCCAACAGAACGTCCTGTGCAACAGGAGAGCTTCCTGCTCGGCACCCACGTAAACACAGCACGCGCGGCCCCTGCAGCCTTTCACCTACTAAACTCTGTTTACATATCTCACTCCTCGCTTTTCTCCCTCCGCTATAAACCAATACCTCCGTGTGTGTGTGTGTGTCTGTGGGTGCTGCATTTGGCAGGGACACACGGTGTCTTCCTGACATGTACTTGAGGCCAGATACCCAATTGCACTGCTGAGAGATTTAAGATGAGAAAACCTTTCCGGGATATTTAAGCTGTATAAATAATCATAATAAAAGGCCTTTAAAAATCTGTATGTTTGGTTGTGACAAGCTCCTTGCTACCCTGCTCAGTACAAAATATGTACTCAGACTGTGACTTAAGGGCTTCCTCAGTACAGAAAACAGCAAATGAGTAAAATAAATGGAGATGTCTAGAGAAACAAATGCTTCCTAAAATTCCACTTAAATACATTTTTGGTTTTATGGCAGCAAGAAAGGAGTACTTAGAAATTATTTTAACGGGGAAAGTGCCTCATCCTGATGCACTAAGATAAAGAATTATGGCTGAGATCTTCAAATCGGCCTAAGGGATTCAAGTCTCCAACTAAACCAAACAAAGCGAGCATCCAAATCCTTTAAGCAGCCTCGAAAATCCTCCTATCCATGCGCACAGGGCCAGGCATATGAAAGTATATAGAGTTGCACGAGTAAAAGACTCAATACTCCTTTCACCAAAGCAACTATTTTCAGGGATTCTGAGTACATAAATACATAAAAATGAACTCCAGTGAGTTGTGGTACTTGAAAAAGTGCTAGGTTGGTCTGTCACATGATCTAATCAATACTCTTCGTTTATTTAGCATGAGTAAACTTGACCCCACAGTTTCTCAAGCCTCGAGCTCTCCAACACCCAGTGCCAGCCCAATTGTTTAAGGGCATTCACCCAGAGTTGCTAAATAGCCGTGCAGTCACCAAACAGACCCACACACCAATTAAGTTTGGGCTGGCCAGGCCCAGGGCTATTAATAGTCATCCCAAAGAGGGGAGAGGGGTCTGTGCATGCAGGGCCACACACAGATCTACTCCTAAATCCTGTGTCACCTGTGTTGTCCTAATTCGGATCCATGCAGTGTCCTTCAGCAGGGGTTGCTATGCTGCGCTGCCTTAGTTTAACAGATGCTTTCCAGTCTTGGTCTTATTTTACACATACGTACGTTAGTGTCTCAGCTTTGCCTTCCACAGGTATGCTGACCAGGATGGTATATCACGGATTTCACTATGACTGCAAGCATTCACAATGCCTCTAGTTGCTTTTATATGGAATCCGAGCCTTTAATTCACTGCACATAAGGAAAGAGATCCAAACTGTGACAGACTGATGGTATGTGACAACGCAGCTCACATAGGGCAGAAAATACTGGAGTGGAGGAGAAGGGGGTGTCACACCAGCTTCAGGAGTTCCCAGGACTTCTCCAGAAGTGAAAAGTCCTGGGAACCTGAAGTCCTTTGCCTGACTGAAGAGCAGGAAAAGCTTTTTGGAGAATTGTTACGGATGTGACCTGCTCCAGAGAACCATACATTATGGCTTACGACGTACACAGTCGCATGAGGCTGACCTGGATTTGAGGTTAACATCAAAGCTTCCTGGGGACAAAGGAAGCCAAAGGGCTTCCACCTTCCTTCTTTTGTCTGTACCCACGTTCCAGTGCTGGTCCCAGCCAGTGCTCACTGATTGTGAACAGGACCCACAAGGATGGCATCCACCACCTGTGCATCCAGGTTTGCGCAGTAGAAGGCCGAATACACAAGCAGAATAAAAGTGCGGAAAATGTGACCCACCTTAAAGGACAAAGCCTTCTGAGGGCACAAGAACCCCCCAACCTCATTCACTGCTTTCTCTTCCACCCACGTACACATTGATGCTGCAAATGTCCTTTTTTGGTAGGGCTCTGAAGACAGTTCCTGGTAAGTGTACGATCTTGACCGCGCAGGGCGGGATGGAGCTGTTTTCTGATAGTTAAAACTGTTCTAGCTGCAAAACAAACATAGGTACACACACAGATGTTACAACACCAGTGTTTCTTTTACAACTGGTGCCACAAAACAAATGAAGACGGTCTTTAGGAGTGCTTCTTGAAGTGAACAACTGGACGCAAGCTTTCTCCAGTAGCGCTCTCCCTTTCACATTCGCCTTTCAGTCGTTGCTCAAAACAGTTCACTGCACCGAGATCAACAGCTGCAGAATCACACCATCTTTCTTTCTGCCCAGTATCTGCATTTTCAGTCCCTAAACAAAGGGGGATGAAACACTGTTTTGCAAGAATCATTTTGCCCTGCCACGGCTGCAAACCAGACAGTTACTTTCCAACAGCACTTGTGAAAAGGCTTCATGGAAGTTCATGCTGAAAATGAACGCATCAGTGAAGCTTCAGCCATTCCTCTTGGCATAGCAATAGAGCCTACCTGCAAAGCCTACTTGAAGTTCACTCAGCAATAGGAACATACTAGAAAAATGTTGAAAGAAAAAAATATTCAAAAACTCCAGCATTTCTGGAAGTAGTGAGAAATTAATGTCAGTTCTCTCATGGGAGAACGCAGGTAGTTATATGCAAACCTTTTCTTGACTTTTTAAAATTATTTTTAAATACAAGCTACGCTTCTGAATCAGCTCTGAAATCCACATGGACCACAAAGCCTTTGACCTCAGTCTTATGGCTACACCCCAAGAGACAGAGCCAGGGGCCTGAGAAGAGATTCAGGGTGGATGAGTATGTTTCTACAAACCCAGCGGCACAGAGCCACTGCCCCTCAGCAGAGCCACCTCCGAGAGATGGTGACAGTCAGCTGCCATGCTGCGGCCTGCTTTGGGGAGGAATAGGGAAAAATGGAAGCTTCTGACACAGCACAGGGAATCACACTGCTCCCCAGGCAGCAGCTCCGGAGAGCCCGGTTCCCTACAGACTTTAAGACTGCTCTCTACGTGCCCCATCTCAGTAGCTACAGCATCCCTTCTTCTCCACTGCCTTGGTCCCCCTGCAAGATCCTCAGGCTTCCTCAACTTCTAAATTTCCAGTCCCCAGCGTGCCCATCACAGAATCTCCTCTGCTTCCCCTCAGTTTTTACCCAAGTTGACTGCTGGCAGCAAAGCGCAGTCTGTGCTATGTCCGAGTTGCAGCCATGCGTGTGAACACCTGCGTGCAAGCAGCCAGCAAACAGGCAGGTCCCAGCTCGCTCGGTCCATCCCTCTGTGAACCTCCCCACCGCCCAGCTGATGGCTCTCGTTGGCCTCGTGGGCACTCACGGTGGGACCCACCTCACCTCACTCCACCTGCCTTGCAGATTCACCCACCTGTGGTGGCTGCCCAGGCTCCCATTATCGTCATGGGAGACGGAGTCAGCAGAGCTCAGAGTACAATTCATCCCACATCAGGGAAAAATGAAACGTGCCCGAACCCTGTGGTTTATATTTACTAGCACTCCACTGACTATAAAAAGAGCTATAAAAACAGACACTTGTGTTATAAGCACCTCATCTTAGATGAACTCCACCCATAGTGACTCTGGGTACATTTATATTCCCTTTGCTATTTGAACCACAGAACAACCTTGGGCCCAGGGTCAAACGGTACAGACTGGCTCGCTTCCCAGCTTCTCACAACAAGGGTCCTCTGGAGCAGATGCTTCACACCCATGGAAAAGCTGAGGGGGAGCATGCCAGAGCACCTCCCACCTCCCCAGGCCTCCTCGGTCTCCCGTGCAGCGCACTCGCTAGCACAGGCCACGCTCCACAGCCCTCCGTGAGTGTTTTGCAACAGACATGTGCCTACACACCCACACCCTTCCAGGCATTGACCTCATCCACCTTCCCTTCTTCCCCTCATGGAGAGGACACTTTGGACCAGGGAGACAGCAGCCACAGGCGGGTTCAGACTGATGAGGACTTTACGAGGCTGCCTGCCAGCCCTTTAACGCCAGCACACCACTCACTGGGTCCCCATCTCAACGGACCAGAGAATTGCCACCAGCCTTTGGGGACTGGCAATCACTGCAGAGCTGCAGGTACCATAACCAGCTACAACGGGCTCAGCCTGCACCACAGATCCCATCAGTAAAGCACGGCCTGGCTATGACGGACAAGCCAGTGCCCTCTTCTTCTAGGGGAGCTTCCCCGACGTCAGGATGCCACTCTACATGTCATCTCAAACAGGGTCCACACAGTCCCTCTCCTTGCTCACGTGGCTCCTGCAGAGTGAATGTCTGTGGGACCAAGGTGCAACATGTCTCCAAGGACGAGCTGTGGGACGGAGGTGACTCTCTCCAACAGTGAGCTGCAAGACCAAAGCACATATCTCCACTGGGGAGCTGCGGGAATGAGGTGCAGGTCCCCAAAACTGAGCTGCAAGAGGAAAGTGAGCCATGTAGAGGAGAAATCAGGAAGCAGTGAAATGCCAGCACCCTGCTGCCACGCAGGTGGTTGGGATGGGTGCATAACCTGCACGATAAAACCGCTCCACAGGGATCTGCAAAGCGCAGGGGTTTGGCACACCTGACGAAAACCTTTGGGCAAGGTTTTCTGGTCACGAGGGCAGTTCCCCTTATGGGGGTTCCCTCCCTGTGGTCTCTGACAAAGGCAACAACATCTCTGCACATGGTGCATGTGGAGAGCGAACAGGGATCTCCTCTGCACCCCTCGCGCAGATCCTCTGCAGCCCCTCATGTAGATCTGGGATCACAGTTGAGATATTTGCACCAAAGCTGGCTTTCACACAGGCTCTTGTTTTAAAACTTTAGAGTAGTATTGCTCAATCCTTACACTGCTGCCAAGAGACTATCGGAGCAGCAAAGCTGTGACTCTTATGACATCTCTACACAAAACACACAGCCTCGATCTCCACAGGTCCCTCAAGTGTGCCCTCTGCCCTTAGTTCCTTTGACATTTTACAGAAAAAAAAAAAAAATCAATTACTAATAGCAAGTAGATCGCTTAACAGCATGCCAGTAGTGTCTTTTGTACCACGATGCCAAGGGCGTTTGGCAAGAGGCAGCAGCAGGATAGGGAGAGCTCAAGGCGTGCCGACACATACGGCCGGAGGGTATTGGGTGCAGGGAGCCAAACTGGGTGCAGTTTAGTCTGTACCGCATGTAGGACATGCTACCTGCGTTTTTGCACCTGCATTTTCCTATCCAGAGACTATTTGCCTGCTTAAATAGAAACTAACAGGTACGCAGTGGGGGTGGGATTAAGTATAAGCATCAATGAATTAACACTGCAGGAGCTATTAACATCTCTATTTCATCTGTCACATGGGGCTCAAACTAGTCAACAGTTCAGAAATCACTAAAGGTAGACAGGTTTAAAGAAAAAAAGGACCTTTGTTTACACATCTCCTATCAAAATAGCTACAGTGTGAGGTGTAGAAAAGCTGTTACTGGTGTTAGGGGGAAAGACAAAGCTGTCCCTGCTGACTTCCACACTGTACTGATGTGTCACATGAGATGCCCTGGCCACACCACCATCTCATCTCCTCCCACCTCCAGGATTTAGCCCAGTAGAGGAATTATCGAAACGCACCAGCCATTAAGTCACTGTGTAACGAGTAAATTCTGTTTCGGCATGAAAAAGCATGCAAAGGTGTTTCTAAGCTTCCATTGGGAAAAACATTTATCTGATCGTAGCACACACAGGTGGCTTTGTTAGCTACACAAGCTCATTCTACAATGCTTAGAGGCTGTCTCTCATCTTACTGGCTGATAGTTCAGCTTCTAAGTATTTGATTTGGTTAGCAAAAATTCAGATTGATCTGTTGGGTTTTATACTAAGTAGTTAAATAAATCACAACACTGGGAAAACTCTGAATACAATAAAAACAGCATTCAAAGTGGTGGAACACACAGACCATATGTCATCCTCGCAAGCCAAAACGACTCTCAGTTGTGTTCTCTGATATTTTCCAAGCTCTATCTGCAAATAAGCAATGCATGTTGGCCATACTCTTCCACAGCTTTCCAAAGGTACCCATGTTCTTGTGAGGTGGTGGACCTTCACATCACACACAGGACCCAACAATGTTGCCCATTTTTGAGGTGTCAACAAAACCACCAGCATTGCAGAGGTGAAGAAAGGCCACGCAGGATAATAAACACAAATAAACACATGGTCACACCATGTGAAGTGAAATAGGAAGCACGTTCTACATGGAAAGAATCAACAAGTCATTCCAATATCAACTCCTGATTTCCTCTACAGAGAATTCCCAGGATTTCCTGGACCAAGACATGCAGAGAGCATGTGACTTGGGTGGTTTGAGATGACCACACATCCGTTCTGGCTGCCCCTCCAAAAAGACAGATGGGAAGCAGGGCTGTAGCCGCTACCGTTGCCCTGTCCAGTGTCCTGAGAAGAAACACAGTTCTTGCGACAGCCACAGGACCTGAGGGCAGTTCTGGCTGGCATACAGCCTGATCCTGCACTGAAGAAATTGAATATAAAACCTCTCACAATCTTTAGTGGATACTGAAGCAATCGTTTACTCACCTAGGTTCTTTCTGGTCTAAAATAACCGCCTAGCCAACAGTTTTCTGCCATATAGGTATATGTCTAACACCAGAGGTTAAAAATACCCCTTGATGGCCTGTTACAAGAAGTGGAAAATGGCTCTTGCTGTTTGTAGAAGCCAAGAGTTTAGGATGAAGGAGCAACTTCAACCGCCTTTTTAATTCAGCGTGCCAAAGCCAACATAAGCCACAGATAACAGAGCTGTATTAGGAGCCGGGTAAAATTCCGGAGACCGGAGTTTTGCCTGACCGAGGCTCAGTCCTTAGGTTGCTGGACAGGACCGCAGTTACACAGCTGGCCAGTGTTCTACCAGCCGTGTTGCCAGCTCTCTTCCCTAATTTATCTTCCCAATCCCATGGCAATTTAGCTTTCCACACCAGAAGAATATCACCTGCAGGCTGGATTAAGTGGTTTTCTGGGAAATTTAGACTTAAGATATAGTGTAATAGGCATACATGAACAACCCACAAATGCTTAAAAGTCAAAATTCTAAACATCTTCCCAACGAAAAACCTAGACATGTTCATTTTCTCCTGGGCAGCATAAAACCACATCCCCAGCTTCTCTGGGAAATGGAAAATACAAATGCACATGAACTGACAGTGATCCTTCAGCTGCTTCCAGTGACTACCAGAGAAAAACCAGTTTCACTGAAAACTGTTCGCTTGCCAAAAAGAAGTTTCTCTTACCTAGGCTTCTCTGTCCTAGGCTTCATTAGGGGTGTTTGAGGGTTTCTTTTCCCCTCACCAGGCTGTCTCCTATGGCAGCACTGCAAACATCAGTGCTGCTAACTGCCTCTGAAGCCTTCCATTGAAGGGCGCTGAGCAGGCACGGCAGGACTGGAACTGCGGTGACTCAGGAACAGCCACAAAAGCTCCGGAGAAAAACGGCCACGAGCAATACTATGTAAAATGCACGTACACAGAAACTGGGGTTAGTACCACGTAGGGCTGGGGAGCAACACAGTGCTGCCAGCCAAACAGGACTTGCCTCATCTGGCAATCAGACTGGTAAAGCAAACTAAAATGGATAAACTCAAGTCTTAATTACAAGTAAGTTCCTGGTTTTCACCTGGCATTCTAATAAGCAATTGCAGAACCAGGACGGAGCAGGTTTTTCCCAAGGCTGGGATGTGTGAGGAAAACAGGGTATGAAGAGGAAAGGAAAAGAACTTAGAGGAGACAGAAAAAGAGACAAGCTGCCTTGTCGCCGATTATACACTCCACCTCCCCAGTTATCTGATACATAAAGCTCTGGAACTGCTGTCCGTAGCCGCAGAGCCACTTTCCCAATTACTAATAAATGAACGCCAGCAGCAGTAGGCGTGCTGGGGACAAGAGAACAGCCCCACATTGTACAACCCTCTCCTGCCCTGAACTCGCCATCTGCTGCCTCCGGCCCTCCTTCCACCCCCTCCCCGTTCTCCGTTTCCTTCCTTCCTTCCTTCCTTCCTTCCTTCCTTCCTTCCTTCCTTCCTTCCTTCCTTCCGTCCTTCCTTCCTTCCGTCCTTCCGTCCTTCCTTCCTTCCGTCCTTCCTTCCTTCCGTCCTTCCGTCCTTCCTTCCTTCCTTCCTTCCGTCCTTCCTTCCTTCCGTCCTTCCTTCCTTCCGTCCTTCCGTCCTTCCTTCCGTCCTTCCGTCCGTCCTTCCGTCCTTCCGTCCTTCCTTCCTCTCATGTTCCCCGGCTGCCACTTTCCTGCCATTTCAGAGCTGCCTTTCCCTGGCCACCCCCTCAGCCTCAGCTGCTTTCAGACACCCACTGCATCGCTCCGCATATGAGCTGTCACATTTTCCAGCCTCTGAAGAGAAGATTATTTTTGGGAGCGGTGGTTTTGACAGTCCTGCCCTGCAGTTCACAGGCAGAGCACAGCCCGGGCTATGTCAGCGAAGGGGGAGAAGGGGAGTGGGGTACAGCAGCTCAACACACATGCAGAGCACCTGGCTGTGCACTCGGAAGGGACTGGAGGTGTGCGGGGGGACACGACGCTCCCGTGGGGTACAGGAGTCAAGGAGCAGTTAAGCGTCCCCGCTTCCAAGGGCTGCTCTTTCCCAGCCCAAGGCCAGCTGCTAGCAATGCTGCTACAGGATGCCACGGAGATGACAGTCGAGCCTGCCTGTAGAGGACAGGCACAGCGAGTCCCCTCTCCACTCTCTCACACAAAGCCCCTCACCCAAGCTGCATCCCTATCAACCCCAGGCCACCAAACAGCCTCCTACACAGCCCATACTCCCTGCTGGGCACCACAACCAGCGTCCAGACCTTGTCTGAAGATCGGACCTAAAGACCCTGAAGAGGGGAAGTGTAACAGGATTTTGACCTGCCAGTCCAGCCCCAGCCATTCTGCGCACTTCGACTGCTGCTGGTCAGCGTATTAACGTGAGATTTGCAGGGCCAGAAGGTCCTGCAGAATGTGGATGGCGGCAGCAGAAGACAAGCGCTGACACGGCGGGAACACCAAGGGTAAGAGGAGATGCTAATGCGGGAGGAGGGAGAATGAGTGGGAGCTTTCCCAAGGGACCGGAATAGCAGAGACTGACAAGAAGAGCAGCTGCAGAGGGTTACTCTGGAAATTAAAGTTGAAATGAGCTGGTTGAGAGAAGCAAGAAAGGATGGCAGCTGGGAAGGCAGAGCCGGGGGGAGCACGCTGGGATGGGGTGGCTGGGGGTGTCAGCAGGGGCGGAGCAGACAGGGAGGACCCAGAAATGGCTGCGGAGGCGGCAGGGTACCAGCGGCCGTCAGTGGTGCAGAGCAGAGTCCAGCCAGCGCGCTGGGAACGGCCATGGGGAGAGGCTTCCACGGAGCTTTTCACGTGTTATTAAGAAGCTGTGTGTCTGCTAAGAGCACATGAGATTGGCAACCGGGAAAGGCGAATTCCAGCGGAGAACTGCCGCTGCGGAGGGGTGCCACAAGCAGCGAGGGTGGCCCTGCAGGACCCCAGCAGGAAAGGCCCAGAGGCCTCAATGGGAAGCCAAAGCAACTACGGAGAAGGAGGTAAAGCAAGGACGGGAGGAGAGAGAGTCAGAGCAGGAAAAGAACAAAACAGAACAGGGCATCCGAAGCGAGAGCTGATATGGCAAGTCAGTCCTCCGTTATTTCCTCGTCCTTGTACCACAGCGGAGTCCAGAAGTACCTGTCAGCGTTCGGTCGCATCCTACTTCACGTTGCATAAACTGAGAGAGATACGGCCAAAGCTCCATGGTATTTACAACAGCCTCACTCAGCACCCCCTGAAAGCTACCCTTACGGCAAACCCAAAAGGCACATGGTCCAGCTCAAACATCGCTACACAAATTTCTTCATCTTTACATTTCATATGAAAATAATTGTGTTTTCTCCCAAGGACAGTTTACTACTTCTATAAAATCACTGCAGAATCACTTTAACTTCCACAAATAGTCCAGCATGTACCTCCAACATCTTGCCACAGCAGGCAAACTAAACAAGGTAGCAGTATTCCCTGCTACAAACCTTTAGTTTATGTCGGTGACTGGACTTTCAACACTAAAGTTCCCACCACATCAGCAAAACCTTTGTGTCTATGCCTTACATACACCTAAGGGTGAAAAAAACAACCAAGATCTGCCTCATTTTCTGCTGATGTACAGACAGAAACTATTAGTTTTGTGAGCGAATTTATCACGTAGGGTTAAACTGTAACGCTGGTGCAACTTTTACAGATCTATTTTTAGGGGCAACCATCTGCTTCGAAAGACATTTTAAAATTTTATAAATAAAAACAATTACAAACACAAAAACCACAACCGAACCTGCCCCAAAGAGAAAACACAGACTTTCACCAAGAACTGTTGTGTATTAGTCTCACAATCTTTATTTCAGCCGGCCTGGACGCAGACAGATGCACTTGCGATCCAAGAAGTCTTTCCCCGGCCGTGCCTCACGTGACAGTAGCACCTTTTGGCAAAGGAGAGCATGTTCCGGGAGCCAAGCAACCATTTCATCGACATTTTTTCATGTTGATTTCAGTGGAAAACACGCAGTAAACACACTTTCTCCTGCTAAGACACCCCGAGATGTGGAACCCAGCAGAGTGATTTGTAAACAACTGTTTGCTACTACCAGTGAAAAGGATCTGGATCATCCTGAAGTGAATTCCCTTTTGGGAATTCTATCTAGATAAGGCAGTCACACCAACCAGCTTCCCTGCAGGTGCGGCAGGGATCTTACAAAACCTGGCCGAAAGGCAGACAGATACTCGGGTTACACAACGGAAAGAGAAGATGGCAGATGCAGATTTCACTCCGTCAGGTGTACGTTTTCTCAGACCTGACAGTGTCACTGTGAGCTGAGCCTTTCTGCCCACTGTCACTGTGACCTAAGCCTTTCTGCCCGGCATCAGCGGGAGTGAGAAGAGAGGGACCCCACCGCTGGCAGCCCGGTGCAGGGGGGCATGGCAGGGGAGCACGCCCCACCAGACGTGCAGGGTGTGAGGCTGAGTAACAGAAATCCAGCTGTACGATGTATCAGTGGAAAGGCTGGAATTAAAGCAATACCAAAAAAAAGTGTTTTCCTGCGAATACTATTACCACTTCTCTGTCAATAGCACACGTCTCTGAACCAATTAAGAATTGTTTAAATTTATCTTTTACTCTGTGCTCATGTTTTGCAATTGTTATATCCTCATTCTTCCTTTGGGCTGAAGAAACTGCTCGTTCGCTACTCTTGCAGCAGTTTTTTTTTTGACTTTCAGACATAATTAAACATTCTGGGAGGTTTCCAGGCACGTTACAGGAGGACATAACCCACTGTCAGACCTCTTCGGTCCATCGGGGTCTGCTGACAAGGGGAAGAAGAATTAGGCAGAATGAAAGAGTGCGACACCATCAAAAAGGGGAAAGACAGGAAGATGTATCTCAGAAGAAGAAGAAAAAAAAGGTAGGAAAATGCTCTGAGTGAACTGCCGAGGAGGAGGAGGAGGAGCAGGAGTACGGGAGATCTCTGAAGCAAAGCTGGGTCAGAAGGAGAAATGGAACTGACCCATAAGGGAGCACCAGCAGCATTTGCAGAGCGGAGCGGCACTCCGGCACCAGCGGCACTCGACAGCCGCCGCCTGGCTCGGGACGCCGCTCCTCAGGCGCCTTCTCCGCTTTGACTCAAGCTTTCTGACAGGAAAACGCACCCGCCCGGCGCTCCGCACCGAGCAGGGTGCCTCCAGCGGCCCTCCGGCCTGCAGGGCCGGGGTTCCCCTTGGGGCTCCCGCCCGACGCGGGCAGCGCCGGGGAACAGGCCGCGGCCCCGGGCCTGCAAACCCGCGGCCGCCCCGAC
>Ga0065711_1043860_pt1 | contig 14471 bp, 12 predicted proteins | sample Hoacrofraction12_FD_59098 | JGI IMG/M metagenome (GOLD analysis project Ga0065711, IMG submission 59098) | Hoatzin crop microbial communities from Cojedes, Venezuela - Epithelial fraction 12 v2 (version 2) | ecosystem: Host-associated > Birds > Digestive system > Esophagus > Crop | place...
ATCCAGGAGGTTCCTACAGAGCATCGATGATAACTTTCTGATGCAAGTGGTGGAGGAACCAACAAGGAAAGGCACTCTGCTGGACCTTGTATTAACAAACAAGGAGGGACTGGTGGAGGACTTGAAGGTCGGAGGTAGACTCGGCTGCGGTGAACATGAAATGATCGAGTTCAGGATCCTGCGTGGAGGAAGCAGGGCGATAAGTAGGATCAAAACCTTGGATCTCAGGAGGGCTAACTTTTGCATCTTCAAGGAGCTACTGGGAGGAATCCTGTGATCAGGGCTCTCGAAGGCAGGGGGGTCCAAGAGTGCTGGTCGCTCTTTAAACATCACTTCCTCCATGCTCAGGAGCGGTGCATCCCCCTGAGAAAGAAATCTAGAAAAGGAGGTAGGAGACCAGCATGGTTGAAGAAGGAGCTTCTAGTGGAGATCAGGTGGAAGAGAAAGGTCCATGGAATGTGGAAAGAGGAATAGACCACTTGGGAAGAATACAGGAATGTGGTCAGAGCATGCAGGGATGCGACGAGGAAGGCCAAGGCCCACCTGAAATTGAAGCTGGAAAGGCATGTCAAAAACAACAAGAAAGGCTTCTTCAACTACATCAGCAGCAACTGGAAGACTAGGGATAATGTGGGGCCACTGCTGAATGAGGCGGGTGTCCTGGTGACGGAGGACGCAGAGAAGGCAGAGCTACTGAATGCCTTCTTTGCTTCAGTCTTCAGTGCCAAGGGAGGCCCTCAGTAATCACAGGCCCCGGAGGCAACAGAGGAAGCCCACAGAGAGGATGACTTTCCCATGTTCAAGGAGGACTGTGTGAGGGATTGCTTAAGCGATCTGGACGTCCACAAATCCATGGGCCCCAAAGGAATGCACCCACAAGTGCTGAGGGAGCTGGCGGATATCATTGCTGAGCTACTCTCCATCATCTTTGAGAGGTCCTGGAGGACAGGAGAGGTGCCTGAGGACTGGAGAAAGGCCAATGTCACTCCAATCTTCAAAAAGGGCAAGAAGGAGGACCCAGGAAACTACAGGCCGATCAGCCTCACCTCTATCCCGGGAAAGGTGATTTAACATTTTATCCTGGAGGTCATCATCAAGCAAGTGAAGGAAAAGAAGGTTATCAGGAGTAGTCAGCATGAATTCACCAAGGCGAAATCATGCCTGACCAATCTAATAGCTTTCTACGATGGCATGACTGGCTGGGTACATGAGGGGAGAGCCATGCATGTTGTCTACCTTGACTTCAGAAATGCTTTCGACACTGTCTCCCATGACATCATCCTAGGGAAGCTCAGCAAATGTGGGCTGGATGAGTGGTCAGTGAGATGGATTGAAAACTGGCTGAATGGCCGAACTCAGAGGGTTGTCATCAGCGGCGCTGAGTCTAGTTGGAGGCTGGTAAGAAGTGGTGTCCCCCAGGGGTAAGTATTGGGCCCAACCTTATTTAACTTCTTCATTAATGACCTGGATGAAGAGTTAGATTGCACCCTCAGCAAGTTTGCTCACGACACAAAACTGGGAGGAGTCGTGGATACACCAGAAGGCTGTGCTACCATTCAGCGTGACCTGGACAGGCTGGAAAGTTGGGCAGAGAGTAACCTGATGAGATTCATGAAGAACAAGTGCTGGGTCCTGCACCTGGGGAGGAATAACCCCATGCATCAGTACAGGCTTGGGGTGGACCTGCTTCAGATCAACTCTACGGAGAGGGACCTGGGTGTCCTGGTGGACGACAAGTTAACCATCAGCCAGCAGTGTGCCCTGGCTGCCAAGAAAGCTAATGAAATCCTGGGATGCATTAGGAGGAGTGTGGTCAGCAGGTCGAGGGAGGTTCTCCCTCCCCTCTACACTGCCCTAGTGAGGCCCCATCTGGAGTACTATGTCCAGTTCTAGGCTCCCCACTTCAAGAAAGATGAGGAGCTACTGGAATGAGTCCAACAGAAGGCTACGAGGATGATGAGGGGACTGGAGTATCTCTCCTAGGAGGAAAGGCTGAAGGAGCTGGGTTTGTTCAGCCTGAAGAAGAGAAGGCTGCGAGGGGACGTAATAAATATTTATAAATATCTGAAGGGTGGGTGTCAAGAGGATGGGGCCAAGCTCTTTTCAGTGGTGCCCAGTGACAGGATAAGGGGCAATGGGCACAAACTGAAGCACAGGATGTTCCGTCTGAACATGAGGAAGAACTTTTTCCCTCTGAGGGTGATGGAGCACTGGAACAGGCTGCCCATGGAGTTTGTGTAGTCTTCTTCTCTGGAGATATTCAAGACCTGCCTGGACAAGGTCCTCTGCAGCCTGCTGTAGGTGACGCTGCTTTAGCAGGGGATTTGGACTAGATGACCCACAGAGGTCCCTTCCAACCCCTACTATTCTGTGATTCTGTGAAAACACAAACATTAAAAAATAGCACACTTTCAGCATTAGCTCATTGATTCCATAATTTCCATTCCAAATGCAATGGATTCATTCCATTCCTGCAGTTACTAAGCATAACTCGTTTTTTCTGTCATGACAGAGGTTTGATTTTCCCCAGGTGAGCATTTAAAGAGGGCTTTCTCTGACCCTTTCATCTTTGGATCTTGGTAAAGTTTTTAGAGAAGGCTGCCTTCAGCTTTTCAGGGCTTGGGTTCTGACTAAAATGTTTAAAGTAGCCAATTTTTCATTAAGAGAATGTTCTGTGCTGGCACAATGAAAAAATTGTTATCTAAGTTAACACACTGTGGAAAATGTGACTCTAGAATACATATCTTCCTGTATTCTTCATCTACAGAGTAAAATCTGGGAATTTCATGGGAGTACAGCGGAATAGGGTAGATGATAGGCAAAAATTCTGTGAAAAGTTATGGGTATAGCAAAAATACTTGCACACAGCATTCAAAAGAAGCAAAACACTTATTATCTAAACTGGGGAAATTTAATTTATTTGCCTTAGAGAATACAATTTCTGGAGAATTACTGAAATGTTTCACAGTATCAGAACTTCAACAGACCTGCTTAGAAAGCCTACATGACTACAGTTTTTCCCTAAGTGTGGAACTCTTGTGCCTGAATGAGAAGTTTTATGAATCAGTCTACTTCTTTCTTTCTCTTTCTTCCTTCTATCAAATGGCTCTTGCATTACTAACATAAATAAAATGGCATAAGGAGTTACTGAAAAATTGGCCACAGAATCCTAGGCACACCAATTATTCATAATGATAGCCTTTGCTGGATTATTTCTATCTCTAGCCATATGTCTACCTGTCTACAGGCCGGTTGCCTATCCTGTGTCAGTATGTAGCGCAAATTCACTACAATTTACATCTTCTGATTTTGCCAGACTTAGTAAACAGCCCAAGACAGATGCTGCAGAAATCAGCATCTGTTTAATTTCCCAGATCTCTCTTATTACTCTTTCTCAGTCAAAACAAAGCGGGGAAGATGAGGAAACAATTTTATATGCTTATTGCATGTGCATGCTTCCTAACAGAAAATTCAAAGGAAAATATTGATAAGAACTTAAGCTTTATTACATTTGTTGTTAGCCAATTTCTTTGCCTCTTCTCAGTGTTTGTGATAGGATTATAATGCTGTTAGAAGTCTGAGTAAGAAAAAGTCATGATAGGGGCCCTGAACAGCCATTCAGGATAGAGCTGAGAATATGTTTCAATTATGGAATGTGCTAACTTTTAAAAATTTGTGTTAAAACATTGAATACACAAGTAGATTTCCACTGTCCTAAGTATTGAAAGAGAACAGTTCAAACTTGAAAAGAATCAGACCCTGTTAAGTTTAACAAATCAAGATTTCAACTCCTTCAATTAGATGTGCTCTCTGTTCCTACTTCTGAGAATAAGCAGTTAGTGAATTGTGCACAACTAATTTAGTAGAATACTTAAAAGGTGGATATTTCTACATATTTCTAAGATAGGGCTTTTATCTGAGAGGAGCTGGGAGAGGAATATTTCTTATGGTTCCTCTGGTATGCCATATACCATCTACTGTTCTAGTGTCATTAAAAAACAAACAAGCAAACAAACAAACAAAAAAACACAGACTAAAGCAGAGTAGTAGGAGATAAGACTTTGCATTTGTCTGATTTTATTAACATTTTTCCACCAATGGTTTGTTAATGCAGCTGTTCTGCCAACCAGTTAGGTTGGCAAGAGTGCATAACGGAAAAAGATGTTTTGTCATTATGTCATGTAGTTCTTCTAGGAGTGGGATTATGGAGAGGGACAGTAGTAAATATAAAAAAAAACCAACAAACAAACCACCACCACCAAATAACCTTACTGGTGAATTAAAAACAAGCTAATTCACCTGATTAAGTGTTTCCAGATGGGCAGTGAAATGTATCTGGCAATACTAAATCAATAAAAAAAGTTCCACTTATCCCTATCGAGTATTCCTCTTGCAGTAGTTCACTTGAGTTTGTATAGCATTAAAAAGTCACATTTTTTTAAAAGAATTATTTCAAAAACTGGTAAAACACAAAAATTGTAGGTTAAACTATGTCTTTGGATGGATGGAGTCACCAGCAAAGCCTGGAACTGGGTATATTAGCCTGATGATCACTGCACAGTGAAACCTATGAATGTTTCTGTTGGATTAAGTTCCACTAGCAGACAAAGTGTTGTTATTTTAGATGCCCCAGAGTATCCAGCCTCGCCTCTGTGTGCCACTCCAGAAAGTCAGGGGCCCTGCATCGTAGTTAGTAAACTGACATGAAAGTCTCAGATAGTCTTAGCATACGAAAAGATACTGTATGTCTAAGTTTGGAGAACTGTACGATTTCCAGAGACAGCTTTTTCTCTTTAATTATTATCAGGAGATGTACTTCTTGTCTGCCGAATGTAGCAGAAAACACTCAAACACTGTAACACTTTTGTTATTAAAAGAAGATTGCAGTCCCCAAGGTAACTTTAAAGCATTTTTACAATAATTTATGAAGTGCTGTAGTAATTTCTATATAATAATGATGTTTAATGGGTTATAGTTATAGAATAACAACCTAATCTAAAATGCATTATGTATATAGCCTAAAGAGGCTTTCAGTACCATTATACAACAGATGTCATGATCTGTCCTGTCACTAATTGCTTAAAAGAGTTAATGTTTTCTGACATGTTTCGTGTGGCCACACGACATGCAAATTGCAACTCTTAGCATTTCTTTGATTGAGAAATAGTTACTATTTCCTGAATTATGTATGAATGTTCTTTTTACCTACGGAAATTTTAAGACAACATAACAGCGGTACTTAGCACCCATAGTAAGATCACAAACTGGTTACCCTGGCAGAACTCCCTGGAAATGTATTCAGAACTTTATAGTATTAGATTTTGTGAACTGCATTAGGCTCAGCTCTCAGTCAACACCCCCCAGTTACATCTCACGGGTGGTGCTTTACCTTCAAATGAACCCTATGAAGCCACTAGTAAAAAGGCAGTAGAAACTTAAGGCATCAATTATCCAGCACTACAAAGTGCTTAAAAGTGACTTTAATACATAGATAGATCATTTAGAACTGAGATTTAAAGCTCAGTGTGCCCAATTTAAGCAAAATGTACTACACATTGGGAAGAAAAGCCTCTACGTATGATATTGAATGGTCAGAGATTTAGACTAGAAATAAAAGACTTACTTAACAGATAAAGGACACTACGTTTCTGTGGGTGGGAGTGCCTTTTCCAAGGCAAATATTCTGGAATAAATTAAGGCTCCTAAAAGCCCTATATATGGACAGATATATGGCTACTTATCACAAGATTGTAGGAAAATAAAGTAACTGAAGAAGCTGGATTATTCCTATATTCAAATTCATTAGCTCCTCCGGATACTCAGCAAACATCAAGAAATAAGAGAAAAATCCTCAGAACAAGAGCAGAGCTGATCTTAAAAGGTCTTCCACAGCCCCAGGGAAGCATCAGTCTTGTACACCGTGTTCTTCTGTGTTGTTATTATAATCAAGATAGAAAGCCACCAGCATTCTCTGACTGAATGTTTCCCCATCCTGATTGTGCATGGCTATGCTGAGCGGTGTTAGTAAGCTTCCAGCTCTTCAGAGGAAGAGGGAGGATCTAACTCCACCTGAAAGTTTAAACTAGCCCTTTGTTCCAATGCCACCTTGTTCTCTATTAACTGTGAAATAGCAATTATTCTCATGGATGTATTAAATCATGTATACGTGACTGAAAATCTTGTCTGTTTATAGTTTTTTGGAAGTACTTGGAAGCGAAGTGATTTAATATGACACTGTAGATACCTGTACTAAGTAAAAGCAGCAAAAAAAGAGGTGAAAAGTAAAGCTATTATGTCCGTCTAAAGACAGTCACTTGTGTGTAAAGGAATAGAAAATTCAAAAGTTCTTTTTATGAACCTTGGTTAAAAGTGATCACTGTTGGCTGAATTCTGCTTCTTTTACCAAGGGTATATTAAACATAACAGCATGCACAGGGCAGTGAACTTAAAAAAGTGTATATTTTCTGTCCAGGTAGATCTCAGTAGGTCATCACTTTATATTTACTCTTTTTCCTCTGCTGCACAAAATTTACTTTTGGAAAGAGATCTGTATTGCTCAGACAGTAATCGTTTCTGGATCTTCAAAAATACTTTGGACATCAGCACCATCTAAAAGTAGTTTTGGAGAAAATATTTGTGAATACTCTGAATAGGTGTTGCTTGTAGTCTAATTTTAGCTAATAAAATCTTTACTTAATATCTACACCACACATGCCTGTTAGTGGAAATGAACCACTAGATGACATGCAGAAAGTACTCCTATACGCACTTTACCTATGCATCTGCTTTAACTGTGCACGACAAAGAAAGTTGTCTCTTCAAAGATAGTTTTATAACATGGCATTCAGATTACTGAAAAAAAAATTTCCTAGTCAGTTTTGGAAATGTACTAGCAAATTCTGGTTTTGATGATGTCTAAAAAATCACAGGACTGCAATACCAACATGTGAAAGTACTAGGTGAAAGCCATGCAGAAATTAACTGAACATGGTTCAACTTCTATCCCTTTAATGGCACATTTTACAGTGTTTTCAGCCCTCATGTTTTCTTCTTTCTCAAGAGGATAAGACTCCAGGCACCAAGCAATATACTCTTCTTTCAAATCTTCTTTACCTGGTAGACTTTAATATGGGCAGAGAAAACTCCTAGTGCATTCAGAAAATCTTGGCAAAATAAAATGTGATTAAGTTTAATTAATGTAAGGATAATATCTTTTAAATTCTACGTTAACAAGTAAATTCTAGTATTGTTTGAAATTTCTTTCAAATATATATATTCTGGAGAAGGTTTTACACAGAACATGTCAGCAGAAGATTGTCATTTTACCAGAAACCTAGCTGTGTTTCCAGCACCCTGCAAATGCTGCTAGTCCAGCTTGGATTTATTCACTGTCAGTGACTTTGATCAGAATTGAATTAATATTGAGAAAGAAAAATCAGGATTGAAGATTCCATTAATCAGAAGAAAAGGAACATTCCTGAACATGACATTAAAGTTAGATTCTTTAGTCAATTGACCAATAAATGTTATTTTGTAAGGTGTAATACTCCAGTGATATCAGCATTGATAACCTAGTTTCTCTCCTACTCACTTCTTTACATTGCCATATTGGTGGTCACTATTTCAGATATTCTTGGATGGTACTAATATTACTGTACTTAACAGCACAGAGGTCTTTGTGAAAGTTAAATGAAACTGGCCATAAATTGAAAAACACTGGGAAAAATATAATATTTCACATTCAAATACATTCTGTTTTTAAAGACATGCATCAGAAATACATTATTTAGTAAATAATACTTTAACAAGTCAAAGAAAACTAGGCATTTTTGTCATTGTTTAAACTGCTAAATATCACTAGGTAACTGAAGTCTATAAATACAAAGTTATAGAAAAATGAAGATTAAAAATAATGGAGTATGACATGGAGAAGCATTAGATCAGAGGACTGATTTTTGAAATGGGTCTTTATCTTTTTTCCCACAAAAGATGTTAGTTGGGAATCCATTTATGTAACAAGAAATAATGTACAGTTTTAACACAGAAAATGGTCAAGAGATAGGAGACCAAATGGAATAAACAGAGTAATGCCAAATGATAAAATTTTAAAATTTACCATAGACGTATAGATCTGTTAAAACTAAAGAAGACTATAAAAATATTTTAAAGACCTGAAGGAAATAAAGCTGAATTAATAACTTATTATCTAGTGAAATATAATGTATAGATGAAGGAAAATATAGTGACAGATACATTTTTTAGCTACTGAGCTTAAATTCAATAGGTTGGCTCAAAAATAATTGGTCGACATAGCAGAAATCTCTCTTAAGCATGCAGCAATAATCAAGCAATTAAACATGCTTCTAATGCTTACAAAATGCTTATTGAATTGTCTTCACAATTATACTTTCTGTAATACATGCTATTATAGATGCTATTATAGATGTTCATCATATAGAGATCACGCATTTATTAGAGCATGAAACTGAATATTTAAATTTTAAGAGATAATTCAGAGTGACTGATCAGGCAAATTGTGGAGCTACGGTGAGGAGAAGCTTGGATAACAAGTCCTGGGCCTCTGTTCACAGAATTACAGAATCACAGAGTGGTTGACATTAGACTGGACCTCTGCAGGTCATTTGTTCCAACTCCCCGGCTCAGGCTGGGTATCCTAGAGCCAGTTGTCCAGGACAATCTCCAGACATCTTTTGAATGTGTCCAAGGATGAAGATGCCACAACCTCCTGGGGCAACATGGTCTTGGAAGGCAGTTTTTGTTCCAAGACTCCGTTCAAGCAATTGGTCTTCAGTCCCTTCTGTAGACGCTGAGGGCTTTTCACAGCTTCAGAGGCCAAATTACCTGTTCCCACTCCCCTCAGCAGGCTTTCAAACCTTTCTGACTTGTTAGACAACATATGGACTCCTGATTTTCCTCACTGTTTATTTTTTAACTTTCTTCCTGGTCCTGTTTGGCCTTCTTTAACTAAAACAAAGTGTAGGTGTTACTCTGGGGAAAGTTCTTCCAAGGATCAGCTTCCAGAAGGCACTGTGAACAGGAACACTTTTGTATGATTCTCTCTGTCTATGAAAACCTCCAGTGCTGGTCTCTGATCTTACATCCTCAAAGGCAACTGTGGACCCTCATCCTACACACCAGAGTTCCCTTAGGTTCATACTGCAGAAACACTCCTCTCATGAACTGCAAGAAAAAGCCATCACTAACTTTCAAACATATTGAACAGGTACAAAAAAGGACAAAAAATTTTCAAGCAGCCAGGGATCAGGTTAGGAAAGCTAAAGCCCTGATGGAATTAAATCTGGCCAGGGACATCAAGGGCAACAAGAAAAGCTTCTGCAGGTAAGTCAGTTATAAAAGGAAGGCTAGGGAAAATGTAGGCTCTCTCTGGAAGGAAACAGATGCATTACCCAGGACACGGAGAAGGCTGAGATACTGAATAAATTTTTTTCCTCAGTCTTCACTGGCAAGTGCTCCAGCCACACTGCCCAAGTTGCAGCAGGCAAAGACAGGGACTGGGAGAATGAAGAACTGCCCACTGTAGGAGAAGACCAGTTTCAAGACTATCCAAGGAACCTGAAGATGCACAAGTACATGGGACGTGATAAGGTGGATCCGCGGGTCCTGAGGGAACTGGCGAATGAAGTAGATAAGACACTATCCATCATATTTGAGAAGTCGTGGCAGTCCATTGAAGTTCCCACTGACTGGAAAAGGGGAAACATAACCCTGTTTTTAAAAAGGGAGAAAAGGAATACCCGGGGAACTACAGGCCAGTCGGTCTCACCTCTATGCCCGGTAAGACCATGGAGCAGATCGTCCTGGAAACTATGCTAAGGCACATGGAAAATAAGGAGGTAATTGGTGACAGCCAGCACAGCTTCACTAAGGGCAAATTGTGCCTGACAAGTTTGGTGGCCTTCTACGATGGGGTTACTGCACTGGTGGATAAAGGAAGTGTAACTGGTGTCATCTACCAGGACTTGAGCAAAACATTTGACATTGTCCTGCATAGCATCCTCGTCACTAAATTGGAGACACATGGATTTAACGGATGGACCACTCAGTGGATAATGAATTGGCTGGATGGTTGCACTGAAAGAGTTGCTGTTAATGGCTCGATGTCCAAGTAGAGACCAGTGACAAGTGGCCTTCCTCAGGGGTCGGTATCAGGACTGGTGGTGTTTAAAATCTTTGTCAGTGACATGGACAGTGGGACTGAGTGCACCCTCAGCAAATTTGCTGATGGCACCAAGCTGCGTGGTGCAGTCAACACACTGGAGGGAAGGGATGCCATCTAAAGGGACCTTGACAGGCTTGAGAGGTGGGCCCATATGAAATTTAAGCAGGTCAAGCACAAGGTCCTTCACATGGGTTGGGGCAATCCCAAGCACAAATACAGGCTGGGCAGAGAAAGGATTGAGAGCTCCTCTGAGGATAAGTGCCACAAAAATGGTCTGAGGGCTGGGACTCCTCTCCTGTGAGGACAGGCTGAGAGAGTTGAGGCTTTTCAACCTGCACAAGAGAAGGCATTGGGGAGAACTTATTGTAGTCTTCCAGTACCCAAAGGGGGCCTACAAGAAAGCTGCAGTGCAACTTTTTACAAGGCATTTAGTGACAGGACAAGAGCTAATGGCTTTACACTAAAAGAAGGTACATTTAGATTAGATAGATGAAAAAATTTCTTTGCTATGAGGGTGTGAGGCACTGGAACAGGTTGCCCAGAGAAGTTGTGGATGGTCCCTCCCTGGAAGTGTTCAAGGTCAGGTTGGATGGGTCTTTGAGCGAAGTGGTGTAGTGGAAGATGTCCCTGCCCATGCAGGGGTGTTGGAACTAGATGATCTTTAAGGTCCCTTCCAACCCAAAACATTCTATGAATCTACAATTCTATGATTCTGTGATTACTCCATGAGAAAATAATAATCCCTTTATTAAATATGTGTAGAGAATACTTTAAAAATATTTCATATATTAAGTCATTTTCTGATCTGGATCTACTGAAGTCTAGTTTAGCATGTATTTGTGTCTCTTGGCTGATTGTCTTCTTAACTGAATTACATTACCATCTAGTGTTAACCCTGCACATACGCAAAATCTGTATCTGCAGTGTATTCTGTCAGACTTCACGCTGCTATGTTCAGCTGTGAAACCAGCAAGACCACAAATTATTAGAGGTTTTTCTCCTTTATTTAGCCATCTGCTATAAAACTTCTAGAAACGCAATTGCCTCAGAGACATCAGTTTTTCTGCCACATTAAACTGAAATCAGTCAATGGATCCAAAACCTATGGTTAAGAATGAGACACATTCACAGAGAGTAAATAATTACATACATGTTGCTTTGCAGGAAACCTGGTTAAATTGCTGTTTTCCTTGTGTTTTCTCTAATATTTAACTAGATGTAATCATATAATGCATAGCTGGGATATTGAATAGTACTCCTCTCTAGCTAAAATTTATTTTTATGAAATTTGTAAATTTAATAATTTCTGAGACTTCTACATCTCTGTCATATTCAGATGTTACACACAAAGATTAAAAGTTACAACTGTACAGCTTAGCAATATTGATTAAAATGATCAAATTTACTCCTGTGCAAAATTTCAAAAGCTGTTAACTACATTGGACACATACGCAAACACACAAGCAGAGATTCAATTGCTTCTGAAAGAAATCAAAATAAGAATACACAAATTTATATACATAAGTTATATTGGTGGGCCCCATTAAACTTTTTACTCTTCTTTTATTGCTTAAGTAAGGTTTAACTGAAAATGCGAGCAATTATTGAATTGAATTAGTTTAAAGATAACATTTTAGCTACCTTTTTTCTCTCTAATGTTGCATGGTATTTATTAAGACCATCATTTGCTCCCAACAAAGGAAAATATTGTAGAGAAGAAGAAAATACGTGAAGTAGATTACTAGGACAGAAAAAGAAGGTCACCGTTCTCTGTGTGTAAATAAGTCTTTAAAACCAGATGCATTTCACATAGAGTGATTTATTTATTTTTAGTTTTTTAGTGCAGACTTTTAAAATATTATTCCTCTGAAGCTTCTGCAATTCTGATTATGTGAAGGAAGACAGGAAACAATCTTTACAGTGGCATTAGTTTTGTCATATACTTGTCTGCTTGGAAGGATTTAATAATCCTTTGATATCATAAGATGTTTGTTGACATCAATGGTGTTTCCAGAAATCACGAAAATAACATACACTGTCTCCAAAGTTAGACCACGCACAAGAATCCAACCTTTGAAATACAATATTGAAAAATGTATGGTTGCTTGGAAAGAGGTCCCAATAGGGCACAAATGCCAATATTTACATCTAAATACAAATGTTCAACAGATGGTAAGCTGAATAATGTACACCTGGAACTATGGCACTATGTAGGGAAAAAAGTACATGACAGAGTTTCCAAACACAAGTAGAAAAGAGGAATATTAACAAGGTATGTTGGAACAACAGTGAAACAAGTTCAGCCTGAATCATACTATTCAGGTTTCCAGCTGCAGAAAATAAAAGGACTCTACTGAAATAATTTTGTCTAAAATTTACAGCATGACTTTGTATACAACATTTGACATTTTACTTCACGACCTTCCTTTGCTGTTAGTTGGATTGTTCTGCTGTAAATTGTATCAAAGTTATTTTTCCATGAATATTTATTTCACTTTCCTTCACTTATAGTGTAGAAATTGCAAGATATGGAAATATGAAGTCTTTCCATTCACTTTTTTTTAGCTGAAGTAAGCAAAAATAATTTCATCATTAGAGAGATATAAACATATATATGATATACAGCAGATTTTGAATTTTATCAACAATGAGAAACAACATGAAATAATACACAAAAATTAAGCTGCCTTGCCAAACAGTAGTGCTACAGGTCCATGTATCCCAGTGTGAAGTAAGATTTTTTTTTTTTTTTTTAACTTTCTGGCTCCACTTTTCTTGTTCTTCCACAAATCCCAGTATTATGTACTAGCTCTAGCAATCATGCTTAGAAGTTATGAGTGAGAGTGGCTTGTAGGACAGGTTGTAAAGAGTCAAATAGCAGCTAATCTCTATGCTTCCTCATGAACTGGACTCAAAGGAAAAAGTCAGGCCATAAACTTACTCATACAGTTACTCATTGCTATAATAAACTACTAAATAAATGCAAGCTCTGCAGCAAATAGCAGCATAACATAGAATTGAATCTGGTCATCTTACCATTGAGGAGGAGAGCCTTTAAGAAAACCTCTCATCTTGTGCAGTCTCATCTGAGGCAAATAGGTTTTAGGACTCCTTCATTGGATCTTCCCACTGTAGCATAAAATTTGCCTAGATGGAGATATAATATGACATAAACACTTAAACAACTCAAATAAATTAGTATACTGCCCTTAAAGCACGGTTATAATTTACACTCGCAATATATCTAGGCAGCTGGCACGGACAGTCATAATTTGTCATTATGGTTCTTTTTATTGTTATCCAAATTCCAAAAAATGTGCTTAGTATTTTGCAGAACAAAAGTACACATGGTTGTATTCAGAGCCATACTTTCACATATGCAACCAAATAGTTGGCAGTGAAAATACATAGATTAATTTCAAAAGTATAGTGTCAAACTTTTTGATTGTGACTTGAATTGTTAAGTATACTTTTCTGAAAGGAACACAGTAATATGTGATTAAATTAGAGATTTTAAAGGTGATGCAAAAGATCATGTATTCTGTGGTGGGAAACAGGAAAAGCACAGTAGTTTTTCTTCAAATGTAGCTATTCATAGAATCATAGAATCATAGAATGGTAAGGGTTGGAAGGGACCTTAAAGATCATTTAGTTCCAACACCCCTGCCATGAGCAGGGACATCTTCCACTAGACCAGGGTACTCAGAGCTCCATCCAGCCTAGCCTTGAACACTTCTAGGGAGGGAGCATCCACAGCTTCTCTGGGCAACCTGTTCCAGTGTTTCACCACCCTCGATGACCTCCAGAATTCGCTTCCAACCTCAACCAATATGTGATTCTCAATCCATCTCACTGGGCTGGGCTCAGTACTGACCTCTGGCGCACACCACTAGTTACAGGCCTCCAACTAGACTCAGTGCTTCTGATGACAACGCTCTGAGTTCTGCCATTCAGCCAGTCCTCAATCTACCTCACTGACCACTCATCCAGTCCACACTACCTGGGCTTCCCTAGGAGGATATTATGGGAGATTGTGTCGAAAGCCTTGGGGAAGTCGAGGTAGACAACATCCATGGCTCTCCCCTCATCCACCCAGCCAGTCATGGTATCCTAGAGAGATATCAGATTGGTCAGGTACGATATCCCCTTGGTGAATCCATGCTGACTACTCCTGATAACCTTCTTTTCTTCCACTTGCTTGATGATGACCTCCAGAATGAGTTGCTCCATCACCTTTCCCGGGATGGAGGTGAGGCTGATCGGCCTGTAG
>Ga0065711_1043861_pt1 | contig 14471 bp, 7 predicted proteins | sample Hoacrofraction12_FD_59098 | JGI IMG/M metagenome (GOLD analysis project Ga0065711, IMG submission 59098) | Hoatzin crop microbial communities from Cojedes, Venezuela - Epithelial fraction 12 v2 (version 2) | ecosystem: Host-associated > Birds > Digestive system > Esophagus > Crop | place...
GGGGGGGGGAGAGTGGGAGTGTCTTTTTATTTTGGTAATCCTCAATCCTTTTTTTTCCTCCCTCATAGCTACTACCAATCCCCGGGTACTTAACTTCATCCCACCCATTTCTGTACTTTACCTGTTCCCCCCATTGATCTTTGTCTGTCTTCATTTTTCCATCATGAAAGAGGAGGGGCTCTTTAACGCCACTTGACCTGAAAAACAGACATTCATACGTGAACAGATCTTTTCCTTCACAAAACAGAAAGGAAGACGCGTGACACTAATATGATATTCAGAGAGCAGCACTGTTTATTTTGTTTATCTCTTACTATTGATTCCTTTATCCTCAATCTGATTTGGTTAAGCTCTTCAGGTCTATTTGCAAAGCAGAACATAACCCACCTCCTTTTTGTCCTGACCCTGCATAGAATAGTAACGAGTACGTCTTTGACAGAACAGACTGAGAGTGGCTTTGGCCATATTTTATTTTTGAAAAAGGAAAGAAAAAAAAAAAAAAAAGTCTTTCGGGTATCTTACTTGTATTTGTCATACCTATGTTGATTTCCTGAGCAAGGTACTGATTTATTTCCCAAATCTGAGATTTCAGGTAACTCCTAAGACAAGCAAGATGCATTTAGTGTACCCCCATTTGCCAGCTGCAGACCTCTTATCTTGCTAGTAACATCATTTTGATAGCTTGTGCTCAAAGTCACTTGGTGAATTATGAAAGAAGACCAAATGAAGTATTTTAGCAAACGCTAAGGACATATTACTTTTTAAACACCCAAGGACACACTAAGATGTCTGTTGTTTTTAAACAAAGCAGTGGCTGATTAAGATTTGCATTTACAGAGACAGGTATAGGCACTTGCCACATATTTAGTCTAGTCCATAAATAAAAAGTCAATCAGATTTAAGCACTGAATCACAGATTGCATTAAAAAAAACCCCACTTATCTATACTCTCTGTAATCTCTATCATATAGCACTCACTACAAGTAAGAGCAAATCAGCTAAAGCTGTGAAAGCAGTGCAATAAAGCATGTTAAAAAAATCGAGTACAAGAAGTTGCCATGCAGGTTTAACATGCTGCTGAAAAGGTGATGCCACCTGTTGCTCATAAGATTAAGCTACAACAGTCTAAGGCTACTTGACTTCTGTATGAGAGCATCCACAAACAGATTCTAGTATTTTCTGCTTTCAAGCACATTGACTTCACTCCACTTCAGGGACTGGCTTCACTTTTCTTGCATATCACATGTGGATAAGCCCCAGCATAGACAAAGACAGTAAACCGAGCAAGGGAACTGTCACCTAGCTTTTGTATTAATTACTTCATTGATGAATTCACGTTACAGTGGTTAAAAAGATACTCTCGCAACGAAATGTTAAAAAAGTGTCAAACTCATCACAAATGTCTCTCCAGCTGTCAGGTTCACCGAATTCAGGAAGGGCCCGTTGGGTTTCAAAAATGCAGAGTAAGCGCAGCAACTACCATGTTAGTGCAGTAACAGAATGAGGGGAAGAGTTGGGACGCAACTTGGAAGAGGAAAGTTTTACATGGGCCAGACTGATCAAGGACTAAACTAGGAAAATTAAATTCAAATTAAGTCTGAATTTTGGAAAATTGAATCCAAATTTGTACATAGTGACTTGGTCTTTGAAAGCTCACAGAGAACTTAAATTTTATTTGATTTAGTTATATTTAAATTACCTACATAAAAATTATTGCTTGACTGTTTAAGTCCCTGCCTCCCACAACATTTAAAAAGTTTCAGCAAACTGAAAAAAAAAAAGCAACTTAAGCAATTCAAAAAATGTCCATTTGAGGAAGACAATTTTGTGATGTCTAACAATGCCTATAGAAAGCGTGTTTAAATGAACAACAAATACAAAATTATCTTGGGAAAAAAAGAAAGCTTTGATAGAAAAAATCGTGCCCGTACTCTCAAGTAAATGCTAGCAATTTTACCTAAATGAATGCAATCAGGCAGTTTCATTAGAATAATTATTTCAATAAAGGCACCATTACTGACCCAGATAGTCATTGTACGATCTGTATAAAACACACTTGCTCTACTACAAATGCCTGTTTCCAAAGAGATAAAGTTATTCCGCAAAGAAATGAAGAACAAAGACATTTGGCCAAAATACAAGATAGCAGTCACTTCACTGTTAAAAGAAATAATAATATTAATAGCAAGGCAACTGCTTAGTACTTGGTCAGAAGCATCCTTAAAATGCAAGCAGCTGCTTCAAGTTGTTTAGACTGGAGATGAACAGAACGATGAACCTGGGAAAAGTGCATGCATTGTGGTTTGTAGGATGGCTACCTTACTAGTTAAGAGTCTGAAAATTTAACTCTAGAATGAAAGGAAGAATTACAGCAGCTGAAGATAAAAAAAATTTAAAAATGAAGCCTCCCAAAGTCCACAATTCTGCACATTGAAAACATTGGCAAGGCTTCCAACACTAGTGGCTGCCTTTGCACTGCAAGACAGTCAGGCACAAGCCCGACCTACTGTGCCCGCCTGTGCGAGCAAGGCTTTGCAACTCAGCGGGAGTCCCAGGTTTGGTTCTTGGAAGTGGGTGTACTCTCTTCCACGCTTTTAAACCACTTTGCCACTTAGGTCTGTATTTTATTAGAAATCTTCATTCATATTCCTACAGAAGGCATATCATATTTATAAGGTTGTAATTTAAGTAGTTTTGCCTCTCAAAGGAAGTTTTATGTCCAACGTTAATTCCACTGAATCCATTTCACTAAGAAAATGAGTGATACAGCTGCCAACTTCCATCAGCAAAAGAATTACTTTTTTCATTCCCCTTCTTTAATATAATTTGTGGTAGTCAGTTATAGAGTTATGGGTCTTCAAATACTTCATATGTATTTTCAGCAGATATCTTGAGGATATTTTTCATAGCGTATCTTACATGAAGTAGCCATAAGACGTGAAATTACTTCATTTCCCAGCAACATAGGACATCAGCAGTCACACCAAGCTAATCCTTCTATAAACTTTTTTAGCAGAGAGATGTAAGGATACAAATTTTTCATAATGTGAATCACATCATAATCAGCAAGTAAGGAAAAGGCATTTTCAAAAACATGTACAAATAACATTATGATGCAGATAAATGGCATTTCAGTCCTTTGAAATCTGTGTTGCCCTTCAACCTTACACACTGGTATCAGCAAGTGTTTTCTGCATGCACAGGGCTTTTTTGAAATAAAACACCAATGTGATCTGTGGTAAAATCACATTATAATTCTAAGCTAGTTTATGTTCACATCAAAGTAACCAACAAGTATGGTTGAAATGAAAACAAAATCCAAACCAAAAATATTATTTTTATATAATATTTGATTTCTTTCAAATACTTTTCCAAGTTCTGTTATTCACTTTTTTCAAGGGGGAAAAAATTTTTTATATTTTCACTTGTAAAAATAGTATTTTCTTGCTTATTCATTTTATATGAATTATTCATTGCCAGGTAAACCATCAGGATCTGTTGCATTCCATTTCCTCACAAGATACTTCAGCCTTAAGAAGATGAGACTCCATCATTCAAGTAACCTCTGAAGTACCAGTCTCTTTACAGTACCTTCTCAATCTACAGCAAACAAAAGAAAAAGGCTAATATTTTTATCAGCAATGAGGGACTTTATATACATATCTAGTCTTACACACTATTAACAGTAATATTTTGGTATCTTATTTAACCTGTGTCCCAACCAACATTCTTCCATCCTAACTGAAAAGCAGTAAAAGGATAAATATGGAGCAGAAAGACTTTCAAGAGGAGTATCCCTTTTTATGAAACAGCCTAGAACATCACATGTAGAAAATTACTGGAAAATATCAACCAACTTTTGCAATTGATTTAATCTTCTTGTATTTTAATAATAAAAGCTACATTACTAGGTACAAAGAATTATAATACTAATCTGAATATTGTCAGAAATTATTCATTTTCTTTGTCTTTTTAAATTGTCTTTGTATAAAAGGATCAGAAACGTTAAATCTTGTAGCACTTCTAGGCTTATTATTCTAGATTCATTTGCCTTGAAAGTCATTACGTGTGTCGCTTACATCTGCACTGAAATATTCTGCTTCTCAAGTCAGCCTTTTCATTCCACAATGGCCAATTTCATGTCCTCTGCCCTTCAGCATACTGTATTTGATTTCACTTGCCCATTAGATTTCAAGTAATAGGGTTTTTTAGTACCAGTTTGGACACTGAACAATTATATGGAATGAACATTCATTTTATGCATAGATCTTGCTTTCCTTAGAAAAAATCACTCTAGCAAGACCATTCCTATTAACAGTGTTTGTCAGAGTCCAGTACTCTGAGCAGATTCTTCTAGATATTCCACATGTGGATGGTGTAATGTTTAATATCAAATTTACTTATTTGAAGATGGCTGATGTTACATAGTGGAGTGATACAAAATATATTGCATAACACAATACAAATGTAACAAACTCAGAAAAAAAAAATAGCAATGGCAATACACAGTTCAGTCACAATGCCAATGTGATTGCCATTACCAGTCTCCAGAATACGCTCACTGTCAGGATGCTGGGCATCCCCAGTCACTGGGAAAGAGTACATGGGATAAAGCCAGTGCGAGCCTGTTCTCTCCTCAGTTTTCACACGCTACACTGGGCTGAGCCACCTATTCACTCCTCCCATGCTGGTCTGCTAACGCATGGAGATGTTTCACACTCTAAATAAACTCAGGGAGAAACACTGACACCACCAGCTGATCCACTCCACTGTTGATAGCTGTTTATCTCAAACAAAGGCCACCCTCCGGACCCCTTTGTGCTGTGATAAAGTCAGATCGTTGCAAGAGCTGTGGTCATATTCTGCATTATTCCCCAAGCTTCACAGGCACACTGCCCCGGCCCATCTCCTCTGAGCCTTCTTCCACTTTAGGGTTCTATTGACCAAGCACAATACATTAGTTTTTTCTTTTCCTTTTTGACAATATTTAGCTTCTCATGCAGAGGAAGTGAAATCCTTTGTCGATCGTTCAAAAGCAGCATTCCCTACCCATATAATTCAGCGGTGTCAGATTGCTAGGGTAGGAACCACAAGGCAAGCCACAGTAATTTTGATTTCTGACTATTTATATAGTTGTCATTTCTAAGAGAAATATCTTCTTACATTCATTATACACTGATAATGTGTGCCTAATGAATCAGAATCATGAAAAATAGATTGAAACATACAGCAGTGCACATGTTATTTAGCAAAGAAAATTAATGGGTATCATTCAATTTTGGTATTCGGAAAACTTTAAACTCTCTGATATACAGCACAGTTTAACTCGTGGAATCAAGAACTAGCCTTTTGTTAACAATAGTGGGGAGCAACAAGGGACTAGGAAGCTTAATTGCAAAAAAATCTGTTGTTTTAAGACTTGCTTTGTGTAAGAGCTATTTCCAAGAGTAAAATCAGCCTCTCTCACTCTGCACCCTCCACATCCTTATGAAGTTGAGGTTAGTACTGCAGAGCTAATATGTGATTAATGAATTTCAGGATCTGTAAGGCAAATCTGGAGAAGAAATCTAGGGCCTAGTGAAAACAAACCAAGCTCTATGAGTGGAAGTGCATGTAGCATTGCAATATTTTCTTGAAATACTTACGAAGGTCTGTACTTCCAAGGTAAACGCAGCCACCACCAGCCTTAATAATTACTAGAAGTACTTTGCACTGAAAGTAGATTTATAACAGACAACCTCACCAAGTCATAGGGCATATTCCTGAAAACCTGTGTATTTGAAGGTAACAAGAGAAGAGGAATTAAACCTCACATTGCACAACTGAAAGAGGCAAAACAAGAATTGTTTCTTTCTTCCAGTTGAACAACAAGGAGTTGGACTTACTGGATTTCTCATTATAAATAAGCTACCTGTATCAGTAGCAGCAAACGACACACCTTGATCTCTGCTGGCCTCAGCCAGTGCAGACTGTGTCTCATTTTGACAGGAACTATGTTTGTTCAGGAATGTAAGTGTGTTCAGTTCAGTGGGACAATTCACATCCAAGATCATACAGTTTGTTTTAGAATGATACCTAAAGTTTTGAAGATCAGCTATGACTGTTTTCTCCCCTCCTTCCCCATCCCCCCCCTTAACTCCAGATCACCACACTGCTAGCTGAAATATTACCCAAAAGTACTGGATAAGTACATACAAAGTGTAATTTTCAATATTTAAAGTATAGCTTTCTAGGACACATGAAACACCAATTAATTCTTTATCAAAGCCCTTTTATTTTACTCTGGTTCTGCAACTGTTTATTAAATCAAGAGGAAATTTCTTTAAACCTGCCTTACAGTCTCTTTGTGTTGCTAGAAAGACATAAAGATGATGAGCAGAAAACCACGAGCAAATGATTCAGCACATCTTAAGAAGCTGCTAAGCCTCAGCTGAGACAAGCTATCAGCCACCTTCCCAGACCAGCGTAAGTGCCAAGCACAGTGAGTCAGCTCAAGCCACCACCACAGAGGGTTGAGGACATCTGTTCAGCTTTGTGTTTTCACTGGACTAGAAGCAATCCATGGTGCCTGCCATTTGCAGATCACAGCTGAGGTGTACTAAATTTTGAAGATGTCATGAGACAATAGCTTGTGATCCTTTGCTCACACATATTTGTCCAGAGACTCAAAGGGCTGGGATTTCCTTGACATTAAGCTAGGAAAAATACTTTCTAAAGCCAGTTTGTCATTAATTGGATATAAAAATTGATATAAAATAGCTTATTGAAAGGAGATTCAGAGAACAACAGTGTATCCATTAAAGCATCCAGAAAAGAAGTTAGTCCATGAAAGGAGCATCCCTGCTTTGTGTCACCTTTCAGTAGATCTCAAAAATTTTACATCAGGGAAGAAAAAAATAAAAAAAGGGATGGTTTTCTATTCTATACCACAGATATATTGAAACTGCCCAATACATTTCCACTTTATTTCCAGTTATCCTGGTCCAACATTTCTGTAATTCTACTAACACTCAAGGTATTTTTTCTGTTTGTTTTATTACATGCATTTACCAGTTGTTAAACGGGGCAAAAGAAAGGAAAAGCAAACCTTCTTTCATGTGAAAAGAAGGCATCAGCATGCTCCTTTACACTGATCATTAAAATTACAGAAAACATATATGGAAATCTATAAACTCTAATTCATATACTTACCTTCACGTATCTGTGTATTTCACATTACACACGCATATATTTTTGGCCTCAGCTCTATGTCCATTACCATTGACAACTGTTTATTTCTCTTGACTTACAGATAACAATCCAAGTGCCAACCTTCCCTCCACACAGCTAAAGAATTGTCACCTACTTTTTTTTTTAATAGCAAACTTCAGAAGAAAAGGGTTCTTTTTAGGAATTATCTATTAGATGATTGCATTACTTGCAATTTTATGCTGTTCAAAACTATCTTACAGGTAATTCCTAAAAATATTTGTTCTGCTCTCCTTTTTTCACTAATTTTTGTAAATATTCAAAATGTGCTGATTTCTTTAACCATGCAGATCAGAGTATTAAGGTGATGACTTTCTACTGAATGTTTCTACTCCAGCTGTGAAACATATTTCCAACAAATAATCTCTAGTGTAATTTTAAAATTTGCTGTGTCAGTAACAATTCCTGCCAGTAATTTTCTGCTAGTAAGTATTCAGAGAGTAAACATCAAACAATTGATCTATACAAATGAACTAATTTTTTAAATCAGCATCAGGAGGAATTCTTATGGTCCTCCCCTTACAAGAGTGGAGTAAAGCGTTATGAGTACGTGCCATTCCTTACATAACCATGAATAAACACAATTCTAACACACTATTTTGAAGGTACAGATATTGAGTGCTGGGAAAAGTCAGTGAAGATGGAAATCACGTAGACTGGAGGAAAGTCCAGGAAAGTGGCCAGTGTAGCCTTTGTTGGACGTACTGATACAGACCAGCTTGGAACTTTTGAGATTACAATATCTTAAGCTGAAGTAATTTACATGCTCCCATTATGCATTCAAAGAGGCAAATCATATATTTCTCCTTAGAGAGATGAAAAAGTTCTGGGCAAAACATTTTCTTAAAGTATCAAATTATCTTGGCGTGTTGAACCATTGATTGGTAAGTTTATCTAAAATTCATCTTTACATTTACATCATAGTATATTTAATTGTGTTAGTGACTTTCTTCCTCCCCCAGAATTAAATACTTTGATCTATTTTGTTAAAGATTCCATCAATATTCTTAGAAATATAAAATTAATCATTGATAATTCAATAGGTAATGGATTATTTAGTGACTCCATATGCCAACCATTTTTTGCACTCCCAAAATTTAGTAATAATTTCTGGTGATATCCCTCTCCACCCAAATGTTTTTGAACCAAACAGATAAGAGAGTGAAAGCAAAAAACTATTTTTTAAATCTTTTTTGGTAGTTGATCTAGGCTCTGTGAACAAACATCCACTTAAAAAATTACAATTCCTAATTATCAGCTTCATTCTTTGCTGTTATCGGAGTGATCAAGACTTGAATTAGCATTATCAGCCTAATTATCTGCTCAGTCATACTAATGAACCTCACTCTGCTATTAACCAGGACATTAAACTGAGAATCTCTCCAGAAATTCAGATCTCAGTTCAGTGCCTTTTAGGAAGTCTTAAATAAGTTCACCCCAAAAAGAGAATCAGTATCAGAAAAAAAGTTTTTAAAAAATTTAGGTTCTAGTTGTTGACAGCTTGAAAAGGAAAAGAGTTTGGTGTCATTCCTTTAGAGATTCTAGTTTTAGAGCAACTTATTTCAGTTCTGGCAGAATTAATAGGTGGCTCACTTGTTTGTCAGGACCATTTTCCCATTTCAATACAAGTCTATTGCAATAGTACCACAAAAGGAACAGCAGGTATATATAATTCCTAATAATATTTTGCAGCGTTCTTCTTCAGAGGGCAAAGTACTTAATCAGACACAATGGGGCTTAATGGAGTATCACAACTGTCCAGCTACTCCTAATTACTAAACCTGCATGACTATAAATCATAATTTGCCAAGATTTTGAACCCTTGATCAGGTGCATGCAGTTCAAACCAGTGGCGACTCCAGCTTGCCTGCCGCTAGTACAACCTACCAAGGCAAGAAGCAGGTCATTATATCTCAGCTCGAGGTTTTCAAGGGACAATGATTCCATTACCATCTCAGGAATTACAGTCCATTGCTTTAGTATAAAATAATTTCTTTCCTCTCTTCATAAATGTTACACTACAACAGTTCTTAGTTCTTCTACATCTAAATTTATCAGGAGCTTTCATAGAGAAAAGTAGAGAAGTAATTGATCTACTAGGTAATACATACAACTACATATTCTCAGAATAGGATCAGTACAGCTTTGGTGTTTGTTGAAATGGATTTATTCTATGCTGTATAAAGAGAATAAAACTAATTTTTATATCTGACCTCTTATTTTAGATTTTTTATAAAGTGCACCAAGGACATACACAGAAAAATAGTATATTCATCGAGAAACAGTCATACTTATAAGATAGCCAGAGTACATTAAGTTCAGGGTTTTCAAACCTGATTATCTACCACAGCATATTCAAGTGTAACTCTCTCTGCCATTTGTGACTTTGATAGAAAGGACTAACAGGATTTCCATTTTAATAAGGTCACACTATACTTGCTAACACAATAACTAAAGAAAAATTACGGTAGATCTAAGCTGTGATACAAGTGACAATTTTATAATGTAATGACTAACCTGGAACAAATACTACAAAAATATTTTCCTTTTATGCCATGCACAGTGACTTGTTTGTAATGTTCTCTCTCATGTTTTCATTATCCAAGAAAACTGACATTCAGATAACATATTTCCATGTTGCACACAGATGTTTTTTTAAGTACATCATTCCTTAAGTAGGTATTAGATTTTAGAGAGTTAATTATAAGTTGAAAGATAAGATAGATTTGGTCTTGCAGAGTAGCCGAAAATATTGCAGCACCATAAATGAAATGCTGTAGAAGACTGTGCGAGATTGCTTCAGAGAGAAACATCAACTTAAACCTATTCTAATGAGAGAAAAAAGACTTATCACGCCTAGCTGCCCAAACAACCTTATAAAGCTACTAACAAAGATGGCTGTGCGCCAAGAGAGACCAGGAGCACTTACATAGGAGCTTGTATATATTTGCAGTGGGACAATGGATCACTACAATAACAATTCACTGCATTTACAGAAGAAAAAAAGAAAAAAAAAAAGTATAATTTAAGAGACACCCAGGCAACCATCTTGTGAGCATTAACTCTCTCTTATCCCTCCTGAAATTCTTAGAAGTTACTCTTAAGATTACCCCCAATATTTTGGGCAAATGCATTCCAGGTGGTTTTGGCTGTTTTTTTGTTTGGTTACGTTCCCCACTAAATGCTTGATACTCACTGTTTCATGATTCTGTAGGCCATAAGGTGGTGTTCTTCCTCTGTGACTAAATGATTGAGACAAAGGATAAAAACATACAGGACACAGGAAAGCACCATAAACCACACTCCTGTGCATACCTTTGAAACGTTGAGGATTTGCAAAATAACATTGGGCCGACACCCAGATTTTTATTAACAGTGAGTAGCACTAGTTTCAGAAATAGTTGCAAAAAACAACTTGAATTTTTTATGAATGCCTTTTTTTTGTCATCAGGTGGACTTCTTTCATTTGGAACCCTCAAAATACCGAAGAGGAAGACATACAATATTATATTAATTAAGCCAGCTTTATGGAATTATTTCAAACAAAAGAAAAGTTTAATATATTATTTAATTGTTCATCTCTGATAATGGAATGCAATGTTTGATTTTATAATGCGTATGTGAACTTAATACATAAGCATTGACTTGCATATACTGAGATCCACAAATTGAAGGTTCTATGGAAACGCGATTTGGTTTTGTGATGGCAAACACAGCATGTACGAGAGTTAAATTGCTGAGTGTAGGCAAGAGTACTACTGAATGCAGAGAAACAAGAACCTCTTCATGTTGGAGAGCATCTCATAGAAAGACATGACTGAATGACACACTATATTGATTCAGAGAAAGTCAGTTTGATCGGATGCTTAAACATCAGTTTTGTGTTTTAAAGTCTCAGCCCCATGTTCACTAAATGCTCTACAAGTACCTATATGGCATATTACCTGACTAGGACAAAAGATCAGTTAAACATAGCTGTTTTGTTGCACACAGATTCACTGAATACTTTCCTTTGGGTTTTTGCAAGTGAATTTGCATCTCCAAGTTTTACTATAAAGCCTCAGATTAAAATAAACAAAAAATTTAAAAAAGAAATCCCATCAATTATACTGACTTTCTTTCCATGTTTATGTAATGCCACAGAGGTTTCTTGATTTGAACACAAAACCCTTCAACGTAGTCATGCTTTGAACTGAGGAAACATGCCTTATTTTTTGTGAACACTGATTTACAAAAATATGCAGTCAGCATTGTATGTTTATATTTAGGAGAAGTCAGGAAATGAGGGTTTTTTGCATGTCCTCTTATTAAACGCATATTCAATTTAGAAAGGTGGGAAAGGGGAGAGGTGATTTCTGATGCGTTTGAAAGGCCTAAGCAAGAGAGAAAAGTAACTTCCGCACAGCTCTAAGACTACAAGGAGCTAATCGAAGAGAATGAGATGACGGCAACACTTTGCTGGTTCTAATAATTATTTTAATATGTTTTGTCTTCCATGACCTTTCACAGTTAAGAGAAGTCTTTTTTGTTTTGTTTTGTTTTCCATCTCACAGAGAAGGACAAGTCCCGTGTACCAAACTGCTACAAGGCATCACCAGCAAACGAAGGGGTAACACCCCTACACACAAAGCTGAAAAATGTCGTAAACTCACAAAACTATAAAAAGTACATTGGAAGGCAGCTCAGGAGGATCCCACAGAAATCCAGTAAATGTTTCTGCAAGATTCTAATAATTTTTAGCAGGGGACACGGAACACGCGCTTTCTGAAATTTGTTTAGAACAAAAGAATAATCCAATTATTTTATTTCAGAAGTGGTCGCGCTGTATTCATTGCCTGCTAAGCTGAGCCTGGAACAGTTCAAAACCTTCCACTGGACAAGATGGAGCCATTTTCAGCTGACCATTTACTGCTGAGACTGAAGATAAATTACAACAGGCTTGCAGACTTTGACAGTTTTGTCATCCAGAGCAAAAATTTCAAGCAAACACATCTGTGCAATAAATAGTTATAATGCAAATATTACCCAGTTCTTTCCAAGTGAGGTGCCTATTGGCAGTTCTGTGAGTATTTCTCCACAATCTTTCTATACACAGCCTAAGGACTCCAACAAACTCTCTCTTTCCCTTCAAAGGCTTGTTAAGTACGTGATGAATAAATCTGTCACTTCCAATTCTAAACTTACTTTCTGTTTTGATTGCTGCAGGATCTTGTATCCATAGCAACTTTTCACCACTCAGAACTGATTAAAGAAGCGATTGGTTTACCTAAATAGCCGTGCTGATGGAGGCCATTGTTTTTTCTGAAATAGCAACTGTGACAGGTACTGTAAGTTTCCTTGACCAGTTAGTTTTCCAACACAGCAAATAATGAATTCTCAAAGAACATATTGTGGTCAGCTGAATGCTCAGTTCATTTGTCCTCTCTAAAGCAGGTCTCTAACTAAATACTCCTGCAAATCGGTATCTGCATTTCTGATTGATATGTCTTGCTCTTTTTTTTAACCAGAGCACTATACTGTACAGATTTTGTTGAAGGTCTGAGGTGCATTTGTCTCCAAATATAAATATATTTTTTATTTGCTTTGGAGTTTAGGACAATTGGATTTATTTATTAAAAGGAGAAGCCATCAAAAATTTTCAGCCAGACATAGCTGAATGTTCAAATTAATTGCATAGCATGGAGGACCAATGAACCAAAAGTCTGTCAAAAGCACTGATACAAGTAGAGGAATGCAAGGCAGAGCAGCACTTGCAAAGGACAAACCACTTCACAAAGTGTTTCAAGTTCTATAGAACATCTTTGTTCTGCATGTTTGTCAAACCGTAATAAGTTCCAAACTCACGTGTTACATGTGAAGGCTCTTGGGACCAAGAATTAAAGACCTTAAGCATACACTGAAACTTATGGTGTGGCAACACATCTTGTAAAGTCTACAAAGGCACACATTCAAAAAACAAGGAAATGCTTGAGGGGACGGAATCCAGTCTTAATGCCTAAGTGCAATAAATGGGCACGAAACAGCTTAGTGGGCTTTTACATGACAATGTATTTAGATGTGAAAACGGCACCCAGAGAAACACTGAAACTTCAAAGTAAAATCTTAAAAACTAAAGGACTTCAAAGCAAGAGAACTTCAATTATAGTTGAAGACAAAAGCTTAATCAGTGATCAATATTTATTATATCAATATTAGCATGAAACAAGCAGGATGCAAGCCATTTTAGTAACACAGGGATTTTTTGTGCAGATTGCCTAGGTGGAAGCTCAGGATTCCAGGTGCAAGATCATTCATGTTGTGGTGAGTTGCCAACTTTACCCAGGCAACAAATTAAACAAGCATAAGCATGAAGTAGCTGCAACTGTAACAGGATGCCTGACACTAAGCCGCCTTCATTCAGATGATTTGACAGTCAAACAAAAGGTTACCAATCCAGTCTGATCACCTCTGCTGTGTGCCATTCTTCTGTGTTCCCAAGCTTAGTAGTATTTATAATGCATGTATGATGAATGCAGAGAGACCACTTAGGCTAGTTAAGCTGCAAATGGAAATATTATTTTTGGTCTGAAGAACAGAGGAGTTTTTCCTTTTGTTTCACCTACACAGAGAGCTCTTTTGGATGATATCCACATACAGCACCTCTACAGCCACGTTACAAGCATCCAGCTATTAAGATTATGCTGACAGGGTGCTGAAAATATGAAATTTCCAGTAATGGAAACTGTGCTGTGAAGGTTTCGAATCCTCTTCCTGAAGTGACAGGAGATGGGAAAAAGAGAGGGTAGAACCAAAAATTCTAAGAATTAATGAATGTCAGGTAAAGAACAAATGCTGAAATGGTTTGAGTGCCCTTTGCTGTTCCAGGTCTCCTGCAGGAGAAAAGGTAGCTCAGGGGAATCGGATTCTTTACTTTTACATAGTGCATTATGAAGTTCCCATATGAGTATAATATGAGGTTACTTATTTATAATGTAAAAAGAGATAATATACTCAGATTTCGGTGAATGACACCATGTTGTTGGTTCTGTAACTGTCCCTGCCTGATTGCCTGATGGATAAGCAGGAAAAATGAAGAATAGCATTGCAACCATGGTGTTGACAAGTGAGTGCTGCTGGCCTGGGGTTCCTCTTCACCGGCTTCAGACCTCCATATCTGATCTGGTCACCTGAGAGCCATAGGCAAATCAGAGAAACAGCAGGACTGCTCTGACTTCCCACCCCCC
>Ga0065711_1007636_pt1 | contig 14470 bp, 8 predicted proteins | sample Hoacrofraction12_FD_59098 | JGI IMG/M metagenome (GOLD analysis project Ga0065711, IMG submission 59098) | Hoatzin crop microbial communities from Cojedes, Venezuela - Epithelial fraction 12 v2 (version 2) | ecosystem: Host-associated > Birds > Digestive system > Esophagus > Crop | place...
CCCCCCCCATGACCTTGTACTCTGGGTGCTCTGCAACAAGAGCAAAAGAGGGGAAAATATTGTCACTTCAGTGCAAACTGGATTAGGGGAAGGAAATAACAGCAAGCTACACTTCTGTACAGTTTTATCATCTAGAGTCATAAAATTGAGAATAAAATGATGCTTGCAGAGACAGAAGCGTAAGTTTCTTTAAACAGCAGTGTCTGGAGGAAGCGCATTAGTGTAATTCACCTCGGCACACTCATGGTGAATCATATGCAGAGCCTGCCCCTGCACCCCAGGACAACGTGTTCAGGATCCGGGCAGCTGTGGGAGCAGCCAAATTCCCCCTGCTGAGGAAACCGCTGGAGCCCCACGTGCTCGCTAAAGCCATCGCAACAGGGACGGCCCTGCCTGTCCCATGCATGTGATGAAATAAATGGTTGGTGCTGGGAACCGCTGCAGCACAGAGGGAATTGGTGGGGCAGGAGTCTTCAGCAGTGGGAATCTTCTGCCTTTGAGGGTGGAGGGCTCCTGTCATTTTTCCAGGATGAAAAGAAAGCAGCAGATTTATGGCTGGCTGTTGAAAGGCACAAAGCAACTCTTGAAGGGAGCAGCAGGATGGGAAAGGTAGCCCCATGGTGATGGATCACTGTGTGCGGGGCAAGGGAGATGGCCAGCATCTGGGTGAAGCAGCTAAAGGTGAAGAATAAATGCAATTTATCACATGCTTCAGCCATTAGTTTCGCAGCTGATTGTGTGGCTGTTACAACCATGTGTCTGCATGTCTGCATGTATAAGAGACGTGCTGAAGGCTTTGTCAAATTCTAAATTATAGAGAAACTCAAGACTTGGTCAGGTTTCATTTATGGTAGATATAAAGAGTTTTCTGAATGTTTTAGTTACTTTACAGACTTTTCTTTTTCTTTCTTTTTCTTGGTGTGGTTCATGGGTTTGGCAAAATCAACAGCCTCACATATACTGCACCCAGAGTCTTACAACATAAGATTTACAAGCTCCCAGAAAGGGATAGACTCATTTAAGAACAGGCCATTGCACACAAACATCAGGAAAAGCTGGAGGAAGAGGAGAAATAGTTTGTTTTAAGTATTGCTAAGCACCATTCGCGATTACGAAGGAAGTCTCTACCAGCCGCCATCTGAAATTGCCGCTCTACCATTTGGTGCTCAGTTTTGTAGGTTTTAACTGAGCGTTCACAATCATTGTGTAATTGAACACCTCGTTCAGTTCATTAGCTGATGGCTGTGCAGTGCTGTCAATGTGCAAAGTGCAAGCCAGGTGCTAAGGACTGTAATTCTTTGTTTCCTCCCCAGCATTTAAACTGTTGACGATTCCTGACCATTGGAGATGGAAGCAGTTTGCTTTGCATGGGAATGATGAGGACACATATGACCACGACAGGAGCATCACGTGTGGCGCAGACCATTATTCCTTGCTTGCTGGCCAATGCGTTTCATGCTCTTTGCCCTCCTCTAAGAGAAGGGATCCACCTGCAACACTCCCCTCTGAGTCCTCCTTGATACTGCTCACCCTTCTCTCCTCCTGCCAGTTTTCTTGCTGGAAATTCCAGTTAACCGCAGCAGTTTTGCACTCCCCAGCCCACCGCTGTGTCTCCTGTGGTAAGAGCTGATGGTGTTTGCTGAAGTACGACCTCCCATATACCTCTCCCACCCACTGAGTGCTTTGCAAGCTGTAACTTTGGGGAAGCTCAGAGCAGGAGCAGAAGACCAGGAGAGTCAGCTGGTGGAAGGATGATGAGTACAAAGGAAAGGTCCATCCAGCCTGGGCTGGGGCCTGTTCCAGGAGCAGCAGAGCACCATGCTGAACACAGAGAAGGTCATGTTTCCCTCCTGGAAAAGCCAGTGCTGCAAACTGGTGCTCCTCTTGTCTACTCATTCGTTCCCCACATGCTAACTGCAGGTGTGATGAGGAGCTATGAAATCTGTGCCCTGCTCTTCTCCAGACCTACTCATTACAGGTCAGGTGTTCAAGGGTTCAGCTGTAGAAAGCTGATGTTTGAGCCATTTTTGATGCCCTGATTGTCAAAGTCAGTGGCTCAGCTCAGTCCTGTACCCACTGCGCGGCTGGTGCTCACCCAGCGCCTCAAAACACCACCCATCAGTGCCAGCTCAGCCTTCTGCTGGTGGCTTTACTTGATGACCACTGGCCTTTGCAGGGAGCATCTAAAATATGCAGCTCTTGGAGTTTTCCTCATTGTCTTTATTTAACTTAGATGCTGACCCACAGAGTGCTAATTAGCTAGATTCAAAACCAAGCTTAAAACACGATAATGAGTTTACTGATTATCAGGTATGAAAATAAGGTCAGTCGAAAACATATCAGTGCTTTAATTAAACCTCAGTGAACTTCACAGAGCGAGATGGAATGACTATTAATGGCTCCTATTTTTGCTAAACTTCCCTTCTGTGGCCTGTTACTTCAAGGTAGGGACTGTCCCTGTTTGTCACACTTCCGCTCATGTAAATTGCCTAAGCGAGACCTGTACTCGCTCACCTAAAAAGCTCTGCAGGATGGAGGAAAGGTAAGAAGTATGTTCCTTGTGCCCACGGACAGACCTACTTTTTATTTTAGGGCAAACTATTGTCAGTCAGCAGCATGTCTTTGATTTTGTTGCTTCTGCTCACTGATTTACTTTGCATACAAAATGTCTCACTCCATGTGGCTTATTTGTATTTTTGTCCAGGATGCAACTAACATTATCAAACTGATCTATGTGCACATTTGTTGCAGGCAAATTTAAAACCATAGGCACTGCAAGAGTGGATCAGACTAACGGTTCATCCAGTCCAGCTGCTGTTTTCTGACTAGGCCATGTGCAGATCCCTGGGAGGGTATGGATGGAGGAGGGATAAGGAGCAGTGCTGCAGCTCTTGCTCCACAAGGAAGAGCACCCCAAACACTGCATTTAATATCCTGCAGGAATTTCATCAATTTGTTTGTGAACCTGTGTACAGTTTTGGCTTCCGTGACTTTCTGGGCCAATGCACAGGTTAAAATTACTTCCTCTTCTTTTCTTTTTTTTTTTTTTTTAACAGGAACCCAACATATACACCAGCAACAAAACAAACCAGTTTTGGTTATTTGTTTTTGTTTGCTTTCAATTCCTCTCCTAATAATTCTCTAGCTCCAGAAGAAGATCTGGCAGTTGTTGATTTTCCTCTGAGCTCGGAGGCCGGGGCCACACAAAAGGAGAGCACCCTGGAGAAGTGAGCCCTCTTCCACTGTTGCCACTGCAGTATCTTTGGGTATTTCTAAACGTCTGACATTTGTCATACCTTCAGCCTGTTGGTGAGAGTGTCCTTCATGATGACGCACCAGTAATCTGTAATTTGCCCACACTTGCAAAATACCCATACCCTCACCGCAAATGGCAAGCCACAGGCAGTTGGCTGAGACCACCAACTTATAGGTCACTGGTTAGGAACTGATTGACATGTAAAGGTTGACTCTATAAGGCTTAAAGAGTGGACTCAGTCTATTGCTTCTCTGTCTTCTGTATAATCATTTCTCTTTGAGGAAAATGGATGTAAAACACCCATTTCAACTTGGTAGCATTCTCTAGTGGTTTTTTGCCCCAATAAGCAAATGGTCAATGCCAGTGCAAGTGTGAGGAGAAGACACAGATTTATAGACACATGTTCTGTGAAAGGTTAAAAGAGTTCTAGTCCAAATTAGGAAGTGAACTGGAGTAACTCCCCTGAAACCACGTGCCACACAGTTAGTCCTTTAGGGAAACACGCCTTAAGCAGCTTTTTAAGAACAGATTTTTTTTCCATTCAGCAAGATAATCTGAAAGTCTATTTACAATACTGCATGTTAAACATGGAGCTATAATAAGAAATTAATACTATAAAGGTTTGGATTAATTACTGTGCAAGAGCAAGAGGCTCTTCTCCAGCCTAAATATTATGATGAACAAAAAAAAAGGCAGGGCACCAAAAGGGATTGGGTTATAATAGAGAATGGTTTCACTCAAAAATATGTCCATCTGCTTGGAAACTTGGCTTTCTCTTCCTCTGACCACACCAAAGAGAAGAAGTCCCTGTGAGTGCAAGCTGCTGGAGTGCCTGTGACTTGGATGAACCAGGCACGAAGGCAGATCCCATGATGTACAGCCATACGCACTACACCAGGTCAACAGAGCAGGGCTATTTTAGTGGTGCCATGACATTTTGCAGCTATTTTCCTGCAGCATATGGTTATTATCATGATGCAGTGCCCTTACGGAGGGTTCAAGTAGCCAAGCCCAGCTCCCTGGCCCTGGGGACGGGGAGGCAGGACCCCACCAGAGCCACACTGCCCTTTGCCACCTGCAAAAGGCGTCACCGAGATCTGAGAAACCATGCTTAGGTGTCTCAAACTGGGCACCAAAAGTAGGTGGAAACTTTTGACCTTCACTGCTATGTGTCTCATTTCCTTGTCTCTACAGTGGGGCTCATGTTTCTTCCTCTCATAAGAACGTGAAATGTGTTCATTAGTGTCTGCGGAGCCAATGTGTGATGGGGAGAGGGCAGGGCAGCAACACCGAAGAGGAAGCACATCATGCAGAGAGCACTGCAGCATCTGAAGCCTTTCTATATAAGGTCTGCGGCTACTTGTTGAATGATAAGCATAAAAAGAAATATTGAGTGACTATGTATGCCCTGCATGAAATAATGAACTTGTGACTGGTGATGATGCAAACACAGACTGATGCACACAAGAAAGACAATTTAGTCCTCTAAGAAAGCAAAACTGAGGCATTTAAGCCTTTCAGTTTTCAGTGCTGATGTTCCTTTGACGTATTTTTGGTTTTTTTCAGTTCAGATAATTGATCATATATGAAATGGGTGCAGGCTTCTGAAGGGCAAAGGGACCTTCCGGTAACCATCTCACCTCCATACCCATCCCAGTACTGCTGACAGGAGACTTCAGCTTTGCAGTTCCTGCATGCAACCCATGATCTCTTCAGAACTGTAGCATTTTTTTGGAGATGGAGGTAGAGTCCTCGTACAGTCTTTAGAGGATGGGATAGCTCATCCCTTGGTAACTTAACCCATGGAAGACTGACTTCTTTATTAACAATCTTTTCTGTCTTTTTATTTTGAACTTGCCTAGTTTCCCTTTGTCAGTTAACCAAAGGGTATTAGATCTTCTGGCAGCTGTGATAGGTGAGCACGCACAGGGTAACCTTTCTACAGCATGGGCCTCAGCCTATGAAGTATGAAGTGCCTTCAAGGTCCACTAAAATCAATGGGATTGAAGAATGCCATAGCCTTGAAGGGCTGGGCCCCGAGGGATGGCTTCTTCTGGGATTCACTGATTCTGAAGACAGGCAAAATAAAATATTTAAAGCAGCCTGACATGTACAGGCTAAATTCTTTTCCTTTTGTGCTGAAACATAATTTTTTTAATATGCCCTGATCTTGCTGTGAAAGCAATCTTCCTACATGTTTCCTTAGTGGGGAGCGTTTGCTTTCTATGCTCACCAGTCAAAAAAACTATGACCGATATGGCCCCAAAGCATCAGGAAAGTTTAAGTTCTATAATACAATGTTCTTTAATATAAGATAGAATTGTTTGTGGAAGAAGAGTCTATCAGGTACCTATGATGTGAAAGGGTTACTACAGGGACATACATCAGCAATATGTACTTTACATTCTTAGTCCATTGGTTTCTGCAGCAGTTCTTGCTCACAGTAATGTGAGGCAGTTAATATGGGATCTGAACACCACTGGACTGATAAGCCTTCATACTGACTTGCAAAAGTAATTTTCAGTAATCTTTGAGGGGAAAAATTGCATTTAGTGGGGAAAAAAAGAAAAAAAAAAGCTAAGCTGTTCGTGCATCCTATTTTATTGAGTATGCAAGTAATAGACTATGCAGAAACTGAGCTTTTGATCCGTTAGGCTGTGCACAGGGACAAACCACTGTTGAGTTACGGTAGAGAAAGTTAGGCTTCCAAATAGAAAAGTTTCACAGTATTTTTCCAGAAATCTTGTTTGAAAACAAGACGCCAATAGCACCATTTAAATGCAAGCTTCCATCAGAAAGGCTAGAAACAAGGTTCCCAATCCAAGGCTCTGCTCTCATGTATCACACTCCCACTGCCACAGTTAGTCATTCTCAAATTAACTTTTTGCAACTATTGTGCAAGTCAGTGGTAACATCCTTTCCTAAACGTTCAATGAACAGAACTATTTGTGTCCGCTTTGCTCCAACGATTGCTTCATACCCTGACTCAGGCCAGGCAAAATAGATAACTTCCAAACCATTTTAATTTTCTTGACAGAAAGATGATTCAATTCCCAACCAGGCCTAATTACCTCACATTTCTTCCAAATCCCCAGCCTTCATGCATTTAGTACAACCACATATGATTATTTGTGGCTGTTTAATGCCACAGCCTTTCACCTGACAAAAGTTTCTCAGATTTGGATGAGTGTCATGGTAAAAGCTTTCCTTTTGCTAAAGATGGACTTTGCAGGATCAGGTTTGAATAACACTATCAGGAGAGACACAGGTGAACCTCACCAGCCCCATGGGCATGTTGAAATCACAGATTTCAGGGAACTTCAGCCATGTTACCAGAAGAATCACAGGCCCATAGGGACAGATTGCTGAAGTTAGTTACATAGTTCAACACCTAACTGCTAGGTAGCTACCACCCAGTATATTCTCCACCCCCGAGGTGATGGGCTTCACGGGCACTTCATGAGGAGGGCGAGGTTGCTGAGGAAGGAGATGACAGAAAACACCGAAAAGTGGCCAAAATGACCTGTCTTGCTGTGCTGAAGAGGGCTAGAAGAGCTTCTGTATTTGAAACAGCAGGAGCAGTGGGCTCCCCAGCATCCCTGGGGAGCTGCAGTCCCTCCCACAGCAGCTCCCGTCCCCACTGGAGCCCCAAGTAACCTCACACCAACTTCACATGCTCCGAAACCAGCCATATGAATCATAGAATCATAGAATCATTAAGGTTGGAAAAGACCTCTAAGATCATCAGATCCAGCCATCAGCCCAACACCACCATGCCTACTAAACCATGTCCTGAAGTGCCATATCTACACATTTTTTGAACACCTCCAGGGATGGTGACTCCACCATTTCCCTGGGCAGTTTGTTCCAATGCCTGACGACTCTTCCAGTACAGAAATTTTTCCTAATATCCAATCTAAACCTCCCCTGACGGAACTTGAGGCCATAATGGCTCTTTTATATCTCACAGCCATGAGCCCATGGGAGAAGAGAGATTGCTGCATACCCGGTGCAAAGACCCCACCGCGATGCACCTTGCCTGCCGCCTGCTGTCCCCGCTTAGGCAGCACCTCCTGCCCAGCACCTCGGGGATCCCCGCTTCCACTTCTCCACCCATCACACTGGGTCTGGAAACTCATCGCTGAGCTGCAGCTTCAGCCCGAGGCCACTTAGGACCTTTTGTTATTATTCTTGGCCTTTGTGTGTAAACACTTCAGACTCCTGAGCCCAGTAGTGCAACTGTAATAACAGCAATGTCTCAATCTCTTGAAAACCTAGCAAGGGGCAGGAGATGGGGAGGACAGTGAGGGAAGGAGCAGTCGGACAAGCACAGGAGGAGCTTAGGCACAAAGAAGGCTGTGCTGGCAAATGCCAAGGCCCCAGGCAGGACCATCCTAGAGGGGCCACAGCCGTCCAGGAGGGCAGCACTGGAGAAAACATGTAGGCTGTCTGAGACATGGGCTACAGTAGAAGAGCTTGCACCTACTGTACCAAACACCAACGTGAAACAGAAAGGGATCTGAAACACACAGAAAGCCTTGGCTTTGCATATTTGAAATAAGTCGTTATTCAGGCTTTCCAGCTCCCAGTCTCTCAGAATTCTGCTCAAAGAAAAACCTTTGCACTAATCCTCCTCTGTCATTATGCAATATTGCTTAGGGTAAAGGCAGTTTCCTTGCTCTTTTCTAAATATACATTTCTGCGGTTAGAAAATTTGAGAAATGACACGGCCGACCTTCCTAATTGTGAAGGGCTCATTTGGGGAAGCATACAAGTCATCTGCTGCAGCAGACCCTTATCACTTTGTGGTAGGCAATTGCAAAATGTCTCTCTTAGCCAAAGTCACATTGGGTTTAAATTGAGCTAGACAAGGGAACCACAAAAAGGGCTTGTGGGTAGCTGCGCTGCTAAAAGCATGGGGCCTGGCACTGGAGTGCTGTTAGTTAAAACAGTAATTTGTCAAGGAAAAAGGAGCAGAGTAGCCTGCAATGTGAATGTCATGTGCGGTTTTTCAGACACGAGGCTTTGCGTAGAAGATGAAGAAAATACTCAGTGACCACTTTAAACTCAGCAACCACTCCCAGTGCAGCGGGAGTTAACGCTGCGTCAGACTTTCCATTAATGCCTCTGTTTTTGCAGGGGCTGTAAAAATGTGCTCGAGGCAAAAACTTGTGATTCAGCGGCTCAGCTGAAGAGTTAACTTTTCTTTTTATAAGCATCCATTTCCAGAGTGGTGATTTATAATAATTTTCGTACAGATCTATATATAGTTCTGGCGTGGTGAAAGAGGGAGCTGGGGAGCGAGGTGATGCAAAGCCTCGTGCCAGCTGCTCGGCGTTGCTGTTAGAGAGAGGCCGGGCAAGACGCTTGGGTCTCTGAGTGGCTGGTGTAAGCGGCACTTAGCATCACCAGGGCCAGTGACACTGCTACCTAGGGAAAAAAAGGCCAAACCCAAAAGCCAAAAGACTTCTTTTCTGCTTAGATGTCAGCATCAGATAAAACCTGCATGAGGAACAAAGGCATGCTCCCCTTTTGCCCCAGGGAGTATCCCACCTGCCTATACCCAACGTGCGTTTTCTTCATACATGTAAAAGAGCGACAACAAATGGCTAAAATTATTTCCCCAACTGATTTCCCTCCTGTGTGGGTCTGCACCTGCCTGTTTTTTCCGCAGTTGCCATTCGCAACCCTAAGAGGGAACTCTTCAGGTGGAGCCATGTCAGAATTCTCTGTCATAAACCTTTAGCAGTAAATGGAAGCTCTTGAAATGTGGGATCACACAAAGGACCGAGCTGTTGGCCTTGCAACAGCCATTTAACAGAAGCTCCGTCAGCCCTGCTGTCTTCTGCTGTATAATCGCACTGAGTCCACCATACCTCAGGTGTGACATCTGGGTAATGGGCTTGTCACTCCCTGTGTTACCCCTTGGACTAAGGGGTGACTGCTGGACGAAACAGTCTCTGATGTCTGGCTAATCCTTGACTATCTATACAGCCCATCTGGGCCATAGGCAGCCTAGGACACCTCAAGCAGCTTGGTGTACCTTAATATGGTTTCCTCAGTAAGATCACACCATCCTTCACACAGCTCTGCTAATTACTGCAGCCAAGTGCCAGCAACTGGACAGATGTACAAGGACATAGTATTGCCACTCTCTTTCCTTGTCCGCATCTCAGAAGTTGAATCTCATGTCCTTTCCCTAAATAGCACATTAGCCCATGTTGTCCCACATCGTCTGAGGTTATTTTCCCTCAAAATATTTTTCATACAAAGAAAGATACAGTTATTTTTATCCATTTTCAGAAAAGGTTTCCTTTTTTCTTTGCACTTTCAAGAAAACAGGCTCTGGGCAGGCATTTATCATGATAGCTAAATTAGCCAGTACCTTTAATACTTGCAGCACAGAAAATCACTTCATCAGCTGCAAAATTTGAGCTTACAGGAGAAGACTTTTAAGAAAGAATGAGTATGAAACCTAGAATAACTATTTCTTTCCCCTTATCCCTTCCAGGCACCAAAGTTCAAGGTATTTATTTCTTTCCTTGTATACTGAGAAATCTGTGATGGTGGTTAATTGAGTGCTAAAAGCCCGTGCGACTGCAGTTTCACTAAGATGCTGTATTATTTTTTTACTTCCAATCCTAAACTGCTACGAGGCGAAAAAGGGCAGAAGTGACTGTGCTTGGATGATGGGGGAGAGGATTCTGTACTGAAAGAAGGAGCGTTCTTGTGAAAACAGGAGTATGATTACATAGTCTGGCTGCTATGTGGTCTCTGTGCATAACAGCTAGATGCCAAAATTATTCAACAAGGGCTGAGAAAGAACCTACCCTGTAAGGCCCCCACGCAAGGTCACCATAAGGGGTGTGGGTTACCAGGAGGAGGAGCTGGCAGGTACCTCTGTAGCTCCTCAGACTTTTGTGTTTGGAGGAGACTACAGGCAGCTCTCAGTAGCTGCTCAGACTCATTCTGTGGTCCAGACACGGCAGGCAGAAAGGTAGAATGAAACCGCATTTATTACCATTACTGGGTCAGGCTTTCCCTACCACACCTGCACAGGATGTGAGCCAGTCAGCGAGGGTGTGCTCTCAGAGCTGGTGGAGGTGGCAACTGGCCATGTTCAGCTGTATAAGGGTGACAGGTGCATATGGCCACGACACAGATGTCCATCCATGGCAGCCCCCGCCACCAGTGGAAAACTAAAAATTTAATGTTGTCGCTCCAGTTTAAAGATGGAAATACATATGTAGTGAAAACACCCTCTATGGAAGTCCCTTGCAAAACATCCTTTGGTTTCCATGAGAGGATTATCTCACTTGCAGCTTAAAATGATGTATCAGAATGAAAGTTACTACCTGCTTGTAAGAAGCCTTTTTGCTGCCCTCTTCCACAGAACCAACACAGGTGAAAACTCAAATGTCCCTGTGCACACACCGTGCATGATCAATCAGTTATAGGTCAAGATGGCAGACATTAGTGAAATAATGATTACTTAATAAATATTGAAAATATTTTCAAAAACTTTCTCCTTTTCCAATTTTTAATCTCCTTTTCTTACAAATAAGTCAGTAGTTGAATGCTGTAAAAATGAGTTTTTTCTTCAGGAGTCTGTGATTACCTACTTTGTGTTTTTCCAGCGGGTTGATGTAACTGGCTCTGGCTCTAGAAGACAGCACAGCCTTTGATCATCTCAGTTCCTTCATTATTACCTGACGGAGCCATCAGGAACTCTCTCTCATGTCCAAAAATTATCTAGCCTATCTCCTCGGATTTCTTTATTCAGTGAATTAGTTTTCAGAATTATTCATGTTTGTTAAGAAGAATCACTGGCGCTACATGGTTCAGTTTCCCCTGAGCTATGTCAGCTCACAACCTTGCAAGGTGTTCAAAATGTGCATCTCCTGCTGTGCAACAGATCAGAGATGAAAGCCCCTGTTGCTCCTTGCGCTTGGAGGGACTCAGGCAATACCCCCAAACTGGTGCACTGCCATTCCTCAGGGGATGGTAGAAGATGGCAAGGTATGATATTTGGCTCCTCTATCCCTTCAACTCACCCACGTAGCACTTCAGGAGGCTCAAGATCTTCTAGGAAGGTTCCTGAAATGGATCCTGCTAGTGTGGTTGTGGCACTTCACTCAACCCAGGTTTATTATTTCCTGGGAGCAAAGCCTCCAGGGCTGGGCCTTCTGCTTGGCACCAGTGGGCATGGCCAGCTCCTCACAAATACATTTCTTGAGCCATACAAACCACATTAGATCCAAAGACAGGGATTATTGGATGTTTTTTCTAGTGCCCATGAACTGATCATGATAAATGATGGCCAGATATTTGCACCTTCTTATTTCAAGAAAGAGGACAAAAAGCTGAAGTCTTCAGCTTCAGTTCAAGGTTTGGAGGACCTTTCTTGCCATCCAGCTGTACACCCCCAGCCTTCATGTTACTGCTAGTAAGTACTCATCCACCCCTTCCCACTGCCAGGATGCCTGTGCTGCACGTTCAGCACAATTCATTTAGCTGCCCAGGACTGGAAGCTTTTCTCCAAAGCCTTTCTCCTCAAAAATCCACATTCTCTTACTAGTTCATGTCAAAACAGTATTATTTCCTTGGTGAGCTGGTTCTATGAGCACTTGTTTCTATGTGGTCTACTGCTCTAACATCCGCAGCTTTTCTCTTTAGTACCTGGGTTCAAAAGTCACTTTCAGCAGGGTGACACAGGAGACCAGTGTTTGTTCTCCAACGCTAACAGACATCCTGTATGCCTCTGGGTCATGCAGACACTCTCAACCTCCTCCTGTTTACAACAGCACAATACAAATTTTGTTCCACTTTGTCTGCTGCATTGCAACCTCTCTCCATCTCTCCTTGATATTCTTCTCCCCCTTTCCCTCTCTCCTTTGTAATCTGACTTCCACACACCCAACAAACTGCAAGGATTTCGGCTTCCTGAAGCTCCTGAGATATAAATAAATATTTTAAAAAAGACCATTAATTGGGATATGGCTAAGCAAAGGCAGTTTTGTTTCTCAGCAGGTTTGTGTGAGCTGTTTCTGGTTTCAGTTCACATGGGTTCTTTCACCTTCTGAGTTTCTCTTTGACGTTCAGGTTTCTGCCTTTTTTCCACCTGAAGCCGAAAAAAAAAAGCAAATAAAAAGCCAGGTTTGCTCAAAATGCATACAATTTTTTTAAAGTTAAAAAAGCCCTTAATTCTAGAATGGGACCATTTCTAACTTCACAGTTTCTTGCTTCTTCATACACAATGTTCTGATACTAGGCTGCTCCTATTAAAAGCAGTTATGCTCAGAGCACAAGGATGTTAGGGCATGTACCTGCCTGTCATCAACCATCTTTGCTTGTGACTAAGAACAGAACGTCTACAAAAATAGAAGCAACAAAATTCATCCTCAAAATGAAACAATTATGGGGAGCCAATAACTTCATGCTGAGGTTCTTCTAAGCCTTCCATGGAATAGATTTCATTATCCTCATCAATAGGGAGCCGACATCAGTACAGAGACACACGTTAAAGCTCTGTTTGGCACAACAGTTGTCTTTGGTGTGGTTTAATTTTATTTTGATTTTGTACCAATGTTTAATACAGCTGCTACTGTTCTTCACATAGTTAAGTGTAGGTGCAAATTATGAAGCATAATTAATTGCCCATTAATGAGTTTTTGCAAAGGACTGGACTCTAAATGCTAATCTGTATTTCAGAAAGAATGCCAAATGATATCCACACTGCTTACCTTCTTATCCCTGATTTCTGTTTAGCACACGATTGGAAGAATTTGGTTTTAATGTTAATTAATACCTTCAATTAGAGCTCACAATGTATATTAAACCTTGGCCATTTCAATTTTATGATGAACCCATACACAAAATTTGCTGATTCTACAGTTAGTCAGAACAGTCTGTATAAACTAAATTTCCATTTATTTTCCAGCCCAAAATAAACCTGTTCCCAGAACTGACTCTTCTAAACTTTCATACCTACATGGCTGCCTTTTTCTGTCGTCTTTTCCGATCAACAAAGCAACCAAAACAGCAACCCAACGCACTAGCGAACAGTTCGCCAGTGAACAGAGGTGTGAAACCGCAGAAGGAAATGGGCAGAAATAGATGAGTGGGGAGAAGATGCTGGGGATGTTTCTCCCTCTTCCTCCTGCCCTTTCCTTCGGCACAGCGACGACGGAGGGACCTGCCCTTTTGCAGACAGGCAGAGTGAGATCGCAAAACATAGACATGAACAAACTTGTGCAGAGCCCCTGTTAAAAGGCACTTTTGCCTATTGCTGTGTGGCTGGGTGAGAGATGCTGCGTAGCACCTGCTGGGTAGCCATCCCACTGAGAAAGCCTTGCCCACATACCAGGGACTTTGCGCTGAAAAGGCTGTGCTCCAGGACCCCGCCAAGTACAGCAGAGAAACACTCAAACCGGACCAAGTGCTTTGGCCAGCACCTTCTTTTTCCCCAAAGGATGCTCATGCTTCCTCAGGCCCTTACTACCCTTGCCCTCAGCCATGCCTCCGAGATCACCTTTCCTCACCTTTTTTTTGTGGGAGTATTTGTAAACCAGTGTACAAACTGGTCCTGACAGCCCCAGTTCTGCTGTGCTCCTGCAGCCGCGGTGCGGCTGGACTGAGCTGCTGTCTCGGTGTCTCTTTGTCAGGGCAGTTTGTGCACATTTCCAGCCGGTGTCCAGCACTGCTACCTCAGGCTCTTCTTGCGAGTCATCTTCTCACTTGACATTGACTGCTGGCTGGGAAGTTTACAATCTGAACATCTAGACCGACCAGTAGAGCATTTTGCCAAATTATTTATTTTGCTAGTGTTTTGTTTGGCGCTCCTCCCCGGTGAGATCAGAGATAAAGCATATTCACTAGTTGCTGCTTGCCCCAGCCAGCTGAGGAGCTGGGCTGGAGTGAAAGTAGCTGTTTCTGAGCGGCGTGCATGGCTTGTGCTCATTCTCAATTCCCAGCGAGCTGGATCCTTCAGCGGTGATGGAGTAGCTCCGAGTTTCAGTCTATCTGTCACTGCTCGACTGTTTTACTGTGCACACAATGCAATGATGGGAGACATCACTCAACTGCAACAAGTCCAGCTACAAAAGCAAGTAGCAGCAATTTGTAGCCTCAATGCAGCCATTTAATCATTCCCAACACTTCCCTGGTTGCCACTCTGGATAAACTAACTTGAGAATTAAGAACAAATATTTGACT
>Ga0065711_1043862_pt1 | contig 14470 bp, 7 predicted proteins | sample Hoacrofraction12_FD_59098 | JGI IMG/M metagenome (GOLD analysis project Ga0065711, IMG submission 59098) | Hoatzin crop microbial communities from Cojedes, Venezuela - Epithelial fraction 12 v2 (version 2) | ecosystem: Host-associated > Birds > Digestive system > Esophagus > Crop | place...
GGAGCACTGGAACAGGCTGCCCAGGGAGGTTGTGGAGTCTCCTTCTCTGAAGATATTCAAGACCTGCCTGGACAAGGTCCTGTGCAGCCTGCTCTGGGTGACCCTGCTTCGGCAGGGGGGCTGGACTAGATGACCCACAGAGGTCCCTTCCAACCCCTACGATTCTGTGATTCTTTAAACCAGTAACAAACAGAGTTGGGGAAAAAACAGAATAGTTTTCTACAGGGTTAGCAAGCTGAACTCACTGGACTCACTAAGAAGTCAGACAAGTTTCACAACTGGCATAAAGGGCTGTGGAACTGTGTAAATGAGGTCCCTTTTTCGCTGCTATGGAGTCACCAGGTTTACTCAGCCCAGTCATAAAACTTTCTCCCAATATTCACAATGAAAAATGAGTTATCTTGAAACTTGTCCTAGTGGAAAAAGTAACCAATATAGTACAGTTCCCTTAGAACAGGATATAGACAGCTTCCTTCATCTCTAGTTTTCAGCAGTATTCAGTATGACATTAGAATAATACGTAGACTTGCAGACTCAAAAATAGTTAATGCAAGTCTGTTTTAATCTCAGGCAGGAATTCATAAATGCAAAGTGGGAAAGCATAAAATGTTTGATTAGACGGGGTTCTACAGTAAAAAAATTACTCTTAAATTCCCTGTATTTGAGATTAAATTAAAAATATAATTGTTAATATAAAGTATTTATGGATCTAATTCTATCAGTAGTAACATTTTGTACAAAATAGTATAGATATTTCTGTATATTAGAACAATGAGAAAATAATTTACTGTGTAGGCTGCTGACTGGCCAGTAGCTGAACTTCCAGAGGTAGTAAGTCTAGTATTCAATTCTTCTGCAAGATGAGTCTGTATATCACAATTACTCTGCGAGAGAGGTATTTGAATGTTCTGATTGCTGTACATAGTTGCCTCATCTTCAGTTACAATTTCCCAGCTCTTTAAAAAGAAAATAAGGAAAAAACATTTTTAAAAAGTAGTTCCAAGTCACAAATAGTTAAGACAAGCTTTTTAACTAGATTATAAAGTTATTTGCATTTCAGAAACATTTAGAGATTGTTTTTACCTCAGGGGAATCTCTGCTGTCTAGATTATCTGTATCTTCTGATATCTGTCGCCGATGAGTGAACACATGCTGGGCCTCCAATTGCACACTACCAATATCTGCAACAGCTACATTGTCCCTATTGGGGAGGGAGAAAATCAGCATACAGTAGCCATATTTCACCTCTCAACGGGAAGCTAAGCTAACAGCAAAAACATACATTACTTACAGTCAAAAAATAAGACCAAAACAGAAAAAGATACAGTCATGAGCTATAAAAATGAAACTATTTAAAAATAATAAGCATCCATGTCAACATCAAGTATAAGTTAAACTAAAGAACCAGATCGCATTCCAGGTATTATTTTTCCTAATTCACATGCGGGGTGGGGACTGGGGGGGGCGTGATTTGGAAAACAAGATAAATAATTTAATAGAGTCTCTGCTGGGAAGTAGGAACCAGGTTTATAGCTGGAAAATAACTTCCTTTCCATTACTATAGTTACTTCCCTTCACAATTGCAACCAGTTTCTATCTGAATGCCTACTTCCAGAGAACAGGAAGAGTACTGTGCAGCTAAATTGACCACTAGCCAGTGACCATTACATGTGGGCTTGAAGGTTAAGCTAGGCAAAGCTCTACTAATTCTCAAGCTGTTTGCTTTCTAGTTCACCCTGTTTTCAATGTAACTAGACTGAACTAGTTACACTGCTTAATACAAGACTTGAATTTTCAGGCCAAAAGACATACTGAGCAGTTGGTCTCTTCCACTGTGTTCTTCTGAATTCATGATTGACATAGTAGGTCCTGCCGAGGATGTCTTGCCTTTCTTCCCAGCCTGAAGGCAGCGGAGGAGATTCCTGTTGCTGCTGTTGTGGCTGGCTAGCAGCATCTGGTTGGTCCAATATAATCCACCCAGGCTAAGAGACATTAATATTACCAAAGTTGAAAAAGTATCCCAATTTATCAAACCACACCTTTTTATGTTGCAGTTCCCCTACATCTTAAGCCAGTAAGATTGGCTCTGGGTTTTATCGTGTTTATTTCTCAAGAAATGACAGGACAAGTGATGCATGCAGAAACCTTATTTTTAACCCAAGTTCGTTAAATATATTAGCATCAAAAGTTATTTATTCTAGGAAAATTCATAGAACAGAGTAAAAAAAAAAATCTTTTCATACATATGCTGCAAAGGTACTAGTCAGCTGAGCATACCATTTTGTAACAGTTTAATTACAGCAAAGGTGGTAATGCTGATAACAGTTGTTTAAGGTCTTGGAAAGAAATCCATTGATCTAAATCGGATATGCTTACAAAAGATTACAAATGTAAAGTAGTTAAGATCAAAATATCCCTATAAATTAGAGAGAGCTGAAATTCTAAAACCAGCAAGATGTCAGTGTCTGGCTGGCTGTGGCCAAACAACATTAGACAGCAGTAAAAATACTGGGCAATGATACTTCCATTAATTCTAAACCAAGAAAAGTTATGTAGACATATGGCAAGTCACTACCAGAACAAAACCAAAAGTCTAATGTATGTTTTCTTTTTTAGATATACTGACAAAGCCACTCCTTTAGTTAGAAAAACTGCTCCAGAATTTTTTTGTAAGTCTACAACTTCTATGTAAGACACAAGCAATTGCTTTTAACCGGTTTGTTTCTAAAATATTGTTTATTGCTTAGTGATCCCTAACATTCATTTTTAGTGTAACTGCCCTTAATAGCTGAAGACCAACTGTTTGCTAGGCTTTTCAGCAACAAACACATCTTTTCCCACCTCCAATTCTTCAGCGTGTTCTGTGGTTTCTTCTTCAGACCCATTGCTTTTAGGTAAGTAAGTCATTTTTAATCTAAGGTGGCCTTTAACTCTTGATTTATGGCTGCAGAAGAGAAAATACAGTGTTCTTATTGTGCATGTTCAAAATTACTATCTGGAAATAAAACAGCTGAAAAAGCACAGCAAGAGGATTATTCTTAAATTTCTCAACACAAACTTGGCTTTCTATAGTTTAAGTTAATGAAGTTCTATATGGTGCTGAGTGTTCAGATTTCTCAATAGACCTTGATATTTTGTACTACAGCTGGAAACCTTTCTTTCCAACTCACTCTTCTGAAAACTTCCCTAGTATCCAGTGCATAACAATAAACAACAAGAAAATATGAATAACGACAGTTTAATATAACTTGACTGCGCGCAGACAATCTATCAAGCATTATTTCAAATTACAGGACTACTTTTACTAAAACTTTAAATTACAACAAGCTTATATACTGCAGCATCTGCCTCTCTGTATTTAGCTTAATGCATCATTAGAAGCCTGAAAACAGGATTTCTCCATATTGATTTTATCTAATAATTTCACTTGGTAAAGAAAGCTGCCAAATTATGTCATCTGTTTGACTATTGGTATACAAAAAAGAAAATAAGCATTCTGAAAATATCACTAATGATTCAACTGGATACCTGTACATTATCTCATTAAAATAAAGAAAAAAAATCAAACACAAAACCCCCATGACACTACAGTGTAATGCTTTGCTTCCCCCCCCGCCCCCTGTGGGGAAAAGGTGAATTAGATTTTCTGATATGCAGAAAAGCATTTCATGTTGGATTACAAACATGTTCATTCAAATCGTATTTCGGTTTCAGAAAAGCCCACATCCCTTTGAAACAGGAAGTAACCAACTATCTTACTTTCCAATACAACAGTTACAGTAATTCACTTCATACTCTTAACATGCTGATAATTCTTACTCAGCATAAGGTATTGGTAAGGTAGTAACCTTATTACTAATATTCCTAAGCAAATGCAAATACGAGCAAAACTGAAGAACACGCATAAACAATACTAAAGCATTTAAAAGTTACAGTAAGATTTCAAGGCAGAAAAGAGCCTGAATCTGTGGCAGTCTCTCTTATTACAAACCACTGCCAAATTCTTGTGGTAGCCACTACAAGAAGAGGTCAGAACCTTGACTAACAAAAACAACTGAAGTTAATTCATGTAGAGACAGTCATTATTATTCTTCATTCATTTATAAGCTAGGAGATGTTAAATTTGGAAAAATAGGAGATCAAAATGAAACTTCACAGTCACTAACTCTGTTAAAAACATTGATCTGCTAAAAAACAATATGTAAAATATTTTTAAAATATTCTTTCTGCTACCAGTGTTGCTGAGAAAGATCTATAGATCGCACATGTTCTGATGTTCTTTCTAATTGGAACCTATTATCTGAGAGATGAGGACACACATTTAATGCATCTTATTTCTAATAGAAGTTGCTAAAAACTGCTCAGATTTAGGTTAAGAATCCACATTTCGAGAACAAAGATGACACTAATATCAATGTCAAAGTGTTACCTATCACTTAAAAATTCCTTGTTTTCTTAACACAAGCCTTCCTAAATGTTAAGCAGCTTTTCAAGTTTTGTTATGTTTACAATTAAGGTCACATGAAACGGTTTACATGAAACAGGCAAACGAAAGAGACAGGAAGGCAGGAACCAATTTCAAGCTGACATGGGATAAATGAGTTATGGCGTAGCGCTGGTCACTGATTTCACTGTTCAGTGAAACAGTAAATTGTGCAGATGAAGTTATAATGAGAATTATATCATGGCCTGAACAATTGTTTATTCTTAACAAACTATCTACAAGTATTTAAACAAATGCCGACTTTTTAGTAGAACCACAAATATCCTACTCCATTGATGCTTACATTTCTTTGACGAAAACATAAAAATTTAGACAATATTTGCACACGTAGAATAAATCACATAACAGCAGTGTTTAGATATGAAAATCAGAATTTTTATGTGGTATTTACTAACCTTCTGGGATGAAGAACAAAATCCTTAAATGTATAGGGTCTCTCCATACTTGGATTTTCTGTCTGGAATAAGACAAGATTTTTCAAGAAAAATCAAAAACTTGAAGTTAAAGAAAATGATCAGAAATTTACAATCAGTTTCTTTAAAGGCCAACTAACATTTTAAAATGTAAACTACAGGTTTGGGTACAGTAATAGCAATACCAGCTTTAGTCTCAGTAACAAGGCTAATTCCCCAGTTGAAGGAAAAAAAAACAAAACCAGCACCTTTCCGTATATACATATATTACAGTTTCTAAAGCACAGAACGTCTACCCCACCCTGGCCCCCGTTTAGCCTGAAATGAAGAAACAGATTCTCAATTTTCACATTTAAAAGATCTACCATAACTCTTTCTCCTCCCTCAGTATTTTTCAAGTATTTTTTACACAGAATATACATAAAAAGCCATTTCTAGCTTTAGGACTTGGGGATGAAAAATAATTGCAAAAGAATCCATTCTGAGAACATATCTGTTCTGATTTACAGAAGTGAAGTTGCTCAAGAGAAAGAGGCATAGAAGTTCACAGACATCACTTTATAAACATACATCCCAGGTACAGGTAGAGGAATACACAAGAGGGATCATTAAAGAAAACAAAGATACTTGTTTTTCTGGTTAACATAAATATTTATAATCCAGCTGAAGTTCTACAATTCTTACAAAAACACTTGATTTTTACAATACTATATGTTTAGGAACATTTGTAAATCTCTTACTGTTCTCCCCAGCTGTTTGTAAATTCTGGGGAGTATCTCTAGATTCTCGTTCATCAACACATTTTAACCGTTTCAAGAAGTACTGTATAATATGAGCAAAACCTTGCAATTGTTGTATCTGTAAGCCTTTTAATGAAGAACAACGGTACACGATGCAATCCTTGAAGGTTGAACTAATTCCACAATAGTATTTTCAAAAAATATCTAATGTGTGTCAACATTTGATTGGAAAGAATCAACAACAAAAAATCCAGAATTTAAAGGTTAGACACTATAAAGTTACAGCTTCTAGAATTTTATTTGGAACTGTTGAGCTTTGTTATGAAGAAGTCCTAAATTTAAGCTGTCTAAATTTTACTGAATATGATAACTATTACACTGAATCTCAGCCAGAAAAATGCTCTCTTGTATTTTAGACATTTCAGTGTAAGTTCTTATTAATACTGTTTTGAAATACTACACTCAATTTGAAATGTTCCACCTTCACTGAATTAAAATGCAGATCTTCAATCCCATAACGATGTATGTGTTACACTGGTGTTATCTGCAAGATCAGGTTCTATACTTATAAAATTTATTGTCTTACAACTAAGGTAAATATTTATTTGAAATAAAAATGCAATTAAGCTTGGATTTTTGGTTTGTGGTTTTTTGGGGGGGTTCTCCCCACCCAACATTACATTATTTCTACCAACACACAGACACACACACACACAAAGACACTGTGGAAATACATCACAGAGGAGAGAAAAAGATTATGCTCTTAATCTCAGTTTCATAATTATTTTTCTGGCTTCCCAAAGAAGAGTTGTGCTAGATTCAATGATAGATTACACTTGGATTAACACATTTTGGTTTTGGAAAGAGCAAATTCATAACTGCCAACTATCTCACCTTGCAGGTGATTTGCCCTTTTTACATCCCTGATTACTAGCTCTTTTTAGTTATAAACAGTCTGCATTTGCACGGTACCAAGCAAAACCAAAACTGAATGTAATAAAGAATTTATAAACTGATTTTATGTATCCAAGATATATTTACTTATGTAAATTAAAGACTTTCAAAAAATCCACCTATTTGAAAATATATACATATATATATATATTTGTATATATTTGAAAATGTTTGTATATCTAGAGCCCCCAGCACAAGAAGGACATGGACCTGTTGGAGTGGGGCCAGAGGAGGGCCACAAAAATGATCCGAGGGCTGGAGCACCTTTCCTATGAGGACAGGCTGAGAGAGTTGTGGCTGTTCAGGCTGGAGAAGAGAAGGCTGCGGGGAGACCTGATTGCGGCCTTCCAGTACCTGAAGGGGCCCATAGGAAAGATGGGGGAAAATCTTTTTATCAAGGCCTGTTGGACAGCACAAAGAGTAATGGTTTTACACTAAGGGAGGGCAGATTTAGACTGCATATAAGGAAGAATTTTTTTTTACAGTGATGGTGGTGAAACACTGGCACAGGTTGCCCAGAGAGGCAGTGGAGGCCCCATCCATGGAAGCATTCCAGGCCAGGTTGGATGGGGCTCTGGGCAACCTGATCGAGTTGAAGATGTCCCTGCTCACTGCAGGGGGATTGGGCTAGATTGCCTCTAAAGGTCCCTTCCACCCCAAAGCATTCCATGATTCTGTTTCAGCCAGTAAAGTACATTGGATTTAAATGGCAAGACCAAGTAATTAAGAACAAGGAACCAGGAAGGCAAAACCAAACAGGAGACAGAGAAAAGTCAATGTTTGAAGAAGGTAAGAAAACAGCCATGAAAATACTTGAGTGAGGCTCTATAAATTAGTTCATGCTAAAAAAATAAGGAAAGGAAATGCACCAATATCTCAAAAAAACTCCTGATATTGCTGTGCAGTTTTAGTGGGAAGTGAAAACACAGAGTCTTCTCCAGAGGGAGATTATAGCCAGTCTTCCCAACCCACCTGACTGAGGGAGAGCAGTTAGTCTGATCTCTCATCCCAGGTGCACTGGGAAACGGGACACACCTGTAACTACTCCTGACATGGTTCTTACCAGAGTGGAAGAACAATTGCTCTGTTTTGCCACAGTTATTCTGTCTTTAAAACAGTTGCTGATAAATCTGTTAGTATTCGCTACTGTTTTGAGACCTCAGAAGAAAATGAAAAGGCTTAATTATTTCAATGTTCTTGGTGATCTTTCTTTAATGCTAAGAATGTGCTTTGCAAAAATAATACAAAAATGAAAACTTGAAAAAAATAGTACAAAGCAACACTGGCTCTATTTCCCACTTTACCCTCCTCTACCCTCCTCTTTATCTGTTTATGGGAATATTACAAGTTAATTTGTAGACTTTAAAGAAACTGTTTTAAGAAATATGACAGCAATTACCATCTCGTCTTGTCTTTAAGACTGTTTCAAATCTTGCATTTTTATTCTTGAAAAAACTAAAAGCACTCCTAACTCTTGCAGCAGTGGCAACCAGTATCTAAACACAAGGTAACCTATATTTTTTTGAAATATCAGCACTAAAAAACCTCTAACAACTCTCCAAAAGAAAAACAAAAAAAAACCCCCACAGAGCAGGAGCATTTAATCACTTATCAGTACTGTTAACTTCCTTAAATGACTAATACAGTTGCATACCGAATCATTTCTCCCTTTCACAATCTTAAAACAAAAACAAACAAACAAAAAATACAAACCGGTAACTGATAAAGAGGAATATCCACTTGCCCAAGAAAATCATCTCGAGTCTACAGAAAATAAAAACAAACAAAAAACATGGAAAGTTTAAATTTGCGAAGTGCTTTAAAAACATTGTTCCAGAGCCCCGATAGCATAGTAATGCTTCCTAAGAATCTGAAGACACGCTTAAATCACAGACACCAAAACTTTCTCTGCACAGAACAAGTTCTTATTGACCCAACACTTAAAGCCTTGGACAGTTCTGCCTTCCTCAAAATAAGTGAAGTTTGAGGGAGCTGGGGGTGAAGGTTTAGATTATTTTTTAAATTATATAGACCAGTGCTAATCAAACAGGAGAGAGTTGTTCAGCATGAGGGCTGAGACTGTCAACATCACCAGTAGAAACATCACCTTAATGGGCAAAGAATAAAGACACTTCTTCCCTTAGCTGTTTCGGTAAAATAATTGTCTTGGTATATATGCTTAAGTAACTAAACATTTATCACAGATTAACACAGAACTAAATACTTTACTCCTAGGAGTGCCTGACAATTTCTGTAAGCCTAGGCAGCTGTTGAAAACAGTCATATATAAACATTATTTTCTTTTCAAAATAATACAGCTACTGTCAAAAATAAGACAAAGCAAAAACAAGTTTCATCTGTGATAAGTGCTTTGGAAGTTCCAGCAATTCCAGTGGTCCCAAGCCTGGCAGCAGGAGCTTCAAGTTTGGCATCTCCTCTACCCCCTGCCCAACATTCCTGTTGATGTCTACAAATGTGCTAAAATTCATTTTAGCTACAAAAAAATACCATTTGCCTACACACATTGGAGTTTAGTTTTAACAAGTAAAATCTGAAAGTTTCTGCCCTGACTTGGATGCCTGGACTGTCCGACTACGACCAGACTATGCCTGCAGCAGCTTTGGAGCTGGATTCCTTCCAGCCTACGCTGCAGTACGAGGGGAGGGACTGACAATCCATGGTATCACTGTACAGTTTACTTTCGATCACTGACTTTTGCCTGCCAAAGAAATTAAGATTTTAGTACTTTACGTAGGTAATTTCAGTATTTGCCAATAATCACCATCAACAGTCGAAGTATTTGACTTCTTTTTGGTTTACTGGAGCATATGCTGAGTTGTTTCAAGTTCATTTGTGATTTGAGAGCCTTTGCAAACCTCCACAAAAGCAGGAAAATGTATTATATGAGTCATTTAACATGAAGACATATCACTGCCTGTGTGCCAAAATCAAGAGGGCATGAAATTTTTAAGGTATGTATAAGCCTATGGCATTTTCAAAAATCTACACTGTAACAAGACTACGCATTTTTGCATAGACAGAGTAAGGAACTGTGAAAGTCTTCAACAGTGTAGCCTGTACAGCTTCTGGATTTCCAGTCTTCCTGATTTTTCCAGCTAAGAAAAGATTTGGTGCCTATTCTTTCCTCAATCTGTTGCTGTACCACAAGCTTTCATTCAAACTCATCACCCAAGGATTCTGACAGCCTTCTTCCTTAAAACTTTCCACTATGACGCTCTGCATCTCACATCTTCTCCCCTCACCTCAGGGCAAAGCCATGCATTTCACCTTTCTTCTAGCAGAGCTTGTCATAGATTACAATACACTAGAAATCTAGAGATAGATAACTTTAAATTGAATTTCTAGCATGTCTCATACTTGGATTTGAAAGGGAGGGGGGAGTGGAAACAGAAACAAAACACCCACCTTTTTAGTTCACAAACTCATTTGAGATAAACAGGTTTTCATACCTGAAGAGTCTGAAGCTTCCCTGAACTACTGAAGGAAAACTCTATTATTATAGATCACAAGCTTCTGGAAAAATATAGCTACCATTTTTGCCTATGAGGTTCTTTTTAAAATGGCACAGCACATACCTTAGACATGTTAAAAGGCTTAGTATTTGTAAAGTTCTTGGCAATCCTCAAGTGGAACATGCCTTTCAAATAAATTACTGGAATGTGGGACAAAAGTCTGCCGTATTTTAGAAAACCTCAGAACATAGTGTTTGTTACCAGCATTATTTTAGTTCACGCTGCTGTTATTCACTTTATTACTCTGCTGCCTCTCCCGCTATTTTCAGCAGAGCTAGCCTCAATAAGCAACCTTTAACAGCACTTTCTCCTCTAGCCAGAGAGTAAAATCCTCCAGTGGAGATTTTTGTTGACCGCCAAGCACATCTAATACACAGATCAGATAGCAGGAATGCTCTTTAGCAATGTGCCTCACTATGACAAGCTGACTAACTGCCTTCAAAGAAGTGCCAAAGCAGCTTTGAAACAGACTTCGCACACATTAACAATTAAATGCCAATGGAGTTGAAACTGTTTGGATCATTGTTTCATGAGATCAGGCATCCTAGTTTTTTCAAGACGGACAAGTGGGTCAGTTGTTCTTGTCAACTTCTTATTTCTTAACAGCCAGAGAACTCAAACTTTCTCCTTGCCAAACCAGAAGTGCATAAGCCTCAATTAACGATACAGTACATTAACAAAGAGGCCTTTTATTTTACCGATTCATTGGTTTAGTCTATAGCAAGTTATTAAAAACATGTGAGGACAGACAGCTGCTGTATACAATACATTTAAACAACTCTAGTGCAATGCCAAAGCGAGTGCTCAAACAGGAAAAGCACTGAAAGGAATCCAGCCCAAAACTCATTTTAATCTTTTATGAATATGTACTTAATAACCCTTAACAGTTACAATTTTGGATTTTTTTCTGCAATTCCTATAAGAAATTGGATAGAAGTAGATTTTAAAAGGACATGCTTATCTGAGTCCCACACTTAAAAGCAGTACTGAGAACATTACCTGTAGTTTATCAGGTCTGAAAGACAGTTAACTGAATTTAATGCCTTTCTTAATTGCTGGATTCACCACAGTGCCTTTTGAAATAGCTCTTGTGTAAGACCAGGGTGTTGAAATAACAGGTATTTTCTCTACCAACTGTTGTGACTAATATTTGCTGGTGTTAGTGCATGAAATAGAACCTAAGTATACTCCCAGTCTTTTTCCAACTAAACAGATAGCTAGTTGTGCATAAGTTGGTCTTCCAACAGAAATCTACAGCTGTATGGCAAAATGAGAAAGCATACAGCTTTTATTGGAGGGAATATAAAGTATCAATTCAAATTGAAAAAACAAATAGTGATCCAGACTATCACTACTTAAGAAAACAAGAGCTCAATAGATCCCTTATAAAGCCAACATTCTTCTTGCTTAAACACCCAAACATCAACATTAGTTACAAGGTAAATGAGAATGAAAAAAAGTCCTAAGCTACACTAGCAACTTCCAAGTATTTTTCTTTTCATGCCGCACTGAGTATATTATTTGGTTCTCTTAAACTCCCAATCGAGAAAAGTAAGCTTTTTTACTTCCACAGAATAGTGCCAGCATATGCTATTCATCATGGGGAAATAACCGTTTCAAAGAAAAAAAAACAAAAAAAAGTCAATTATCACTTTAAGATCTTACCAAACTCATGGATTCTAAAAGTAATGTTTTCTCTGTCTTGCAAAGCAATAAATACTTTGTTGCATGGAATTTCTTAAAGTCCCAGTCTCCCCTGTTTTTAAGGGGGAGAGGTACAGCGTGAAGAGATTTTTTTTTTTTAATGACATGTAGGCATTTCTTTTTAGTTGGCATCTATGATCAAATATCTATGATACTGAGATACAAGAATCTATCAATGTTTTCAAAATAGAGAAAATACACACTCTTAGATCAATGGTTATTACGCAACACACGTTCCTGCAGGACCTTGAGCCCTGCTGGCTGCTTCAACAGCAAGGTGTCAGCATAACATGCCTCAGCAGTTTTACCATCTGTTTAACAGACAGTATTTAGAAATGACACTGAAGTTATTTTCACTAATTCTCCCTTGCTTCCAAAGATATTTTTGGACAACTGCTTCTCTAAAAAGACCAGAGCAAAAGCATCATCCGTTTCTCAATTTAGAGCTTACACTTTTTATATAGAACCAGAATCTCAGATAGCTTCCTTAAAAGTTCATATTTAGTCTACAGCAATTCTATAACATTCATATATTATTCCACTCAATGTTTGCTACTTTGAGAATTTGTGCTTAAAAGTTCATTAACAAAGCCATTTAAGGTAGCTTTTTTTTGCATATAAGAACTCATTTTTACATAGATCACAGGAAAACAAATTACATAACTGAAGCATACTTAAACACAATAAACAGAGAACAAGTCAAAAGTTAGTAATGTGTATATTTTGTTCATCAGGAATTTGATTTCCTTTGATTTTATGGACAGATGTGCCAAATAAGCTACCATATAAAAAGTAGGAATATTACATTTTATGAGAAGTCAAGAGCCAATCCAGATTTGGCCTCTTGTGTTAAACCAGCCAACAATAAAAAAGAAAAATTCAGAAAACAGCATCAAATATTTAATTAGGTACTATTTTGACAAGCTGTTCTGACATCAAGTCAGTTAACCTCAGAGTAGTATAAGAACATAAGACTTGTGCATCTATTTCTGGAAGCTTTTGTGCCAAATCTTAAGACTTCAAATAAAGTCGGGGAAAAAAAATCCCAACTTCTTGTAGTAACAACTACAGGTGCACTTTTACCTTCACCAATTAACACTTTAAAGCTTAAAACACACTCAAAAAATTTAAAATCCTATCAAAAGATAAACTGCACATGTAATTTACTCCCTGAAATGAGCAACAGACAAACCAGATATGAGAAATGTTAACCACACTGGCTAATTAATACACTCAGCTGAAGGACTCAATACACAGTCAACTTTTTGTTATTTAGAACAAGAGGGCACACACAGAATTAAAAAAAAAAAAAAAAAAAGAAAAAGACATCAAACAATTTGCCTCCAAAAGGCAGATAGGCAATTGGAGCATCTCTGCATCATGATCTCACTCCTGGGAAGTTTACTAGGTCCAGCAGACTGCCACATAGATGCACAGAATCAGGCTGAGCCTGGAAGCTGCTTTTTCCAGCCCTAAATATAATCTTGAGCAGTTGGCTCAGGCTGTACAAGTAACAGACCCCTTCTAAGAAATTTCTGTGAACATGGACCTACAGCAGGGCCGGATGCAGGCTCAATGGCCTCAGCTTACTCCAAAGTTAGTCCAGCAGTTTTCAAAAGCATTCTTAAGTGTACTGGTCTCAGCTGCTGTTGATCCAAGTTCAAAATGAACACTAACTCCAGAATCCCCAGCACCTTTGCACCAGCACACAGCTAGCAGCCGCTGCCAGCCATGCTGCAGTTTTCCATGCTCTTCTACACTCTGCCTAGTCCACCGCTGAACTGGAGCCCCAAGTCCTACCTATCGGCCTCTCCCAGCTCCAAGCCCACACCTACTGCTGTCAGTCCTAAATGCAGACACAGATGATCTGGCTACAGCAGAACTCACTGGTTTGTCTTAAGCTGTGCAATGCTCAAGTTGTAAGTCCTATCTGTCCAAAACCAGCCTGCATGAACTGACCTTGGATGCCTCAACTTCAGTGACACAAGGCAGCTATAACGCAAATAACCCACCCACAATTACTTTAACAACAAAAGCAGTATTACAATTTATTTCAGATAAGCTCAACAACATTTCTTACTAAAGTTTCGTTATACTTCCCACATTAGACACTGGTTTTATTTGCCTATAATTTGCCAGATGTTAACCACTTTGGATAAATATTTGTTCAAATCAAACTTATTAGAAACAATGAAGACTACAACAACTGGCTAAGGTAGAAACTATTAAAAAAGAAATAATGTTCATAAATTCTGGAAACCTTTTTCTTCAAAAAGCCCTTGTGCTTTCACATTATTGAACAAGGCCGCCTCCATTATGCTAGGAAAATCAGACTGCCAGAGGCATCATCTAGATCTAAAAGAGTCCAGTACTATGTTTCTTCCCACATTCCTTTTACTGAGTAGCTGGAGTGTCCCATTCGCATTTTAATGCGCCCTAACTTCAATGACTCCAATTCAACTTTGTTTGTAATTTCAGACAGGAACTTGTTGATGTCCTTCTTAAATTCTGTTTGCTTATGTTCCAGTTGATACAGCTGAAAGCGGCCCAATGTCTCAAACAATAATTGCATCTATCTGTAGACTTTTTAATTTACCATAAACTGCCATGACGGGGGGGGGG